>Ga0256404_1012210_pt1 | contig 11225 bp, 7 predicted proteins | sample RumenRJG_01DNA_FD_185990 | JGI IMG/M metagenome (GOLD analysis project Ga0256404, IMG submission 185990) | Bovine rumen microbial communities from Lethbridge, Alberta, Canada - RJG_01 | ecosystem: Host-associated > Mammals > Digestive system > Stomach > Rumen | place: Canada: Alberta | collected... | reverse complement strand
GCAGGCTAAGCGTCCTCCGCGGCAGGATATCCCTTTTACCTTTGGCAAAGGGCGTTCTGGCCGCAATAAGAGAGGCCAGGGCAGTTACAGCATCGTACCGCCGGCTGTGCGTGGTGAGGTCGTCAAGGAGAAGATCATCCTGAGCCTGCTGGCCATATTCCTTGGCTGCATCGGTGCGCATAAGTTTTACCGGGGCAAGACCTTTGCGGGCATCATGTATCTGGTCCTGTTCTGGACGTTCCTGCCGGGCTTCATCGGCTTTATCGAGGGCGTCCGCTATCTGTTCATGCCCGTGGACGATTTTTATGAGAAGTACTACCGCTGAGTTTTGAGGTGACGACGATGGACATCAATCTGGAAGATCTCATGAAAGCAAAGCAAGAAGCTGCAGGGGCAAAGGCACCTGTGGCAGCAGACGAGGCGCTGGCGGCGCAGGTCGAGCAGCAGACGCTGCAGCTGACGCCGGAGGAGCGGGCGCAGGCCGATAAGATAAAGGCGGGCATCGACCTCACGGATTCGACGGCGGTGCTGAGTTTCGGCGCGCCAGCCCAGCAGAAGATCGCTGAGTTTGCCGATGGCGTGCTCGCCCAGGTGCGCACGAAGGACAGTGGCCCGGTGGGGGAGCTTTTGGGCAGCCTGGTGACTGAGGTGCGCGGCTTTGAGGGGCATAAGCCCGGCGGCTTTTTGGGCAAGCTGCCATTCATCGGTGGCCTGGCTAGCAAGGCTGAGGACATCAAGAATGGCTATGACAAGCTCTCGGTGCAGGTGGAGCGCATCCAGAGCAGTCTTGAGCAGGCCAAGATCAAGATGATGAAGGACGTCGTCCTGTTCGATAAGCTTTACGATGAGAATCTGGCGTATTTCAAGCAGCTGCAGGTATATATCCAGGCTGGTGAGGAGAAGCTCACGGAGATGCGTGAGGTGACGCTGCCGAAGCTGCGTGCGCAGGCGGCTGCCGCAAATGATCCGATGGCCGTGCAGGTCGTGGCAGACTTCGAGGGCAGCGTCGAGCGGTTTGAAAAGAAGGTCCATGATCTCAAGATCAGTAAGACCATCGCCATCCAGACGGCACCGCAGATCCGCTTGATCCAGAACAACGACAAGGCGCTCATCGACCGTGTGCAGACGGCTATTTACAGCACGATACCGCTCTGGAAAAATCAGATGGTCATCGCCTTGGGGCTGTCGGCACAGCAGCAGACGCTGCAGATGCAGCGGGCTGTGACGGATGCGACCAATGAGCTTTTGCGCCGCAATGCGGAGCTCTTGCAGCAGAATACGGTGGCGACGGCCCGCGAGAACGAACGCGGCGTTGTCGATATCGAAACGGTGCGCGAGGTCAATGAGCGGCTGGTGGCAACTATTGAAGAGACAATCAAAATCCAGCAGGAGGGCCGGGCAAAACGCCAGGCAGCTGAAGCCGAGCTGGTACAAATCGAGGGGCGCCTGCGGGATACGCTGCTGAAAAGCAGCGGGCGCCGGGAGTGATAAAAGGGAATGAATAAGAGACGGTACACGACACAAAAGCATATTACCTGGCTGGCGATGCTGATGCTGCTCGTGTTGGGCGTTGTTGTTCTGCGCTATGGCTGGCTGCAGCTCATACAGGGCAACGAGCTTTCCGAGCGCATGAAAAATCAAGTCGGGCATGATTATGCCATTCAGTCGCCACGCGGTGCAATCCTTGACCGCAACGGCCGGGAACTGGCGGTCAGCACGATGACCAAGTCGCTCTATGTCGATCCGAACCATGTAGAAAATCCGGCTGCGCTGGCAGCCGATTTGGCGACGGCCATTGATAAACCGGAGCAGGAAATCCTTGATGATATCAATGTCGGCGGCGGCTTTGTCTGGGTGAAGCGGCGCATGGAGCAGACTGAATATGAGGCTGTGCGCAAGCTGATCCGCGAGAAGTCGTATCAGTCCTGCCTGGGATTCCGCGATGAGGCGAAGCGTTACTATCCAAACGATGCGCTGGCGGCTAATGTGCTGGGGTTTGTCGGTACAGACGATAAGGGCCTGGATGGTGTCGAGCAGGCGCTCGATGGGCTTTTGAAGGGTGAGATAAAGGAGAAGTATCTGACGACTGACCGTCAGGACCGCCCGATTCTCGACTCGATCTTCACGAGCAGCCGCCGTTACCGCGGCGATTATTGCAAGACGGTAGAGCTTACGCTGGATAGCGGCATCCAATTCATCGTGGAGCAGGAGCTTGACCGCGCCGTGGCTGAGAATAATCCCAAGTCCATTACCTGTGTTGTCATGGACCCGAAGACAGGCGAGATACTGGCGATGGCTTCGCGGCCTTCGTACAATCCGAACAAGTTCTGGGATTATCAGCCGGAAGTATGGAAAAACCGTGCGGTGTCGTTTATCTATGAGCCAGGGTCGACGTTCAAGTCGGTCGTAGCCGGTGCGGCCCTGCAGGAGAAGGTTGTCACGCCGAATCAGGTCTTTGTCGACCCTGGTTATGTCATGGTGTCGGGCCGACGCATCCAGAACTGGAGTGGCACGAGCTTTGGTACGGTTACGTTTACCGATGTCGTAAAACAGTCGCTCAATACGGGTTTTGCGCAGGTCGGCTTGCGGCTGGGGGCGGAGAAAATCACGGCCTATGCCAAGAAGTTTGGCTTTGGTGAGGCGACGGGCATCGATTTGCCGGGCGAGGAGAGCGGTATCCTGTTCGAGCCGGAGAATATGCGTGACTCGGATATCGCGACGATGTCCATCGGGCAGAGCATCGCGGTGACGCCACTGCAGCTGGTGACGGCAATGTCGGCCATTGCCAACGACGGTGTGCTGCTGCATCCGCATATCGTGAAGTCCATCCGCAATGCCGATGATTCGATCTACGAGGAGCGGCAGACGCAGGAGGTACGCCGTACGATTGAATCGGCGACCGATAAGACACTCGTGGGGCTCTTAGAGCAGGTCGTTGCCAGCGGCGGCGGCCAGAAAGCCAGTGTGCGCGGCTATCGCATTGCCGGTAAGACTGGTACGGCGCAGAAGATCCGTGAGGATGGTGCCGGCTATATGGAAGGGCGCTATATTGCTTCGTTCTGCGGCTTTGCACCAGTCGAGGACCCGCGGATTACCGTGCTGGTCATGATTGACGACCCGAGCACGGGCAACTACTATGGCGGTCAAATCGCGGCGCCGGTGGCGGGGCGCATCTTTGCGCAGCTGTTCCGCTATCTGCATATCGCGCCGTCAAGCGATCCCTTTGCCAATATGGAGCCGCCGAAGAATACGCCGCAGCCCAAGCCAATCAAACCTTATGATGGCGAGGTGCCCGAAGGCAAGATCGTGATGCCGGACTTTACAGGCAAGAGCCTGCGCGAGGCGGCAAAACTTGCCAGTGAAAAAGGGCTGAGCTTTACGAGTGAAGGTTCGGGCTACGCGACGGGGCAGAGCATCCCGGTAAATACACTCGTCGATCAAGGGACGGGCATCGTGGTTTACTTCAAACCGGATTAGAGAGATACATATATGATACGTATGAGTCCGCTGACGCAGGAAAGTGTCAGCGGACTTTTTTGCAAATTGCAGTTTGACGGTCAGTTCCAGCCTTCCCCTAAGGGGGGCAACGAAGTTGCGGCTGTCCGGTGGACAGCCCGGGCGGTGGGCGCGAAGCGCTCGGATGAGGTGTATATGTCTGTATGGAATCCCGATACTACGAAGCGTGGGGTTCACGGGGTAGTGCTTTTTCTGTTTCCGCTAAATGGGCCGCTTGCAGAGTTTTACGGACTTAGTTACCTGCTCCCGTTACCAGGTCGCGGCGTACACATCTATCTCTAGCCTATACGCTTACGGCCCAGTCCTGCTGCGCAGGACAGTCGCTCCAGACAGAAAGAATCACTCCCCCGTTCGCCCCTGACATTCGTATGAACAAGTTTGCACGAACCGTTGCTCCCGTTACAAGCACATCGATGTAATTCGTAACCTATAGCCGAAGCAGAGCAGGCTTATCCAAACCTAGCAGAGGGCGGGGGCGGGTACACTTTCTTCGTAGCGGGAGCGACTGCCCGAACGCAGTGAGGGATGGCCCGCAACTACTACTAACTAGAACGATACGATGTATTGGCGTGCCGCCGGCCTGCCCGGCACATGTCGCTAGATACGTACGAAAGCCTCCATGCGGGTCATTAGCGGGAGCGGAGAAAAAGTGCACCCGCCCCCGCCCAAGCTGAGCTTTACCAAGTTTATTCTAAGCACGTACTAAACTACAAACTGCAATTTATAAAAAACAAGCCGTCACCTTAAGCGACGGCTTGTTGCACGTGAAACATTCACGATAATCCCTTAATTTATGCTTTTGCACCCGTAGAATACATAGCGATTTTCTCCGGATTATCGTTGATACTCCATACACCACAAGGACAAACACCAGCACAAATGCCACAACCAATGCAGCGGTTCGGGTCAGAAACGTATTCCCAGCTGCCATCTTCTTTTGCCACCCGCGTGATGGCCTTCTCCGGGCAGGATTCCAGACACATCTTGCAGTCACGGCAGGTACCGCAGCTCACGCAGCGCGTATGGTCATCGACCGGATCACCGAGCAGGCAATGATGGCACTTTTCAAAGTATGCTTTCGACAAGCGCTCGGCAGGGATCTGCTGCTTCTCGGGGAAGTCAGCCGTCTCTTTGCCCATGACATACTGATCAACGTACCAAGCTGCCTTGCGCCCACTGCCGATAGCATCGGTGAGCCGTCCCGGCTTGATGGTATCGCCGGCCGTGAATACCCCCTCGGCAATGCTCTGATCTTTCTTGGGAACGAGCCAGCTCTTGCGGAAGAACTCGATGTTTTCATCATCTGGCAGAAAATCAAGCTCCGGTTCCTCGCCGATGCTAACGATTACCTGATCTGCTGGGATGAATCTGCCGTCGTTGCCGTAGACACCTTCCGGCGTGATCTTGTTCGTGAAGAACGGCCAGACGAGCTTACCACCGAGGTTCTCGATATACTCGATCTCATCGGCAAAAGCTGCTGGTTTCTGCACATCGACGGCTACGACCGTCTCAGCGCCCATCTCGTAGGCCCCACGGCAGGTATCCATACCGGAGTTGCCTGCGCCGATTACGACGACATGCTTGCCCGTTGCCGGTTTCTCGCCACGGTTGATGGCCTTGAGGTACTCCAGACCCATCGTGAGGTGCTCTGCCCCCTCCCACGGGAAGAAACGGGATTTCGTACCGCCCGTAGCGACTACTACGGCATCGTTTTCTTTGCGCAGGGCTGCAAATTTTTCTTTATCGACCTTGCAGGCCGTGACAAACTCAACCCCCACGCTCTGGATGCGCTTTAGTTCTGCTTCTAGGAGCTCATGCGCCAGACGGCCGCGCGGGATAACCTGCTCGAGCTTACCGCCGATATGATCAGCATCATCATAGACCGTGACGCTATGCCCCTTGCGTGCCAGCTGCCAAGCCGTCGACAGACCAGCAACACCACCACCAATAACAGCGATTTTTTTACCGGTCTTAACTTTCGGCGGTTCAACCGACAAGAAAGCGGAACGATAGCCGAGGTCGCCGATCTGGATAGGTTCATCGATCGAACCGCGCGTGCAGTGATCCATGCACGGGTTTGGACAAACGGAGCCGCATACCGAGCCTGGGAACGGCGTATACTCAAGTTCAAGCTGGAAAGCTTCGTCGAGCTTCCCCTGGCGGATAAGGTCATACCGGCGCTGTGTCGGTATGCCAGTCGGACAGTTGAACTCGCATGGTGCCGCAAATTTCGCATTGTCCCAGCTCGGCACACGCAAACGATACAGCCCCGTAGACAGCGTATTATGGACAGCGAAGTCATCATGAGCTACATCGCTGAAGATACCACCTTTGACCCAGTCATTCTGCCGGAAAGCTCTTAGATCATGACTCTTCTTGCCTTTTTTCTCAGCAGCCGTCAGCGGACGCAACTTCTTCCACTGGCTCCAATCCGACAGCTCCTGGCGCAGATCTTCGCGCTCGATATGCTGAAGGAATTCATCCATACCACCATCAAGAAATGCAATGTCGTCCGCCTCAAGATCCATGTATTTGATATCTGCTGGATACGTATCGATTGGACCGCGGACATAGACGATGCCGCCGACCATACCGACACAAGCGCGTTCGCCGAGAACCGATGCGAACTGCGCGCAGTCATAGCCACAAACGACAGCACGGCCACCGCCCATGAACTCGAACGAGAACGAGCCAACGTTCTTGAGAATCCAAAGTTCCGGCTCTTCATAAAGCGGGTCATGCTTCATCAGCGATCCCGTACGCGTACCGCCACGGCCACCAATGAAAATCTTGCCGCCAGAAGAACAATGGCCTGCCGTATCACCAGCATCGCCCTTTACCGTAATCGTACCGCCCGAGTTCAGCCAGCCGACATCAGCAGATACAGAACCATCCGCTACAATCTCCGTTCCCGGCAGGCACATGGAGCCAAGACGCTGGCCGGCATTCGTGACATGGAAATGCAGGGTCTTTCCCTCAGGATGCCATAACGGACCGCCAATGTCGTGCTGGCCGGAAGCCGCGACCTCAAACTCGGTCTCTCCCTGCTTCACGGCATCGCCAATGGCCAGCAGCAGGTCCTGGGTGGACATACGGTCATGTCCCTGCATCGTATCTATCTTAAACATAAATTATTGCCTCCTGTTACGCCATCTTAGCATACATACTGGATACCGAGTTTGTCGGCCACAGCCTTATCCGTAGAAACCAGCGCATCACTGCGGCCGATTGGCAGCGAACTGTTTCCGATTGGCGCCATAAGCTTCTTGAGCTCGGTATCGAAGGCCAATACATAGTCGACGATTTTCTGCGCACCACGATCGATATCGAGGCGCTTGACAAGACGCGGGTCCTGCGTGCAGATTCCCATCGGGCACTTGCCTGTATTGCAGGCATTGCAACGGCCATGCTCGTTGCCTACACAGCCTAAAAGCTGAATCAGCACCTTGCCGACAAATACGCCATTGGCGCCAAGGCACATCATCTTGAACGCATCAGCAGCCGCATCACCAGTCATACCGATACCACCGCCGCCATAAAGCGGAATCTGCCCCTGCAAGCCCTGCTTGACCGCCGCATTGTAGCAGTCGCGGATCTTGGAAACGACCGGATGGCCCGTATGGTCGAGCGAAACTTCATTCGCTGCCCCCGTACCTCCCTGGATACCATCAAGGAAGAATCCACCACAGATTTTGTACGGGTCACGCAGCAAATTGTTATATACAGATACCGATGTTGACGAAGCCGCACACTTGATACCGACCGGTACACGGAAACCGAATGCCGCATTCATCGAAAGATGCATCTTCTGCACGGATTCCTCGATGGAGTAGAGTCCCTGATGGTTCGGCGGCGAAGCCAATGTAGCTTTCGGTACACCACGGATTGCCTGTACATGCTCAGCGACCTTAGCCTCAGGCAGCAGCCCACCATCGCCCGGTTTTGCGCCCTGACCGATCTTGATAAGGATACCTGCCGGATCAGTTACCATATGCGGCATTGCCTTGATGATACGGTTCCAGCCAAAATGCCCCGAAGCAATCTGAATGATGAAGTATTTGAGATACTCCGACTCCAAGAGCTTGACCGGCATACCACCTTCACCAGAACTCATACGCACCGGCAGACCGCATTTCTCATTGAGGTAGCCTACAGCCATAGCTACGGCCTCCCATGCACGCGTTGAAAGTGCACCGATAGACATGTCGGAGAAAATCAGCGGATAAATCCAGTCGACAGGCGGTGTATGGCTGGCCTGGACGAGTTTTCCATCCTTGAGTTCAAAGGGCAGCTCTTTTGCCGACAACACACGGCCAAATGGCGAACGGATGTCAAAAGTATGACGGGCAGCATCAAGCGACGGGTCCGTCATCTGAGAAATACGGCCGACTACGATGCTATCAAGGGTACGCTGCGCATTAAGGTTCGTACGCCCGCCACGTTTGATGGGGCCATTATCCTTCGAGAGCAGCGCTTTGCGCGTATCCGGATTGCGTACCGGACGGATTGCATTGTTCGGACAGATTTTCTCACACATGCCACAGCCTCGGCAAAAATCGGTAAGGCTGGCGACCTGCTTGATGATAGGCCGTGCCATATGGGTATGTTTCGGTTCGGGCTGACTGCCCTCCGAGACTGTCAGCGAACGGCCCTGCGTCACGACTTTGATTGCCTTGAAGGAGCATGCGGCCACACAGCTACCACACATCGTACAGCGATCGGCTTGATATTCGATTTTCCAGGGCAGGTCATTTACCCCTACATCCTGTGTTTTTACTGCTTCCATCTCTGTACCTCCAGCTCATTATCGATTACAATGATTTCCCGCTCATTGGGATAGATGTCTTTCGTCTGATCACGATCCGGCATGATCTCATTGATACCACAAACCTCTGACGATATTGCCAGCATGTTATCTGTGCGGCCGATGACGACCGGACGCAGCTTCTTGGAATCGCAACAGGTAATCATGCGATTGTCCGGCAGTACGCCAATTACAGTATTCGGCCCGTTGATTTCAAGATTCGCCAGCGACTGGCGAATCGCCGTAAGTACATCCTTATCCTCACGCTGCTCGATTTCCTCGAACGGCAGCGGCGTAATGACATGCTTGTAATAAGTAAGCGGCCATTTGAGCTCATGATGGACATAATGGAGCGTATTCAGGAAGCATTGGGAGTCCGACTCAAAACCGATATAACCACGATGCAGGGATTTCTGGAATTCCTTATTCTTCGTATAGAAGGTATTCTCACCGTTAGCACAAAGCGTATAGCCCTGCAGGAAGAACGGATGCGCCGCATAGCGGACGATATCATAGTTCGTATTCTGACGGCACTGTGCCACAATAGATTTCGCAGCGAGGCAGCCATTATCATCCCAAAGATGAAAATATGTAGCAATATCGCGCGGATCGCCGATTTCTTTTAATGTCAGGACATCCGGCCAGAACGAGTAAACAAAACCCTCGCCAGCCTCCTCCAGCAGTTTGCGCAGCGCCAAGCGCGTATCAAGCAGCAGGTTCTCCTTCTGCTCTTGCGTCATTTTCTCAGCGCCTTCCGGATAATCGTAGTTACGGAAGATGTAGTACGGCATTGCCTGGATATCAAGCCCCGGGCGCTTATCCGGGATAGGAATCCATTCAGCCAGCTGCACAAAGTTGTGCGCATCCATGTATTCCTCTACAAGCTGTGCTCCACGCTGCGTGCAGGCCAGGGATAAAAGCGGCTTATCCTTATAATTGGAAAAAATGCCGTAAAGATCCTGCATGACCATGGCAAAACCAGAGTTGTCATGCCCCTCCTGCTGCGGCAGCATCAGGCGCAAAGCCGTAGATGGCTGGATGGGTACCTTGCTCTTGATTGAACCGATTCTACACATATCCGTCTCTCCTTTGAGATTGTCCTTCATGTATAATACATTGTCTCTATACAATACATTTTTATTGTAATGTAACTCCTATTATAGGAATACTGTAAATCGATGTCAATATGTATATTCAAGCATAAAATTCTGAAAAATATAGCTTATTCCTTGATTTTCCGCCATTTGCTGTCCAATATCTATGTATTTTTAATCATTATTGTATATTTATGCTTATATGTAGTTTACACTTTTCGCATTTGTTATACTTATTGTGCCAATAAAAAAGCCCTATGCCGTAAGCTGCATAGGGCTTTTAGATATTATTCACTTTTGTTATGTTATGTATTTTTTTACTGTATACATGCATACAAATCTATAGCGAAACGGTCAAAACGTATGCTAAAGTATACATTATTCATTATGGTTTGACCATGCTTGCAAGACAAATGTCAGCAAAAGACCTTGTCAATGCAGATAGGTCGAGGGATTGACCGGCGTGCCATTGATGCGCACCTCATAATGAACATGCGGGCCCGTCGAGAAACCTGTGCTGCCCATATAAGCGATGACCTGGCCGCGGCGCACATGCTGGCCAGCCACGACCGCTACCTGCATGGCATGTCCATAGCGCGTCATGATGCCATTGCCATGATCGATGTCGACCATGTTACCATAACCGCCGCTGTTCCAGCCAGCCGTCGTTACGATGCCATCTGCCGTTGCCACGATGGGCGTCCCCATATCATTGGCAATATCTATGCCCGGATGGAAATCCGAGCCGTTCCAGCGCAGGCCATAGGGCGAGCTGACATCACCGCGAGCCGGCCAGATAGCCGGTACTGTTCCGCCAGGCATCCCGAGATCATTGAGCGAGGATGTCCCCATCATATCCTGACGTGCCTGGAGCTGCTGCTTCAGTTCCAGCAGAGACTGGCGCCGTACAGCCAGCCCCTGTTCCACGAGATCAAGTACCTGGCCAACATTGTTGAAATCCGGCTGGACGATTGGGCCGCCCTGGCCATCATGGGTGCCATCGCCGCCATTGCCATCGGCAGCAGGACTGGACGGTGCCTGAGCATCGCTATCCTTTGCCGGCGCCGCTCCCGACATCCGACGAAGGTCGTTTTCGATCTGCTGGAGCTGATCCATCTGCTCCTGCAAGGCATTGGCCTTCTTCGAAAGATTCAGCAGCTGCTCCTGCTGGATCTTATTCACTTCCCGCAGCTCCCGTACCTCACTGGCACCACTGCGCACGGCAAAGGTACTGTAAACGGCATAACTGAACGCACCGACAAACAGCAAGGCCCCTGCCGCCAGCGATACCGCACCGATTTTCAGTGCCTGTGCCGACAGATGGATGTTCTTGACATCCCCCCCCTGCGGCGGAATAAACTTGATGGTATATTCCGGCTCTCTCTTTATCTCTGGTCTTTTCTCATCCGCCAAAGTAAAGCCTCCAAACTTTCTCAATAAAAATAAATCCACGGAGCATACTGTCCCTGGATCGCATCATAACCTCATCATCTGAAAAACGGCTTCAAAGCCAACAAAAAACCTTATGCCATTATAGCATAAGGTTCTTGTTTTTTAAAGGCTTTTCTATGCAGGGATCACTGAGCCTTGGCCATAGCTTCGCGCAAGGCCTGCTCTTCTTCCTCAGTCATCGTATAAGTGGAATGGCCATCCTCGATGGGCTTGACATAGCTGCGCGAATCCTCACGGCCGAAAATACTCGAAAGGACAACGCCGTTATTATGCGAATCCAGCAGTGCTACCGCATAGCTGAGATCACTGCCCATGTCCTCGAAGGCCCGGAAACGCACCACGCCCACCCGCGTGACAGC
>Ga0256404_1012208_pt1 | contig 11226 bp, 11 predicted proteins | sample RumenRJG_01DNA_FD_185990 | JGI IMG/M metagenome (GOLD analysis project Ga0256404, IMG submission 185990) | Bovine rumen microbial communities from Lethbridge, Alberta, Canada - RJG_01 | ecosystem: Host-associated > Mammals > Digestive system > Stomach > Rumen | place: Canada: Alberta | collected... | reverse complement strand
GTTTTCCCACTTGCTCTGCACTTCCGCAACGCCTTGGTCAACGATGCTCAAGACGCTATCTATGACGCCCTGCACCGTGCTTACGATTGCGTTCCATGCCGCATCTGCCGCCGCCTGGATGGCAGCCCACGCCGCTGAGGCTACGCTCTCCACATACTCCACGTAGTAGGCGATAGTGTCGAGTACTGTCGTGACGACAGACATGATTGCAGCCCACACAGCTGCAGCTGTAGCCTGCACCTGCTCCCATGCGGCATTGATCACCGCACCAGCATAAGTCATATATGCATTGATGGTGTCGAGCACGGTTGTGACGGCCGTGCTGATGGCCGTCCATGCCATCTCTGCTGCCATCTGTATCGTCTGCCACACGTATGTAGCCGCATATTCCAGCTGATTTAGCCCCATAATAAACGCATCAATGACCGGCACTATTATAGGCTCTAGTGCCGCCCAAGCTGTCTGTATGGCTGCCACAATGGCCTGCCATACCGCCGACGCCACAGCCACCAAGCCCTGCCAGATGGCCGCCGCCGTGTTAGCTATGGCCTGCCATACGCTCGCGGCCACCGTGGCGACTGTCGTTATGATGGCACCGATGACTGACATCGCCGCCTGCACTACGCTCGTGACAACGCTCATAATGACTTGTACGCCCGCCGCAATGTATCCCCATGCTGTCAGCACGGCCGTTACGTAGGCCGTCCAAATCGCCTGCATAATGCCAACCGCGATATTTACGGCCGCTACGATGGCGTTCCATACACCCATAGCTACCGTCGCCAGCCCGCGCAGCACCATGGCGATTCCCTGGATTGCCGCGAAAATAACGAGGCTCACCACTACAAAGGCCGCTTTTGCCGCGTAGGTGATGACTGTCCAAATGGCGTTAAATACTGGCGTAAGTGCCGTAACGATGGCCATGATGACGCTCACGGCCGTCTGCACGACGCTCACGACAGTCTGCCATACCGCCGACGCCACGGCCACCAAGCCCTGCCAGATGGCCACGCCGATGGTTGCGATTATGCTCACCACCGCTATGACTGCATTGACTGCCGCACTCACGATAACTACGATGCCAGCCCAAACCGCAGACGCGCCCGTCATGATGAGTGACCACGCGCCGCCCGCGACGGCCACGATGCCGTTAAAGATTGCACCTAGTACAGTACCAAGCACCGACACGATTGTAATAACGGCGCTGATCGTTCCCGATACTACGGCGATGACGCCGCGAATAACGGCCGCGATGATTTTGAACTCCGTCACCCATATCGTCTTGATGACGGTGACGACTCCGATGAGTATCGGCACGATGTAACCGAAAACGCTCATCACGCTCGGCCCAATGCTCGCCCAAATACCTTTGATGAACTCGACGCCCGCCTTAACGACGCTCTTGATACCTTCCCATGCTGCCGCAATGACCGGCGCTATGGCCGCCCAAATCTCCACCGCTGCAGACTTGATTTCCTGCCATGCGGCAATAACCGCATCGTGGAAAGTCTGGTTGGTATTGAACAGGTAAACCATGACACCAATGAGCGCCATGATGGCCAGTACGACCAAGGCAACAGGATTGGCGCTCATGACGGCATTAAATGCCGCCTGCGCCACAGCCGCTATACGTGCCGCTGCGGCCTGCGCTTTTAACGCCACACTTTGCAGCAGTGTTGCCTGCATGCCCGCCTCGGTAGTCATCTGCAGTAATGCCATCGTTGACCGAAATGCTTCAAAGGCCGTTATCACCGCATTGAGTGCCAGGCCAGCTATAACGATGCCCGCAATGGCAGCAGCTACGCCGAGCGCGGCCGCAGTCAGCGTTTGATGCGCCTGTGCCCAGCTCGCCACGCCGCCCACGGCACTGGCCAGCCCCGACGCGGCCGCTGCAAGGGATGGCAGAAAAATCTGCCCTACCGAAATGGATAGTCCTTCGATGGCAGATTTTAACTGTATTGCTCCTCCCTTTGCGTTGTCCTGCATCGTGCCAGCCATGCGGGCAGCTGCACCGTCCGCGTTATTGACCGCATTGACAAGCGTGTCGAAATCGCTATCTGACGCATTGACGATGGCAAGAAAACCGCTCATTGCTTCCTGCCCGGCGATGCTCGAGGCCGTTTCTGCCTTTTCTGCTTCGGACATGCCCGCGAACTTTTGCCGCAGCTCCAGCATTGTCTGCATGAAAGGTTTCATTGTTCCGTCCGCATTTGTCACGCTGATGCCTAGCCGCTCCATTGCCATGCCTGCTTCTTTTGGAGGGTCCACAAGCCGCGTCATGATTGCTCTGAGTGACGTGCCTGCCTGTTCGCCTTTGATACCTGCATTCGCCATGATGCCCGTGGCGACAGATACATCCTCTAAGCTATACCCCAATGCGCCCGCGAGCGAGCCGACGTATTTGAACGTCTCGCCCATCATGGACACGTTGGTGTTTGCGTTGGTTGACGTGGCCGCCATGACGTCGGCCATGTGGCTCGCCTGGTCTGCTGACATGCCGAATGCCGTCAAATCGTCCGAGACAATATCCGACACACGCGCGAGGTCTTCGCCCGACGCCGCTGCAAGGTCGAGCAGTCCAGGCATGCCTGCAATAATCTGGTCTGTTTTCCAGCCCGCCATGCCTAGATATGTCATAGCCTCGGCCGCCTGTGTCGCTGAGAACTGCGTCGTAGCTCCCAGCTTTTGCGCTGTTGCCGAAAGCCGCTCCATATCATCATTTGACGAGTTGGTAATAGCTTTGACCTTGCTCATCGCCGCCTCGAAGTTTGCCGCCGTGGCGACCATTCCCGCTACCGGCAGCGCAGCGATGGCTGTCGTCTGCGCAGCCCCGCCCAGGCGGCTCCTCGCATTGCTGAAAGCCGCATCTGCTTTTTCTTTTGCTGCCTGCGCAGACAATAGCTGCCCGCGCCGCTCGGTCATTGCATTGATGCGAGCCTGCAAGGCCGCAATGCGTGCATACGATGCTTCTCTCACGGCACCCGTTCCGCGCATCTCGGCCGATGCCGCCCGCTGCGCCTCGCGCATCTCGCGGTTGACGTTGCTGATCTGGCTCCGCAGGTTGCTTGCTTCGCGTGCGGCCGCCCGCATCGACGACCCTACAGAACCGTCAAGCTGGCCGCGAATTTGCAAAGCGAGCTCCATAATGCGTCCGGCCATACGCTCACCTCTCTTTCATCGCATCATTTTCCCGTTTAATCTCTGAATTGATGACGCTCAGCCAATCGTAAAAATCAAGAATAGGCTGGTCGAGAAACCAGCCTATCGGTGTGCTTGTATATTTTGACATGCGCACCGCTGACAATCGCAGATTCTTTACTGAGCCGACCCGAGTAAAAAATGCTGGGCCATCATGCAAGCAGTGTTGAAATCCTGGCCTTTGAGGCCGAGGATGTCGTCATACTTTACCTTTGCTGCGGCTGCTGCCACATGTGCCTGGTAAACCATCGACAAAGCCGGTACCGCGATAGTCGGGTCCTGCTTTTTAGCCTGTTTCTCACAGGCCAGCAGCGTATAGCCGTTGAGCCCATCGAAATCAAAAACTAACGTCGTTGCACCATTTGGCAGAGCGTTCTGTAACTCGAGCGTGTTTTTCTCGTCGATTACTTCAATCTCTGCCGGTACCTGCTTGTTTTCTGCCATTGTTTTTATCCTCCTCTATGGATTACATGCCCAGATTGGCGCGAATCGGTGCCATGATGTCGTTGCCGTTGATAACGCACTTATAACCGTACTTATCAATCTCGGCCAGCGTCTTGCCGGACATCTCCTCTTTAACATAATGCACCTCGATGACCGTTTCGGCGTCGCTCGTACTGCCAGCCTCGAGTGAGCCCGGTTTATGGCTCTTGATGCGGCCGCGCATTGCTACGCGGAACTGGTCGTGAGTGTACTGCGACTCGCCACCGTCAAAGCCCTGCACGTCGGCGTAGGCTTCGATGCTGATAGCCTCGCCGCCAAAGAGCTGCGCATTGTCTACGGTCGGCACCTGCCAGCTGATCGTGCACTCCATGCTGTCGAAATGGCCTTGAATCGGCGCTTCAATCTTGCCCGCAAGGCCAATTCCTGTCACGTCCGCCGTAAGGTTCTTAATCTCCGGCAGCTCGATTTTGCTGGCCGTCACCGCACTGTCCGAGCCATTGATATAGACTCGCACGTCATTGATGACCTCGGGAACTTTATTCGTTGCCATGTTTCTTTACCCCCTTACTCAAACAGACGGCTGAAATTGGATACGTCGTACTCGATGACGTCCTCGATGTTCTGAGCCGGTACTGGCGGCGTGATGCTCGTGTGGATGCGGATGATGCCCTGCAGCAAGTCCGTCGTCGGATTTTCATCCGGCAGGAATGCGACTGTAGCGCCGAGCAGGAAACCGCGCGAAACGAGTCCATTGAGACGAATCTGCTCGCTGTCGATAATCGTCTTGATGAGTTTCGGCGTGAGCGGCTGGTCTACTTTCTGCCAGTACGTGAGAATGAACGTCTGATACTGCCAATCGAACATGCGGCGCACGCAGATAAAGCAGTCTTTCACGTCGGTGTTGGACGGATAGACGCCCGTGTAGTTGCCCCATGCTTTCCAGCCGCCGTTAAAGTTTAGGCCGGTCATGACGCCCTGGCTATTGAGCAGGTTGGCCTGCGAAAGCGACAGCGCGACCTCGGTGCCGTCCTTCAAGCACAAGCCCGTGGCCTGCATCGACTGGTTCGACGGCGACTGATACGGTACATCATCGTTCGCCGCGTCAACGACGCCGAGGATGCCCATGATATGCGTAGACATGTGATACTGCGCATCGCCATTCTTGACGCACGGCCAGCAGACAATCTGATTGACGCCCGTATAGTTGTTCTTGTTCTTCCACTCGTTGACATCGGCGTAATACTTCGCGGCTGCCGTGTCCACGTCTGTGAGCACGATGCAGCGGAAAAGCCCGTCGATGTTTAGCGCTTTGGCTTTCATCACGCTGGCTACGGTCGGATTTTCAGACCAGCCCGGCGCGGCGATGATGCCCGGCACCATAGACAACGACGTGTAAATCGTGTCGATGAGCTCGAGCCCCTTCGTTGCGCCCTCGGTCGATGCTCCGCCGATGATGTCGTCTGCCGTGACTTTCGATGCGTCAACCTTGTCGTATGCGACAAATACTTTCTCCGCATCTGCCAGCGCTCCCGTCTTGATGATGGTGACGACGAGCTCGCCATCATCGTTATAGGCTGCCGTATAGTCCTTGTTGAGCGTTGCCGCCTCGCCGTCTGCCGTCGCCTTGACCTGCAGCGTGTCCAGCAGCACCGAGTCTGCGACATTTACGACCTTATCCGTCGGCACCGTCTTTTCCGTCGCTGAAACAGACTCTTTGTGCTTCTTCGGGTCCAGGACATTGACGAATACAATCGGCTGCACGGCGTACAGCTTGAACTCGCTATACATTGCCTCGCAGAGCGTGTATTTATCCCAGTCTTCCGAGTAACCGAAATGCTTTACCGCCTCGTTCCACGTGTAGCAGATTACCGGCTTGTTGACGTTTGCGCTCGGGTCTGCGGTCAGATGGACAGGGGCCGTACCGAATACTACCGGCAGGCCAGCTGTCGTGCTCACCGGCGCGACGACCGACGTCGAAACTTCCTGCGCTTTCACGCCATGAAAGTATGCCATGTTTATTTACCACCTTTCGTTTTCTTGTGTTCCTTGACGGCTTCGCAAAACATTGTATTGAGCATGGATCCCTTTTCCCGCACCTGCTGGCGTGCTTCGTCGAGCTGTTCCGGCTCTACGAAAAGATGCTGCAGGACGGGATTGTCTCTGTACTCCTGCGGTATGCCGTCTGAAAAAATCGCATATGTGCTCAGTCTCGAGTCGCGAAACCCCGGGCCGACATACACGACAGGCCGCTTTTGCGGCTCAGCCTTTCTTTTTCTCAATGTATTCACCTCTAAGCAGTCTGCTCTGGGTTTCTTTTGGCTGCGGCAGGTACACGTCGAACTCTAGCAGCCCTATCCACTGTGGGAAAGGCTGGTCGTCTGGTACCGAGCCTGTCAGCCCGGCGTTGATGTCGATAAGCCAGCGGTTATTGACAGGATTTTCGCTCAGCAGCATCATACGCACAAATTCCATAAAGTGAAAAAGTGTGTCGCTTCCGTGAGTCATATCCTCGTCGTAGACCGTCACATACACGACGATCGACACGCGCGAGTCTGTTTTCCCGTCTTGAAAGGCTTCGGGGCGAACGACGATAGCTGGGCATTGCTCCTGCATTTCCTTTCTGCTCGTCCTGCGCGGGAGAAACCCCGTGTAGACGTGCACGTTTTGCAGTGACTCAGCCCCAGTTTTTTCGTCGATGACCCGCAGAGCCTCTCCGTACTGGTCAATCTGCGCCGCCAGGTATTCGGTTATACCGCGTGCCGCGTCTAATGGCGTCATGCGTTACACCCCCAGCCTGCGCTCAATCTCATGCTCGAGTCTGGTGGCCAATACCTGCCCGCCTCGCTCCTGCATGATGTCCATCACCTCGGGGTTTCCGTAAAGCTGCGGCACTGCCGGACCATATAACGACTTGACCGGCAGGCGTTCCCGCCCTTCACGCGCCACAAAACGCGAGCCGATGGTAAATCCTCGTGCTATCTTGCGCGTACCTCCGCGTTTGATAGTCACGAATACGCCCGACTTGCGCTTGACGGCTTTATACTTCTCCACTTTTTCGGTTGATCCGGAAAAGCGCAGCGTCGCGCCGTCCTCCGTGGTCGTGATTTTCGTCTTTGCTTTCAAATCCGAGGATTTTATGGTGTAGATAGAGTGTACTTGCTTGGTACCAGCAGTGCGGGCCGCGAGTGCCGCCCGCCTGCCCGCCGCTATGGACGCTTTTCGGATGGCGTCCTCGCCCAGCCCGGACAATACCTGCATCATGTGCCTGTCTGTCTGTAGCTCTAGCTCGATAGCCATTATCTACACCTCCTCACGCGTGATTGAAATGCAAGTAAATCGAGAGCATACCGAGGTCTTCGACACACCTGTCGACGTCGCCATATTCACCGTCGAGCGTCATTTCCTGCCCTTCGGCTGGCACGTCTTCCAATGCTTCGCGCTTGATGTGCACGATGACAAGCCGCCCGCGCGTCGCTTCGTAACCAGAATAGTCAATGCCCTGCTGAAACATTTCCTGCTCTGTCGGTGACTGCACAACGCAGTTGACGGTCTCTCCGTTTAGCTCGTGCTCGTCCGCGAACTCGTCCATGTTGATGAACGTGTCGAGGTCGGCCTGCAGCTGCTCTTTGAACGTACTCACTTTTTGACGGCTGCAGCCGGATCAGCGTCGGGGAGAGCAAAACTGTCGGCCTCTTTGGTCGTGTTGTTCTTCTTCGCGCCGCCTTTTGCGCCGTCCGTCTTTTTCGGTTTTGCCTGCTGTTGCGGTTTGGCCTCGGCCTCGGTCTGCTCAGTTACCGTCTCAGCCTCGGTCTGTACGCCCCAGTCTGTGCGCCAAATCAACATAATGCAGACCTCCTATCATTCCGTTGTCGTGGTGTGGATGACCGCCCAATCATCGGCAAACTCGGGGGCCAGTACGCAGCGGCTATACAGCGTAAGCGCCATGACGTTATCACTGCGGTCGCTCGTGTACTGCGGCACGTAAGCGCTGGCGTAAGTCTCGAAAGCATCGCCCACAGGATTGAGCAGGCTGACAGCTGCGTGCAGCTGGCGGCCGCGTCCTGGAATGGCGATGATAACGTCGTCCGGGTCGATGAACGGTTTAACCGTGCCGTCGTCGTCTTTGTAGGTCTCAGCATAGCTGTACACCTCCAGATTGAGCATCTGAATCATACCGATGCGCGTGACCTGCGGGCTCGTGATGCGTGGCTGGATAGACATCATAGAGAGGTTCTGCGTGTTCGGCACGGCGAGCCACTTCATGATTTTGTCGTTGTTAAGAAAATACCGCGCTACGTTTCTGCCGCAAATCATGATGGTCGGCACCATGCCCGCGCTCTCCTGGATCATCTCGGATGCATTCACGATGTCCGCGAAAATATCAGCCGTGGAGTCTGCCCAGCTTTTGCTGACCTTCGCCTCCTGTGTCCAATCAAACGCCACCGTATCCGTCACGACCTGTTTGCCATCATCGGCATAGCCCTTGATGACCGTTTTGCCAGTCGTGAGGATGTCGGCCGCCATCTTGTTCTTTCTGTTGATGATCATGTTCTGCAGGTCAACGAGGTCATGCGCCTGCAGTGCTGCCGCACGCTGTGCTGGCGTCATAGTGCTATAGATATTCTCACCGAAAGAACGGTTTTCGATGTCGTAAGGCGTGACAACACGACGGGCAGCCATGACGGGCGGCTGATAAATATCAACCTGCGAGCCCTCGCGCTCCGTGTTTACGCCTTTGCCGCCCGGCACGATGAACGGTGCCAGCTTGCGGCCGCCCTTGCGATACTCGACCATGATGTGACTCTGCACGCTCGGGGTCGGCATAACCGGGAAAAATGTGTCGAGCAGGAAAGATGCGGGCTGCTTGACGCGCTCCATTGCCTGCACGAGACTGTACGTGTTGTTGAAATCAATAGGCATTATGTTTACCCCCTTACTTTACTGACGTCAAGAAGATGCCGACGCCGCGCAGCTCCTCCTCGTGTGCGTCTACCGTGTCGCCATCGGCTACGGTGAGTGCCTCGCGGTTGAAATAGCCGCGCGTGTATACCGTGGCGATAGCGCCATCTGCTGCGGCTGCCGTATCGTCTGCCAGCACGGCCGTCGCCGCCTTGCCTTTTGCTGCAAGGCCATAGTTCCCGCTCGTGCTGTCGAGCGTCAGCAATGCGCCGCGCTTGAGTGCCGTGCTGCTGGCTACTTTGACGTTTGCCGTAAGTGCCGTTACTTCCGGGCCGCCGAAAAGATTGTCATAGGCCACGCCCGTGGCCGTCTCTTTGATAGCCATGTCAATGCTCCTTTCTCAACTTGTTCATCATTTCCGCGATTTCATCAATCTCGGATTTCGTCTTTGCCTCCTGGGTCGCTTTTGCGCCCAGCTGCGGGGCTGGTTTTACCTCGTCGGCGCCGGATTGCGTCTCGTCCATGATGAGCTCGCGGATGGCGTCGAGTGCCTTTTTGCTGGTGTCGTCTTCGTCCGGCATAGCCTCGACATAAGCCTGCACCTGCTCTGCCGTCTGGCCGTTCTTTTTTGCCGTTTCGACGATTGCATCGACGGATTTCTTGCCATTTCGCAGCGCGTCAAGTGCCGCAACGCGCTCGCGCTCCTGCTGCACCGCTTTATCCTCGACAGACTGCTGCGGCGTCTCCTTGATGCCCAGCAGGTTTTTGATTTTGCTCAAAACGTCGTTTTCCACGTTCTGCGCCCCCCCTTTGTTCAGAATATCCCGCAAATGTGCCGTGTTTTTGTACTTTTTGAGACTGACAGATACGGAATTGACGATGAGCGTGCTGCCGTCGAGCATGTTCTCTACGGTATCGCCGCCCGCCACCTCGTCAATAAATCCGTTATCCAGCGCCTCCTGGGCGCTCATCCACGTCTCTGCGTCCATGAGTTTCGCAATTTTCTTGTCCGTCAAAGCGCCATTTACGCGGTCGTGATAGACGGCGATAATGGTGTTTTTGACGGTATCAAGCTGCTTCGCTACGCCCTGCGCATCGTCTGCCGTCATATAGTCCATGACAAAGCACGCTGGGTTGTGAATCATGTAAACGGCGTTGCTCGGCATGGTTACATGCCCGCCCGCACACGCGACAATCGTCGCGGCGCTGGCACACATGCCGTCGATGGTGATACTCACGTCGCCTGCGTAGTCTTTGAGCTGGTTATAGATGGCATGAGCCGCGAATACATCGCCGCCCGGCGAGTTGATGCGTACATTGAGCGGCTTGCCGCCGCATTTATCCAGGTCTTCTGCGAACTGTTTCGGTGTCGCTTCGTCCCCGTACCATGTTTCGTTGGCAATGTCTCCATACAGCAAAAGCTCGGCTGTCTCTGCCTCCGCCTCATTGCGGAATTTCCAAAAGGTTTTACTTTTGGCCATTGTTCTCACCTCCTTTCGTAGTGTCGCCACCGTCCTGCTCGGCCTCTTTTCCCGCCAATACTTCCGGGTTGCCCAGGTCGAGCCCCAGCTCGGTGATGACTTTTTTTTCGTAGGCCAGCTGCTCGAGATTTTCCTCGAGGTCGGTGCCAGTCATCTCGGCTGCCTCGCGCTCGCGTGTAGACAGGCCGTACTTTGTGCGTAGTGCCGATCCGGTGACGTCTTTCACTGGCTCGAGGATGCTCATCGCGGGCCCGAACCAGTCCGCATTGCACCACGCCGCCCGCTTTACCGGGTCGTCGAAAAAGCCCGGTGCTTGAATGCGCCCGATGGCGACGGCTTCGGTGAGCCATTCCTCGTAAATCGGCTGACAGAAATCACGCGCAAACCATTTTCGCCGTATCTTGTACTCGTCCCACGCCTGCAGCAGCGCCGCCCGACTTGCTGAGTACGAGCTGTTGAACGACTTTATCAGCACTTCATACGGCTGGCCGATTGCCGCGCCGATCTGCTTGAAAAGCTGGGTCACGAACTGGTCAAACGTGCTCATGCTGTTGGATGCGTCCACCGTTTTGACGTCCACGCCTTTCGGCAGCGCGTTCATCGTGCCCGCCGCCAGGCTGTACTCGCTCGGGTCAACAATCGGCGCTCTCGCGTCCTCCGCCTCGATGCCTGTTCCTGGCAGTACATCCTCGATGCTCTGCCCAGCTGCTCCCTCGGTGAAAAACAAGGCGAAAAAGCTCTTGACGATGGCGCTCGTGAGCTCCGCGTTGGTGTATCGCGTTACCTGCTTGAGCGTTTCGACGACTGGCGCAAGATACGGCACGCCCCGATACTGCTCCGGCCGCAGGTCGTGACATACCTGTAGCACGTTTGGCGTGCCCGTGTTCCGCCCGAAAGCCTCAACGCGCACCCATTCCGGGGCATGTGAGACGTCTACAGGGTCCCACGGCACGCGGTTGCTCACCCAGTAGGCGACGACTGCGCCGTCCTTGTTGATTTCTACGCCCGAAATGATGCGGTTGTTCGGGTTTGGTGCCTGCATCTCGACGGCATACGGCCCCAGCGTGCCGAAATAGTCCGCGCCCATCGGGTTGCTCACCCTGTTGGCTTCGAGTATCTGCACGCGCAGGCTGTACGGCATGAGCTTCGTCTGTGGCCGCCGCTTGAACAATGCGAAAGCATCGCCGTCTGTAAGATACGACGT
>Ga0256404_1012207_pt1 | contig 11228 bp, 17 predicted proteins | sample RumenRJG_01DNA_FD_185990 | JGI IMG/M metagenome (GOLD analysis project Ga0256404, IMG submission 185990) | Bovine rumen microbial communities from Lethbridge, Alberta, Canada - RJG_01 | ecosystem: Host-associated > Mammals > Digestive system > Stomach > Rumen | place: Canada: Alberta | collected... | reverse complement strand
CGAAGGAAAGGCCAGGAACAACTGGTATTCCTGACCTCTTTATTCTAATAGTATTTTATTTACTCTTCTTAAATCAGGCTCAGTGTGTTCCTGATTTTATAATAGAAAAAAAGTAGGCTACCGTAAAGGATTCATGAAGGTGGAAAACCTGATCGAATTCATCAACGGAAGAGACTGGACCAATGAACCTGTTGTACTTCATTTCAGGATCGGTACCAGCGGTCACAAGACCAAACTGTGTACTCACCCCTACCCTGTCTATGACAGAAACCATGTATCCGGATTTACGGACCTGGCGGTATGTCATAACGGTGTTTTGAGCAACTATTTTCCAGGGTATAACTCGGCTATCAATGACAGCCTGAATTTTACTCAGAAAGTGCTTAGTAAACTGGACCCTTCGTTCATTCATGACAGCGACAAGCTGATGCTGATAGAAGAACTGATAGGAACCAGCAAGCTGGCATTCATCGACAACACCGGTGATATCACCCTTCTGGGTAATTTCATCGAAGATGATGGTTACATCTATTCAAATCAGTCCTACAAGCCAAAAGAGAAACCAAAGTATTCACTTAATTCCAACAGAGGATATTATTCATCCAGTCTGTTTGGACAGCTGGAGGAAACTGATGAAGAAATGGATGAGAAATCATTGAAAAGACTTGATGACTATTTCTCCCTGACAGACCTGGACGGTTTTCAGGGAGAGATGGGCGACTTCGTCTATTAAAAACAAAGGAAAGGTAAGGAATCAAATAATATGTTAAATCAGATAGTATTAGTCGGCACATTAGCCGAAAAACCTGTTTTTGTGGATAATGAAGCTCTTGGGCATACATGTTATATGGCAAAGCTCACCGCAGAGACCGAAGAATCCGGAAAGCAGGACATTGACTTCTGCTTATGGCAGCAGATCACTGAAGTCATCAATGAAAAGTATGACATCGGTACCTGGATCGGTATCAAGGGATACCTGAAACAGTGTGATGGTAAGTTATACGTCATCACATCAAGGATCTCGTTCGTTACTCCTCAGGGAGGTGACGGTGATGATTAAAGGTATTCTTATCAGACCGGGGAATGTTCCCGAAGTCATCGAATTCAAAGAAGGCTATAAGGAATTACAGAGACTGGTAGAAGGAAACTTCGAAATGCCTGCTCTGTTTGATGATGTCGATGTAGTTTTAAATGAAGAAGGCAAGTTCAATGGATCTGACCCAAACCGCCTGCTTTACTACAAAGGACAGCTTATTGATATCCTGTTCGGGAATATCGTTATCGTTGACGCCAATGAAGAAGGAGAAACAATCTCTCTTTCTGAGGAAAAGATAAACAAGTACATGAAGATCTTCAGTAATGAAGCGATCTTCCTGGCTTAAAAGGACCGTTTATGGAAACGATCAAAGTTGATTTTTTTGGACACCAGTATCAGTTAGGTATCGTTAAGGGCAAATATACCAATAACGGTACCCTCTATCTGGGGTTATATGATGTCATCAATGACGAACCATTCAGTGACATCACAGTAAATCTGCCGGAAAGCTATGCAAGAGGAAGCATTCAGTATATCAATACGAATGATTTCCCACAGCTGGAAGATATCATCAAGGAATATTCATTAGGATACCTTATGGGCTCCGGAAGCTCAGGTTGGTGTACCTTCCCCTTGTACTATTTTGATACAAGAAAAATAGATAAATACATTTATCGTGAGATCTAGGTCAGTTTACAGCTGACCCTTTTCTCGTTTGGGTGAAACAAATTTGAAACATAATTGGGACTGTCTGGCCTTCCTCCTGTATTACACTGCAGATAAGGAGGTCTTATTGTTATGGAAACATTCAATGGTATGTCCGGGAAACAGCTTCGTGACTGGAGAAAAGCCAACCGACGGCAGTTTTCAGAACAGATTATGTTGCAGTCGGTAATAATTCAGCTTAAAAGCCTCGACGATGACGATAAGCATAAACTGCTTGATCTGACTGAAGAGTGCTTCAGCAAAAGAAAGAACCGCACTTAAACGGTTCTGACTATATCAAGCGAGGTAAGGAATCGCTTATATTATGATTAAAATTCAACGATCGTACAGTTGTTTTCAATAGTCTCTTCGTCATCATCAGTGAGAAGATCCAGAAATTTGCGGTATCTGCTGTCTCTTGACCAGATATCCTTTTTAAACTCATCCCAGTTTTCAATGACGATGCCAACAAAAGTTTTATCAGGCATCCTGTTGCCGCTGAAAGGCTTAATGAAATTAAAGTTTACATCAACATATGCCAGGCCCATGCCACTTGCCCAGGCTTCAAGCTCAGTAAATCCTTTTGGCTTTCCAACTGTTTCCTGGTATTCATCTGATGCTCTTCTTCTGGTATCAAACGCATCCCCGTTCAGCAGTATATGATATCCCTGATACTCAACGAGATTGCATATGAGATACGGGTAATCGATCACTTCAAATCTTTTTCTGCTCTGATAGAAATCGTCATACACAGGTACCCATTTATTGATCCTGTTTTTATCAAACTCAAACAGTTCAGGGATCTTGAATGACAGATGAACATTATCATTTGAGAAAAAGCTGGTTGAGATACCGTAGTATTTACATAGTGCATTTATCACATCAAGCTTGTTAAGCTTAAGGATGCCGCTTTCATATTTCTTGTATGTTGCCGGAGGTACATTACAGCCGGCATCGTTGATCCTCATCATCACCTCATCAACTGAAACAGGTACGACGAATCTTCTGTTTCTTAATGAAGCTAATTTGTTTGCCATGAAGTACACCTCTCTTTCACCGTATCATTTTACTGACATAGTTATTATAACATATTCATAGATGTTGTCAACCAACTATATCATATTTTTGATATGGTTAAACCTACTATAATAAAACGCCGAAAGGCCATATTATTTCCTTCCTTTCTGAAATTGCCACCAAACGGGGGCAATTTTCTTTATTACCCATATCTCCGAACAGGTGACAAGCATCATTGCATTGTCGATACTTTTGTCTCCACATAATCTATGTCATTTATACGCTAAAACTACCCTGTTTTGTGGGGATTTGCAGTCAGCTTGCTGGCTGTCATGATGCGGATGTCACCACGGTTGGTGACACTCCCTTATCCTGCTTTTCATATCAAAATCGTTTCTGTTGCTGAGAACTGACTATAATAAACCACCAAAGACAGGAGGAATTGATATGGGACTGGATTTCATGGTTTATAAACGTAACAAGCAGACCGGTGAAGTAAGCGAACTGGCTTATGGCCGTAAAAGCTGGGAATTAGTGCACGCGCTCAACGCGATGCCTCAGGATCCTGAGGCATATGAGGTTCCGCTTGATAAGGAATGCTGGATCGATCTGATGGAAAAGATCTCAGCCATTGCGCCATATCTGGAAGACATCTTCCTCGCCTACCGCAAGTATGAGTATTGCAGCGACGATGAGGAAGAACTCGTGCTGACCAGAAGAGACAAGCAGCTCATGAGGACATATGAGTACTGGCATGATTCGAATTTCGATGAGTATCCTCAGCTGGGTTATGACTGGTCCATCGGATATATGCTTTCCTTCTGGGAAGCGGCTGATGCGGTACTTGACGCATTAGAAGATGATAATTACGAAGTCTATACAGTAGCTTCGTATTGATAAAGGCAACGTGAAGGGTAAACAAGCATTAAAAGTTGGTAAGACAATAGCTGCCCGGTAAGCAGAACACCAGGAGGACGAACTCCGTAAACAACGTTGTGCAACTCTGCGCGGGATGCGAGTGATTGAAACTGCACTCCCCTTCACCACCGCCATGAGGGTGATCAACATGAGTAAAAGTTATAAAAAGAATCCTGTATGTAAGGATCCAAACAACAAATACATGAAACGCTTTGCCAATAAGACGGTACGTCACGCTGAAGATGTACCAAACGGCAAAGCATACAGAAAATACTTCCAGAGCTATAACATCAGCGACTATTCCTTTCGTTGCTCTCTTCTGGAGCAGCTGAAATATGGTTACTGTGAATCCTATCAGCAATGGAACAGATACTATCGCATGAAATAAGGAGCGTGATACCATGACCGAAAAATTTGAATATGAACTTGAACTGACAGAAAAGCAGATCGAAACCCTCAATAACATCAGCATGCAGACCGGGCTGACCTGCAGTCAGATCCTGGAGGCGTTTGTCAGAACCAGAATGTTTGCTGATCAGTTAAGCGAACTCATTGAAGATTCAAACCAGTCCCCTGTTGCATATGAATTCTTTGTCAAACTGCTCAACAGGATCACTGAAAGACTGAATCATAATGATTTCTGCCTCCCTTCTTAAGGAGGCTTTTTCAAATGAGCAGACAATATCAGCTTACAGGATACCCTTCAAAGCAGATGTATGATCAGTTTATTCTCAAGGCAGCCATGATGGACCTCAGCAAATCTGAAGCCGTCCAATCTGCCATCGAACTATGGCTGAAACAGGATGTCTATGACAAGGCACAGGATCTTGTAAAACCTTCAGAAGACAAACTCGATCAGATCTTAAACAACCAGAGATATATCATGGATGCTGTTTATGGTGGTTACCGAAATGCCAATTATGTAGCCCATCTTCTTAATGGAGGCATCCCACTGGCAGAGATCCATGGACAGCCTGTCATGAAACCCAACAACAGCATAAAGTCTCTGGCAAGAAAGAAAGCCCTTAAAAACTATGCTGAATTAAGGGGAGAAACCCTTTCCAGAGAGGAGTTTCTTGCCGATTACCCGGAAGAAGCTGATGATGAGATGGAGCCGGTAAAGATCAGTGACAGTAAACCGTCCAATATCATTCCCTTCAGATAACGGAGGTCACATTATCAGATGGAAGCCGTCGTAAAATGGAAATTCAGAACAGTAAAGCCAGGGAAAAAGCACCACACGATAGACGGTTATATCAGCTATGTTGAAAAACAGGTTGACGAACGCCGTAATAACAGTGGTGTTTTTGCCGTTAACGAAAAGGATGTCATCGGTCTTAACGATATTATTTCCCCAGATAATGGAGATTTTCAGCAAGGGATATACCTTAACTACATAAATGAAAGAAAAGGATCATCCGGCTGCTTCTCTGACCAGGGAAAAGATGTTGATAAACTGATAAGGCAGTTAAAGAGCCATGAAGGAGCCGTCTGGATCCCAATCGTTTCTCTTAAGGAAGAAGAAGCTCGAAAGTTCGGCCTTGAAAGTGAAGCCTTGTGGATGGAAAAAGCCAGAGAACTGGCAGAAGCATACCGTAAAGAACTCGGGATCGATCTGGGCAACTATAAATGGATCGCTGCATTTCATTCCAAAAGCGAAGCCGAGCAGAATCCAACATCCGATGCTGGATGTCAGCCTCATCTTCACTTCATGATCTGGGAAGAAACCCCTCATATTAACAGATACGCTCTCAAGCATGAAAAGATCGACCATATCCGTCAGATCACTAACAGTATCCTTTCCAGAGAATATATGGAAAAGTACTATCAGGAACGAAACAGACTACGTGATGAGATAATTGCATCCTCAAAGCTGAATATTCTGGATTTTGCAGAGGAAGTAAAGCGTCTTGCCGTAGACATTAACATCCTTATGGGAGGTAACGGGAAACTGACCGTAGGTGAACTGGAAAAAAGGTCCAGCATATCCTGTCAACTTATGGAAAAAATGACAAAACACTCTTCTATCTCCCCTTCTGAAGAATACTATCAGCAGATCATGGATATCCATTCACCAGATAAAGCAAAGAGAACGATGAATAACTATCAGAATATCCTCAACAGGCTCCATGATCTTTCAGATAAGGTAATGAATACCGATCTGCTACAGCAATGGATGGAAATATCAAACGAAATGAGAGCCTCTCAACGCGATCCGGAAAAGTTGACATTTCTGGACTACTCTGCTCTTCAGAGAACTGTTATGAATTCCATTCTCAAAGAAATAAAGACCATGTCAAAAGACAACCTCTATATCAAAGACGGATTCAGAGGAATGCTACTGGACAGAGTTGAAAACGGCTCGTTCAGAAAGACCCTTACCACAGAGCAAATAAAGGCTGACCTTAAGGTAATAACTTCCCTGTGTAAAACTGCTCAGACAAGTAAGGAAGACGCCCTGGAGGCTCAGAGAAAGCTCCTTGAGCGAAGCCAGAGGGATGAATTCATTCAGTATCTTCAGCAGCTGATAGATGAATACTATAAACTGCTTCAAATGGGGTTCGATGTAACTTCGAATGACTTCTGGCAGGCCATGAAGGATCTGCGAATGCCGGTTTCATACCACGAAAGTCAGGTGATGAGCTATAAAGCAAACAATTTTGGTATTGTTAACAGTGCAGTCATCGATCCTGTGGTTTCCAACATCATGCTCGTCAGCAACTCCAATATCATGTCCGGTAAAACCGGTAAAAGCATCATGAATATCGGTGCTTCAGACCTGGCCTTCATTCCTAAGACTATTGAAGAATATGAAGCAAAGTACAATTCTCTTCTTGACGCACTAAGCAGCTATTCTCAGTCATCTTTCGAAGAAGAAAAACAGGGCCCGGAACTATACTAACCACACCCCTTTGATTACTTATAACCGCTATAATAAGCCATCTCAAAAGGGGCGATTTTATGTTGTTTTTCATACTGTTTACAGTGATTTGTATGGTTATCTATGCAGTTTTCTTTCCTGTATTAATGAACATGATCATATTGCCCCTTACAGGGGCAGGAAATACGATTTCCGGATCCGGAATCCTGCAATGGCACGTATGTATGCAGAACATGACCACCATACAACTGTCCCTGACCGGGTTGTTTCTACTTATTGCTCTTATGCTGTTCGTATATACGGCTATCAAAAAAGACGACAAAATCCTTGGAACTCAGTTTGGTACAGCACGATGGCTCAGTGAAGATGAATTCAGCAAACTGGTCCCCCATTATACCTTTCACAAAAACGAATTTGACTATCCACACACAGATTTTTATGTAAACGGTGAAACATATGACGATCTTTCATTCCTTGAAAAACTGGAGGTGATGCCTGATGAACAGTAATCCCGGTGGAATCGTTGTTAAAAGCATCCCAAAAGGTGATGATCTGAGATTATGGTATAACAACGGTTCATACCATCTTTTAACTGTGGGAACTACAGGATCCGGGAAAACACAGAATATCGTCATGCCCAGCATCCTGAGTATCGCTACCAGTGGTGCCAGCATGGTGATAAACGATCCAAAGGGGGAACTGTACAGTCTGACCAGCGAGTATCTTAAAAGGTCCGGCTATAAGGTTTATGCCATGGATTACTTCCAGCCCCTTGCCGGTACCTGTTTTAATCAGCTGTTCATGATCAATCAGGAATACGACCGAGGATTAAGAAGTTATTATACGATCCACGCTATTGGCGCAATACTGAAAGTCATGGATCTTATTGAAGGAATACTTACAAAAGATAAAAGCAAAAACCGTCTCACGTACTTTCAGGAGGTCAAAAAGAAAGGCAAGCACAATAATCTGGCACCTCGATATCAGCAGCACATTGCTAAAGGACGTTTCTATGAGACTGGAAACGCTGCCCAGAGAGAAACAGTATTTGTTTATCCCGAACTGGACATCAATAATGATTCAAAATTTACCGAAAGCATCTATAAAGGCGACTTTTGCAGACTTAATCTGGAAAAACTCCATTTCGCCTTCACCAACAAGTACAAGTTAACACACGAAGAATACTGTAATAATAGCGAAATAATAGTGAAAATGCTTAAGGAAATGTTCTGTAATCTGTTGAACTACATATCCCAGAATTATGATTCCCCAAGAAACGATGATAATTTTGATACTATCCATCATAATGACTATCTTCTCGCAAGACAGGACAAGGCCATAAAACGTGTCCGGGAAGTTCTTGACCTTATGGATCCCCTTTTCATACATAAATACTACGAAAACAAGATCATTCAGAACATGGAGATCCTTAAGGACAGGGCCCCTGGAAGTCCTGATTATACCCTTGCTGAGGAGTTCATAGGGAGATATAGAAGTATTCTGCTTCAGCCAAAACTCTCGTCAGAGACGTTCAGAACATTTCTCAACGATATGATGGCAGATCACCAGAGCATCTGGAGAAGCTGTGAGACAGAAGCAAATAAGAACGCCAAGATCGTTGCGCAGATGATAGTTGGCAAGACTGGAAGCGAGAAGATCTGGGATGACAGTGCTGTTGCTCTTATCCAGGCACTCATACTTCTGACCTGTCGTGAGTCTGACCTGGATTATTCAAGACATCTGGGCAGTGTAAACCGTATACTCAGCGAACTTATTGAGCTGGACGAATTCAACAAAACTGGAATTGACTACATTTCTGACAGACTGGAGTATGGTGATATCGTCAGAACTACCCTTGCCGGATTCAGAAGTACTTCAGATAAAACAAAGACGTCTGTACTCTTCAGTGCCAATACACCGGTCGGCATTTTCGGAGATTTTGCCGTAATAGATCAGGCTGCGCATCATGAATTTGACCCGGAGACTCTTGCCGAAGAGAAGACTGCTGTTTTTCTGATCAGTCCGGGAAATGATGATGCAGGCAGTGCTCAATACACCATCCTCTCTACCCTTTTTGTTGAACAGGTCTTTACCTGTCTGAATCGATATCTTAATAAGACCAAAGAGCAGACTTTACCTAGACCTGTCTATTTCCTTCTTGATGAAGTGGCTAATATACCCCCTATCCCTCAGCTTGGCAGCAAGATCACCCTTGCCCGTAGCAAGAACATGCGTTTTCTTCTTGTTATTCAGTCATATGAACAGTTGAAGAATCTTTATCACGACGAGTGCGAGACCATTAAAGAAAACTCTCAGCTGATGTATTTGCTGTCAAACTCTTTGGGCACTGCATCAGAAATAAGTGAACGAATCGGTAAAGCTACGACTGAGATCAACTCCTGGAGCAGTTCTACCAACGATTCCGGAACGAGTTATTCAACAAACACTTCGGCGACAGGATCTGACCTTATCACAGCCCAGGAACTTATGACTCTTAAGGAAGGCGAAGGAGTATATATCATGACACGACAATCGCCTTACAGGACTTCACTTCTCCCGGCATATAAGTGGAAAATTTATGGCTGGATGAAAAACCACAGGATAGAGAACATTCACATAAAGAGAAACGAACAGGAAGTAAACTTCTTCTGTCCGGATATTGAGGACTTCACCACGGCTTATGAATGTTTGGCTAAGGGTTTTATATTGGACTACCCTCTTTACATGATGTTCAAAAATATGGAAATACAGGATGGAACCAAGATCGAATGGTAATTGTGCACGTCATAATAACTTGCACATTTTTCTGACATATCTCCCCTGCTCTCTATAATAAGGCAGAGTTCAGGGAGGGTTTAACATCTATGAAATATAAAACTCACAACAATACAGAAATCGATCTTTCCATGGAAGACCGTTACAACATTGCTATGGATTATCTCAGAGAATATGTTGCCAGCATGATCAAGTTGGAACAGAAAGAAAACGACACGCTTAAAGATGTCGCAGAAAACACGATTTTTAATGCATCCGATGCTTATCTCGATTTCCTGTTTGATGAGATCGAGAATGATAAAGACTTCGTTATCTCTCTCCTTTTTGAAGAGGATCCCTATGAATACCAGGAGGATCAGAACGATGATTTATGATTTCCTGAATAAACTGGATCCGAAACTCAGAGATGCCATCTTTTCGATCAACGAGCAGGATGGCATTGAATTTGAGTTTCAGATTGCTGATACGGATAATGACGAATTCTTCTATTGTTATAAAATGACATACGATAAATTCGAGGATAACAGTGAATGCTATTCCATTGAGTCTGTTGCCAATGGTAATGTCATCTGGGCCGAAGGAATCGAATACATGAACGATTATCTTGCTGTGCTAAGAAATCTTGATTGGATCGAGTGGGAATAAGGCCCGAAATCCCGGAACCCGCATGAAATAAGGGTTTCAGGGCTGTCCAGCGCCCGCGTGGCAACAATTTGGCAACAAAAATCCATCATTCCGAAAATGAGGGCTAACTGACTTTGTGAAAGTCAGTTAGCCCTGTTTTGATACAGATTTTCGGAAGGATGGAGGTGTCAATCGTGATCATCGTCGGCATGTTTCTGAAATCCGGCAGCCAAGTCGTCCATCAGTCTCTGGGACGGAATTTTCACTCACCGCCGGGTGGTGTCGCCATCGGGGAATCGTGATGGAAGAATTGATTTATAGATGAGAAGTTGCCCCGTGGCTGCGATGTGGTCACGGGGCTATATGTATATGGGTTCCTCGATTTGGAAACCAACATCAAGAAAGCGATTAACCAGTATTTGGTTAAATTAATTCTTGGCATTTCGGTTTATCTGTACTATCAATGCAAAGGAAAGGAGGGATCACGATGGCGTATACAAAGTTCGGCGAACTCGTGCGCATCATTCGGATCAGACACCATGAAGTGATGGGTGACATGGCAAAGAAGCTCGGTCTTAAGCTACCATTCTTCTCCGCAATTGAGAGCGGGAAAAAGAACGTACCGGCAGAACTGATCACGAAGATCGTTGAGTGCTACCACCTCAGTACTGAAGAAGAACAGGAGTTGATCGAGGCCGCAGAAGAATCTAGGACACAGTACAAGATTTCAACCATTGTTGCTGGCATCGATCCTTTATTCTTTAATTCTCAGAGAAAGAAGCTCACTCGTCAGGGCGTTTCCTATCTTCTTCCGGAAGAAGGCTCCGACGACATGAAGGTATACATCTGGGTTCCGCTGAAACAGACGTAATGCATTCACAGCGGCTGTCTGATATGGCAGCCGCTTTTTCAGGCCTTGACAGCTAATTGCAATTAGCTTATAATTTGGCTAATTCGATTTAGCCGTTTGAAGGAGGATACATGGACACGAAACAGAAGATCCTGGATGAAGCGCTGACTCTGTTTTCTGAAAAAGGCTATGCCAATGTCTTTGTCAGCGAGATTGCCGAGCGCGTCAGCATCAAGGCACCATCCCTGTATAAGCATTACAAAAGCAAACAGGCGATCTTTGGCGCAATCATCGAGGAAATGCACAGGCGTTTTCTGGAGCAGGCCCGATCCCGGATGTTGTTCATCCGCTGTACCCACAGCATTTGATCCTGGGCCTTGAGTTGTTCGGTGACGCTATGGTCAAAGCCTTTAAGAAAAAGA
>Ga0256404_1012204_pt1 | contig 11229 bp, 10 predicted proteins | sample RumenRJG_01DNA_FD_185990 | JGI IMG/M metagenome (GOLD analysis project Ga0256404, IMG submission 185990) | Bovine rumen microbial communities from Lethbridge, Alberta, Canada - RJG_01 | ecosystem: Host-associated > Mammals > Digestive system > Stomach > Rumen | place: Canada: Alberta | collected... | reverse complement strand
GAAGGCATCAAAAAGCATACACCCGTTGCATAGCTTTTCATGCTAAAATTATTAAAAATGAATACTATCTGCCAAACAATTAAAGAGTTTATAAAAAAATATGATATAGAAAATAGCACTTATCTTGTCGGATTTTCGGGCGGATATGATTCTATGTGTTTACTGCACGCGCTAAAATCAATTTGTAATAACAGAATTATCGCAATACACCTAAACCACAATTGGCGCGGGGAAGAAAGCGACAGAGAAGAACAAAATTGCATCGATTTTTGCAAACAAATCGGAGTTGAATTTTATAGCGAAAAATTACCCCCCAATACTCCCCAAACAGAAACTGTTGCACGCAATTTGAGATATGAATTTTTTGAAAATTGCGCAAAAAAATTTGATACAAATATAATATTTACGGCACATAATAAAAATGATAACGCGGAAACTTTGATATATCGAATTGCGCACGGAACAGGCGTTAGCGGTTTGCAGGGAATATCCGAAAAACGCCCCCCATTTTATCGTCCGATTTTAAATATTGAAAGAACAGATATTGAAAAATATTGCAAAGATAATAATTTATCTCCGAATTTTGACAGCTCAAACAACGATACCATACATAAGCGCAACCTTATTCGCAGTGAAATTATGCCACAATTACAAAAAATAAATCCGAATACAGTTAACAATATAAATTCGCTCTCACAAATAGCAAAAGAGGAAACAGAAATTGTAAAAGAATATGTTACAAAAATACTTGAAAATATAACAAAAGAAAATAAAATTCTTACACAAGAATTTTTTAATCAATCCGATGCCCTTCAAAAACGTATATTATATGAAACAATTTCACCTCTGTTCCCTCAAGACTACGACCAAGAACGAATTTATACCATTTGGAAATTTTTAAAAGAAAATAAACGGTCAAAATCAGGTAAAATAATTTCATTAACAACGGATAAATGGATATTTATAAATGAAAAATACATAGAAATAATAACCAAACAAGAATCAAAAAAAATCGACATACATATAACAAAAGAAGGGGAATATAAAGATGGCGGAATTTGTATCAATATTTCAAAGTGTGATACAAACCTTGATGAAAGTTTTAGAGGTAATGGCAGGACTGTTTTCGTTGATTTGCGGGGACTAGATTTTGATTTTCATTTTCGCACAAGACAAGACGGCGACATTATACAACCGTTAGGCATGAACGGTACACAAAAATTAAAAAAATACTTAAATTCACGCAAAATCCCTAATCATGAAAAAGATAATCTGCTTTTTCTGACTCAAGGAAAAGAAATCTTATGGGCAATAGATATCGGTTTAAGTGATAAAATAAAGATAAAAACAAAACCAACACACAAAATAACAATAACAATAAAGGATTAAATAATGGAAATTAAAAAAGAAAATTTGAAAGTTTTATTTAGTAAAGACCAGCTCCACGCAAGAATAAAAGAACTTGCGCAAGAAATTAATACTCTATATAAAGATGAAGAACTGACTGCAATTTGTGTTTTAAAGGGTGCAGTTATATTTGCAACTGATTTGATAAGAGAACTCGATATGCCGATTCAAATTGAATTTATAAGACTCTCCAGCTACGGTTCCTCCACAACTACATCAGGAAAAGTCAATGCAGTTGATATAAAACTTCCTGACCTGAATAATAAAAACGTTTTAATCATAGAAGATATCGTTGATACAGGATTAACCGCAAAATTTTTAATCGATTTTATGCACTTAAATTTTCATGTTAAATCATTAAAATTTTGCTCTCTGTTAGATAAAAAAATAACACGCAAAGTTGATATTGAACCTGATTATTACGGATTTGAAGTTGACGATAAATTTGTAGTAGGATACGGACTTGATTATGACGGATATTACAGAAACCTGCCATATATCGGTTATATTGAATAAATATTAAACTTGAAAAAAGACAAAAATTATTGTAAAATCGCTATATAAAAGGAGAGCAAAATGGATCAGGAAACTTATATGAAGATAATGGGCTATGTCCCGACAGTAATAGAAGCATCTTCTCGCGGAGAACGTTCTTTTGATATTTTTTCAAGATTGTTAAGAGAAAGAATAATATTTTTAGGAACGGAAATTGATGATGAAGTGGCAAATTCTATTGTTGCACAACTGTTATTGTTAGATAGCGAAAACCCTGACAAAGATATTATGTTATACATAAATAGTCCGGGTGGTGTAATAACAGCCGGTATGGCAATTTATGACACCATGAATCTTATTAAAGCCGATGTTGCGACTATTTGCTTGGGTGAAGCCGCTTCAATGGGCGCATTTTTACTATGTTCCGGAGCAAAAGGCAAAAGAATGTCGCTACCTCGCTCACGCATAATGATTCACCAACCTTTAGGCGGTGCAAAAGGACAAGCAACAGATATTGAACTTGAAGCAAAAGAAATTATGCGTATGAAAAATATGTTAATTGATATTATCGCAAAAAATTCAGGTCAAGACCCTGAAAAAGTCAGAGAGGACTGCGAAAGAGACCATTATCTGTCCGCTTATGAAGCTATGGAATACGGCTTGATTGATAAAGTTGTAGAAAAAACTCCAAGCGCGTAATAATAATGATTTAAGGTATTAATTATTTTATACCGCCTTTACAAAACTTAACAAAAGCTCAAAAACATGCAATTACTTGAAATTGCATGTTTTTATATAGATGTAGGTTAGAAAAATTTAGGTTAGTTTAAAAGGTTAAAGGTAGGTAAGTACTATGGGTATTCTTATTTTTAGCGCGCGTGTATCGGATTTGATACACCAAAAGCACAATATCGAGTACAAACTCGCGCGCTTAACAAGGCAAATGAGAGATATGCAACAGTATTCAACACTTGTTGGGAACGGAAGCGTATCCATTGGTGATTTATTAAATTCACCAAGTTCAATGATGGGCAGAACATTAAATTATTTAGGATTTGCTCACAACAGCGCATTACAATATATGCAAGCAAATGCACCAATGATGCAGCAAATGTACGCTCAGCAAATGGCAGGTCAACAAAATCCTCAGCAGGCAGCAATGATGAACAATTACATTATGAGAACATTGTATGCTCAAGGACGTGATAGAGCAGCACAAGTTGAAATGAGAAATCTTAAAGAAGCTGAAGAAAGACTTGCTCAAGAAAAAGAACAACAAGAAACATTATTAGCAGAAGTCACAGAAGAACTCAAAGCAGCAAAACAAGCAAGAGATCAAGATATTAAAGACTTCGCTCCAAAATATACAGCAGGTTAAATTTTAATTAAATAAACAATAACTTAACTTTATCCTAGAAATAAACTAACCCTATTTTAACGGGACTTAAAACAATTAAGTCCCGTTTTTCATGTATAATTAACCTATGAAAAACATAAAAGTACAATGTCCCGCAAAAATAAATTTATCACTAAAAATAAAAGGGAAACGCCCTGACGGATTTCACGAAATAGAGAGCATAATGCAGACAATAAGTTTGTATGATTATCTAACCATCGAAGTTGCGAAAAATACGAATAATTCTATCGAATTGTCGGGCAATAGTTCACAAATACCTTATGATAACAGGAACTTAGTATATAAAGCTGCAGAATTATTTTTTCAAACAATAAAAATAAATAATACAAAAACAAAAATATATATAGAAAAAAATATTCCCGTATCTGCGGGCTTGGCAGGCGGGAGCACGGATGCAGCAGGGACATTGTACGGTTTAAACACTATATTTAATAATCCGCTTTCAAATCATGAACTCCACGAACTTTGCGCACAACTCGGCTCTGATTTGAATGTGTGTTTACAAGGCGGAAGACTTCTTGCTCAAGGACGGGGCGAAATAATTACTCCGCTTGAATATGAAGAATTTAATTTGAGCATAATAAAACCTAAAAATTTGGGGATTAGTGCAAAAGAAGCATATACAAAATTTTCACTAAAAAATAATAACAAATTTGAATTATCTAACCGCAACAATTTTGTAAACGATTTAGAATGGGCTGTTATAGATGATTATGAAGAATTAAAACACATAAAAACAACTTATCCTGAAGCAATAATGACAGGTTCAGGTTCAGCTTATTACATAATAAACGATACATTTAACGACGAACCCGACTATATTACCATAAATAATCTCAAATCAATTTCAAACGGAATAAAATAACTATAAAATTTAGCTATGAACAATTTGTTTTTACTTTTACCCAATCATTTGGAATAACATCAGAATAATCTATTCCGGAATTTTGCGAAAACCAATTTTCAGGAGCTATTACCATTTTGTCAGGATTGTCATTTAACCAAGCTGCCCACCAGGAAAAGCTGGAATTTGCAATAATATTATGTTTTGCCTGCTGCATCAAATAAAAATCTTCTTGCCAACCGGTACTATTTACCATTATGTATTCTAAATTTTTGTCAAGAAACTGCTGTGCTGTAATTAAGTTATCCGAAAAAACAAAAAATACCGGCGACTTTACAACTTCATAAATTCGCGAAATAGCGTTTTTATAATAATCTTTAGTACATACATAGTGAATTTTATTATCAGGAGGGACAAGATAATCTTGAGTTCTGACATGTATAGCAACCGAATTCGAATTTCTCATCATATAATCATAGTGATTATTATTTATAAAATCCATATTTTTAAACCTATACATTTTATGTATATCATCACTATACTGTTTGAAATATTTTTCTGATTGCCAAAAACCCTCAATATATACTGAAGACTTTAGATTAAAGATATTACTATCAAAATTAAACGAACTTTCTTTAAAAACAGGCAGCTCGGAAATACTTTTCGCATCTGCATATTGTGTTTTTATATCTAAACTGTTCAACTCATATTTTCTAAAACTTTTTTCATTATATTGAGATTTATCAATATACAAATTCATATTATTATATTTTGCCGCAGAATATGCCGCGGCATATTGAAATAATTGGTTTCCAAATCCATCAGTTATCTTTACTATTAAGTCATTTTTTTTCATTACAACTTATACTTGCTCCTTATACCAATTATAAACATCAGCAATTCCTTGCAGCAGAGATATTTTGGGTTTCCAACCAAATTTTTTAAGCCGTTCATCACTCATTAATTTACGCGTTGTACCATTGGGCATTTTACTGTCATATTTTATATCACCCGCAAATCCTACAATATTCTTCACCAACATAAACAAATCATTTAGTTGAATATCTTTTCCTGAAGTAATATTAACACAGCTTCCTATTTCCTGTGCTTTTATATTGTTCATAAAATATACACAAGCATCGGCCAAATCATCCGCAGACATCAATTCCCTATAAACAGAGCCATCCCCCCACAAGATTACGCAATCTTTAAAAATTCCCAGCTTGTTTAATACTCGTTCTATAGTCCCGCAATCATCAAAATCCAATTCTTCATCATACCCCCAACCAACTTTATATTTTTTTAAATCTTTTACTATTTCACCATAATTATCATTAGCATACATTTTTGCCAGATGAAATTTTCTCATTACCATAGGCAAAAGATGTGCCGTTTCTAAATTAAAATTATCATTTATTCCATATTGATTAGTAGGCATTAATGAAAGATAATTTGTCTTGTATTGTCTATTGTAATACTCACAAAGCTTCAATGCAGAAATTTTTGCAATTGCATACGCTTCATTACTTTTTTCCAACTTTGACGACAGTAAATCATTTTCTGTAATTTTACAACTGATGTCATTGGGATATATACAACTTGAACCCAAATTAATCAACTTTTTTACATCATTCTTATATGATGCATGAATAACATTTGCAGATATCATTATATTTTCATACAAAAATTCTGCAGGATAATTATAATTCGCCATTATTCCGCCAACTCTTGCGGCTGCTAAAAAAACATATTCGGGCTTTTGAGATAAGAAAAATTCTTCAACCGCCGCTTGACTAGTCAAATCTAAAGCACTATGAGATTTTACTATTATATTGTTATAACCGGAAAGAAGTAATCTTCGGTGTATTGCACTCCCTACAAGACCGGTATGGCCTGCGATATATATTTTTGAGTTTTTATGCATAATAATTTGAACTCTCTAACTTACTTTTTATTTCATTATAATCATTATGAACCATTTCTGCTATAATATCATCTAACGAATATTTAGGATACCAATTCAATTTTTCACGAGCTTTTGAAAAATCACCATGCAGTAAATTCACATCAACAGGACGAAAATACCTTTTATCAACTTCCACTAAAACCTTGCCGGTACTTGCATCATATCCTTTTTCATCGTAACCTGAACCTTTGAAACACAAATCAATATCCAAACAAGCAAAAACTTTTTTACAAAAATCCCTTACTGTAGAAACAATTCCGGTAGCTAGCACAAAATCATCGGCTTCATCATGCTGAAGAATTTTCCACATCCCGTATACATAATCCTTTGCATGGCCCCAATCTCTCACAGCATCAAGATTACCCAAAAATAATTTATCTTCTGCGCCAAGTTTTATTTTTACTGCTGCCTGTGATATTTTTCGGGTAACAAAAGTTTCTCCGCGCCTTTTGGACTCATGATTAAATAATATACCGTTTGAAGCAAATATATTATATGCATTGCGATAATTTACAGTAATCCAATACGCATAAAGTTTTGCACATGCATAAGGGGACTGCGGACAAAATCGAGAATCTTCATTTAACAACTTATCCTCACATAAACCATATAATTCTGATGTAGATGCCTGATAGAACTTCGTTTTATTATTAAGCCCTAAAAGTCTAATCGCCTCCAACAATCTCAAAGTACCTAAACCATTCACATCCGTTGTATATTCCGGCATTTCAAAAGACACCATAACATGAGATTGAGCTCCCAGATTATATATTTCATCCGGCTGTATATTTTGAATCAAACTTATTATATTGGCAGTATCTGACAAATCGCCATAATGAAGCTTTAAACGCGCATCCTTATTATGTACATCCTGATAAATATGTTCTATTCGCTGTGTATTAAAGGAACTGGAGCGCCGTTTTATTCCATGCACCTCATATCCTTTTTCTATAAGTAATTCAGCAAGATAGCTTCCATCCTGACCTGTTATTCCGGTTATTAAAGCTTTTTTCATACATATATCCTCTAATTCTTAAAAACTCTATTAAATATTGTGTCAAAGGTTTTAAAATCATTATTTAAAATTATACCAACAATTTCAATATTTTTCAGAGCCTGCATAACATTTCTATCAATATTTTTATTAATAGCTTGCATCATTCGACTTTTCATTTCAGTAAAATATTTTTCTTTAAGTTCGCATGGGCACAAATAATAATGTTGAAATAACATAGAATACTTATATTGAAACAATGCATATTTATAATCTGCGTATTTTCCATGTGACATAATTTCAAATTCAACCAAATCAATTATCTTAAATATATCAAATACACGCGGAGTTATTTCTCCGGTCAAACTTCCTGTAAAGAAATTCCTATACTTATAAAAGATTTCTTCGTTCAATAGTATTGATTGTGCTTTTAACATTGTTTTCACAAAAAATAATTGATCTTCATACTTTATATTTTCCAAAAATCTTATTTTATTATCATCTAAATATTGTTTTCTATATATTTTATTTGCGGCAGAAAGATTTCTGCCTAATGGGTTTTTACAATCATCAAACGTATGAATGCTATTTTCAGATGTGTGATTATTCCAATCATTTAAGCTATAGAAAATTTTCGGAACTATATCATTTTGTCCTTTAAAATATGAACATGCATTGAATATATAAATATCAATTTCGGCACTAGATTTTTGCAACGATTTCACAAATGTATCATAAAGAGTTAATAACACCCAATCATCAGAATCTATAAAGGATAAATAATCACCTGATGCAATATCAATCCCCAAATTTCTGGCAGCACTTGCTCCTTTATTTTTCTGATTTATAACTTTTATTCGATTATCCTGATGTTCAAAAACATCCAATATTTTAGCGCTACCATCGGTTGAGCCGTCATTTATACATATTATTTCGAGATTATCATAAGTTTGAAAAATAATAGATTTTAAGCATTTTTCAAGATACTGTTCACTGTTATAAACAGGAATAATAACGGAGATTTTCGGGTTATTGCACATCGTTTTGTACCCCCATAATTCTGCAAAAAATATTGTAATCTGCTGTTTCAAGTGTTGAAAATTGTCTTACGGCATTTATTTCAAAATCCAGAAACTCCCCGCTTTCATAATATTTAAAATCAGCATCCACCTTAAAGGACTTCATTTTTTGAAAAAATTCCTCACGCAAATTCGGTTGAATTTTTTCAAATTTTTGTAGAAAATTTAAAATGGCTACCAAATTAATTGTGTGTTTATATTTTTCATACAAATTATTTTTTTTAAAAGTTTCAAATACTAATTGATATACACGAAATATATCAAAAAATCTTTCATCATTTTTTCGCATTATAGAGTCGGCATTACCTTGGTTGTAAAAATAAAACGGTTCAGGCAAATAAATAATATTTTTAGCAGAGCAAAAAACTTTAGCCCAGAATGGGACATCTTCATAATATAAACCTTCGCAAAATTTTATATTGTTATCTTTCATAAATTTTGTTCGATACAATTTAGTCCACGCAGTCACTGCAAAATATTTGTATGAATCATCAGGCAAAGTAATTGCATTAAAAATTTGTGCTTTATATTTATCCTTATAATTAGGCATTGTTTTATATTGACATTTATTATAACCGTTATCACCCTCAATATAGTCAAAAACAACGACATCCGCCATATATTCTTTCGCTGATTCATAGAGTTTTTCAACAGCAACCGACGATATACAATCATCGGAATCTACAAACATTACATATTCACCCACGGCGCACTCAAATCCTGCATTGCGCGCAGAAGATAATCCGCCGTTATTTTTGTTAACAATTTTTATTCTGTCATCAAATTTTTGGTAATGTTCAAGAATATTTAGCGAACCATCAGTTGATCCGTCGTTTACACATATAACTTCGATATTTTGAAAAGTTTGGCTCAAAATACTATCAAGACACTTTGACAAGTAGTCTTCAACATTATAAACAGGTACTACAACTGAAATTTTATCCATGTCAATATTCTACACTACAAATTTTAAGGTTACAAAATGTAAAGTTTTCTTTAAAAAGTCTAAAGTATTGATTTTAAATGACCGTTACACATTATAAGGTTTTTAAAATTAATAAAATTTGTAACAATGAAAGTAGAAAGAATTGTAATTTTATAAAAACAGGATATACTATATATATAAAGTATTAATATTGTTTCAAAAATACAATTAACTATTTAACAAAAAATAGGAGATGTGAAAGGAAAAAAGCAATTACCCGCCAAAACGTTATAATACGAAGACTTGTAATGGCTGCTTTGAGTGGCCTTATCGTATTCGGAGGCACTCAAGCCCAAGCCACTGATTATATAAATAACGAAGACACATCTAACGCAAAATTTAACGGTACTACAGGGGCTGCGTCTGACTTGTCCAAAGGCACATTAGACATATTGAACGAACAGGACGCAACCTTGCCAAAGAGCTCTTATGACTTGAACGCGCTCACATCAAGTGTTGATGAACAAGGAAATGTTACATACAAAAATGCTGACGGAAATGTTGTTGACAGCGCAAATGTAGTTACAAAATACGAGCTTGTAAATGTAACAAAATACTATAACAAAGAAACAAACACTCTTGTTGGTGCTGATGAAAAACAAGACGGGCTGGAATATGTCGAAGTAAGGACAAAAGAAAATATTCCGCATTATTTTGAAAAAGTTTCACGCATCGAAGTTCCGACTGCAGCGGATATAGATACTACAGGGATGAATGTTGTTGATTCTTCAAATTACACAGGTCCTATTTCTGATGCAGACGGTGCCATCAATCAAACTATTCAAAATACCGTATATACAGTTGGACCTGTTTCTCAAACTATAACAAATTCTGAATCTAATTTAATATTTGATAATGTTGTACAAAATACAGGTGCACCGCTTATAAACGGTGATAACAACGGGACTTTAACTTTTAAAGATGTTGTTACACTGAATCAGGCTCCTTTTATCACCGGAGTTAATAACGGTACTATTACAGGTATTTCAGGTACATTCTTGAACAGTGCCGGTAATTTCCTGAATAATAAAAATAAAGTTGGAAATATCAATGCGGATTTTATAAATGTTCAAACAGGTTATTTAATCCACAATAACGGAACATCAGACCTGACAGCAGAAATTGGCGACATTACAGGCAATTTTATCAATAGCAGTTCTTACACACCTTATGGCATAGTGGGTAATGTTTCTTACGGCAAAATAGGCGATATTACAGGTGATTTTTATGGCAATACCTCAAAAATATATGGCGGTGCTATAGCTAATCTTCCTCAAGGAACATCATCAAACCCTACTGCTGGCACCGGAATTATCGAAAGTATTACCGGCAGTTTTATAAATAACCATGCATCAAACGTTACATATGACGAAAACGGTAACAGAACAGTCAACAGTCAAACAGATACTATGGGCGGCGCTATATACAATACCGGCACAATTAACGGGGGTAAAATCACCGCTCTTAAAGATAATTACACAGACGGATATAGAGCAGGTGGCGGTGCTATATATTCTACAGGCACATTAAATCTTGACGAAATTGGCGAGATTTCAGGAAACTACGCAAAAGGTACTACAAGAGGAGATGGCGGCGCTATTTATGCGTACAACGGCACTATCGGAACAATCAAAGGAGATATCAAAGACAATTATATTGAAGCCGTTTCTGCCTACAATGAATTCGGCAGTCCTACAGCAGGAGGCGGCGGAAAAGGCGGAGCTTTAGCAACTTCATTAAACATAGGTTCTGTTGAAGGCAATATCGAAAATAATCATATTATTGGGATTTTCGATGCACAAGGCGGTGCGATTTACAATGGTTACTTTGGTGGTGGCGCTATCAATTTCAAAGGTTCTGATTTGAAAAATAACTATGCACAAGCTCTTGTGTATAATGCGGATGATACTGTTTTAGGCGGAGGAGTAGCTTATGGCGGCGCTATTTACAATAATAACGGCAGCACTATTACAGGTACATTAGGCGACATAACAGAAAACCACACAGAAGGCTTCAATCACGCAGGTGGCGGTGCAATTTAT
>Ga0256404_1012202_pt1 | contig 11231 bp, 8 predicted proteins | sample RumenRJG_01DNA_FD_185990 | JGI IMG/M metagenome (GOLD analysis project Ga0256404, IMG submission 185990) | Bovine rumen microbial communities from Lethbridge, Alberta, Canada - RJG_01 | ecosystem: Host-associated > Mammals > Digestive system > Stomach > Rumen | place: Canada: Alberta | collected... | reverse complement strand
CATGAAACTGTCTGAAATTTTATTGCATATATAAGATAACCATTGAACCAAATATTCCACATCACTTTTAATTTCTTCATTATCACATAAATGAAGCCTTTCACATTCGCGTTTGGAAGCTGATATAATAGCCGGCCCAGAATTCTTATTTAGTTCTGCGTCATCGAACAAATAATGTGAAATTACAGCTTTGATCAGATCCTTATTATATTTTTTATACAGGAACGGATAGTCTTTATTTTGATAGGAACAGATGATTTCAACTGGACGAAATACAGATGATAATAAATCAAAAGATAGTCCATACACATCAAAACTGACCAGTTCCATTCTTCTGTCAATCGCATTATCAATATCAAGAGCCATTTTTTTTAAGCGTTGTTCGATTTCTGACTGGGTTTTCCCATAAATTCCAAGTTCATTTACAGAATCAACATTTAACTGTTTTTTTATTACCACAAATAACACCCCCAAGTGAAAATTTTTATTACAATTATTATGAAAACAGTAAAAGAAAAATAAATTTAAAAATCTGATGTTGATTTGCTGTTTCCATAATATAAACGATGATAGGAGGATAAAATGAATACACATGCTATATTAGCTAAAGCAGCACTAAATCATGAACAAATAAAAACAAAAATTAACATTGGATGTGATGGGATTGAAATACAATTATTGGACGAAATGCTTGATAAAAACGATGGTAGAAGTTGGTTTGATGTTCATAATGTATTTAATTTAGAAGAATTCAAAACATACCCAATCAAAGTTATACATACTCCGATAATTAAAGGAAAAGATGATGTTTTATTGGAACATATTACCAATGTACGTGATTATAAAATAATCTATAATTCATTTGTTATTGCAAATTATTTTGGAAAAATACAAAACATTACAGTTGGAGTGGTATGCCATTCGGAGACAAATAAAAAGCAGTTAGAAAATATAGGAAACATATGGGAAGAAATAAAAAAACGCGTGAATGAACTTTTAGTACAGTTTCCATATACTGAACTGCTCATTGAAAACATGATCCCATTAAGAAATATTGAAAACTGCCCAATTATTGAATTATCAAATAATTATTTATTTGATAATGTTGAAATAGTGCAGAGTTTAAGAAGTAATTTAAAAACTGACCGTATAGGAACCGTTTTTGATACATGCCATCAAATGATAACTAAACCCCCATGCCTCGCTTTTGGCACCACCATAAATGAAACATGGTGGGCGGAGGGTTGTTGATATAGTTTCTGCCGATGATTATACTGATATCAACGGCAAAGATCGATTTTTATTTGGGCCTGTAGCCCGTAAACTAAACTGATCTTAGGTACTCTCATTTGCACCACCATCTGTCCAGCCGCTAGCGGCAGAAGGACGTAGAGTAAAATGATAAGAGACAGAGTACCGTGCCGTAAATCTAATCCAAGGAGGTGCCATTATGGAAAAGGTTTACGACAAATGTTGTGGTATCGATGTGCACAAGAAGCTCATCGTCGCCTGCTTTAGAAAAGGCAACAAGCAGGAAGTACGTGACTTCGGTGCAACAACCAGAGAGCTTCTCGAATTAGCTGATTGGCTCAAGGGCGGCGGCTGTGAGATGGTCGCCATGGAGAGCACAGCCTCATACTGGAAGCCTCTGTATAACATCCTTGAATCATCTGACCTGAATGCCATGGTAGTCAATGCACGCCATATGAAGGCGGTTCCCGGTCGGAAGACGGATGTGAAGGATGCAGAGTGGATTGCTGATCTCCTTCAGCATGGACTTCTTCAAGCAAGTTATATACCTGCAAAGGATCAACGCGAGCTCAGAGAACTTGTCCGTTACCGCAAAAGCCTTGTTGGTGAGCGTGGCAGGGAACTGAACCGTCTCCAGAAAATGCTTGAGGGCGCCAACATCAAACTATCCGGTACCGTAAGAGACATCAATGGCAAAAGTGCGCGTAATATTCTTGAGTACATCCTTACCGGAGAGAGCTTTGACGAGGCTAAGTACGATGAAATGTATGAGAAAAAAGTAATTGCACATAACCTCAAAGCATCAAAGGAACAGATAATTGATGACCTAAACGGTGTCATGACTCCTCTGCAACGCAGAATGATGAAAGAACTTCTCGCCCACCTTGATGAGCTAAATGCACACATCAAGAATCTTGATGACGAGATTGACAATTTCATGAAACCCGAGGAAAAACAGGCAGCATCAGCAATCGAAGATGTTACCGGAATCGGACATACCAGTGCACAGGCAGTCATATCTGTAATCGGAACGGATATGAGCCGTTTTCCCACTGATGCACATATAGCCTCATGGGCTGGTCTTTGTCCCGGCGACAATGAAAGTGCAGGAAAACGAAAGTCAGGCAAAACTCGAAAGGGAAATGCCTTATTGCGAAGCACATTGGTTACTTGTGCACATTCAGCTGTCAGGAATAAAAGTTCCTACTTCTATGCGCAGTTCATGAGGATAAGTGCTCATAGAGGTAAGAAACGCGCATATGTTGCTGTAGCTCATTCCATGCTTGTTGCGATATATCATATCCTCAAGGATGGTGTAGTTTTCAAGGATCTCGGGGCTGATTATTACAATCAGTTCAACAAGGAACGCAAGATCAATGCGTACCTCAAAAAGTTAAAAGCACTTGGCTGGGAAGCTCCTGTAGTTGCCGCATAAGCCTTTCAGTTAAGTTCAAAATGAACGTTTAAAAGCTTGATAGGGGTAGTCTGCGCTTTTTTGGCTACCCGGAAGTAATTGTTTCAGAGTAATACTTCATCAATGAGTATCCTTTTAGATGTATCCGCACTGACATTTCGTCTAGCGCTTACAATCTTAATGTCATAGTCTTTATATAATTCTTTTATAAAACTACAAGATGAATTGGAAAGCATAAACTTCACGCCTCTAGCCGTAAGTTTATCGCATAATTCTTTTAGCTCAATTTGTTGTTCAGGGCCAAATCCATCAACCGTATAACTAGTAAATGTTTCATCTCCATTTTCCGGTGGCATATATGGTGGATCAAAATAAACAAACGCACCTTTACGAATTCCTTTTAATGCATCCTTATAATCGCCTTGTTTAATAACCACTTTATTCTTAGATAGGTATTCATGAATAGCCATTATCTTCTCGGCATTAACAATATCTGGATTCTTGTATTTTCCACATGGAGTATTGAAAAACCCCTGTTTATTAACTCTATATAACCCATTAAAACAAGTTTTATTCAAATACAGTGTTCTTGCAGCTCTTTTGATATCAGATAATTCAGCATATGCATCTTTATCTCTATCCCACGCTCGCACATCATAAAAGTACTCTACTGAATTATTCGCTTTATGTTGTTCAAGCTCGGATATCAACGCCTTAGGATTATCACGAATTGTTATATACGTATTGATTAATTCCTCATTAAAGTCATTAATAATCGCTTTTTTCGGTTGTAATCCTAGCAGAACCGCTGCCCCTCCTATAAATGGTTCATAATACCTTGTATGAGGTGGAATTAACGGTAATATATCATCTAACAATTGCCGTTTCCCTCCTCCCCATTTAAAGACAGGAGCTATGCGTCCATCGATTTCATTCATAAGAAATCTCTCTTTCTAAATAGTTACTCAAATTTAGGCTCTAAAGCCTTCCCAAGAAGCTCATATAATTCACGAGCCTCCTGTTCAGTTAAAGTCACACCTTTTCCCATCTTCTCATGACCTGGTGCCCAATCACGAATATCATATTTTACTGCTCCATCGTTCCATGAAACCATGTTTAACTCCTTTGCCCAGCCTTTTGCACCTTCAGAAATTATTCCAATTTCATTTTTAATTTCGTATTTTACATCCGACATTTATTTCACCTCATATATATCATCTATACGTTTCACGAGTTCCAAAGTTTTTTCATTGCTAGAATCATATATTTATAATGCTCAACTCGTTCTTGATGCATTATAGTTTTCTTTCTATCTTTTAACCATTTCTGTAAAGGATTGTACCCTCCTATACTAAGGTTCCACATTTCAGGTGTTATTTCCGAAAAATATGAAGACTTATTAATATAGATTCTATTATTCTCATACTTAACATTTTCAATTGTTTCAGCATCATTTCCACTAAAGCATATCTGTTCTGTTGGCAATTCATACTCCATTAAATGTACTTTACGAAGATCCGCACCTATTTGACTTAGCAAAACAAACTCATCCAACGTCTTAGGATAAGGAATTCTAGGGAAATCAATTTTCAAGAAATCAGCATACTTATTACGATAACTTGTCGAATATAAAACAGCATAGATATAATCTATTAACATCAACGGCGTATAATCAGATTCTTCTGAGATTTTCTTTCCAATAGCAGTTTCAATATTGCCAAGTACTACGTTATTCATATTTAAAGAGCGTGTCACTTTACCAAAGCATTCAGAATATGTATATAAAGGGAAAATAGCCGACTGAGTCGTTCGTTCTCCACATTTTGTTTCCATCATATATTTTGATATGTAAAAATGTGAACAATCATCTGACTTATTGCTTCGAGCTGTAACTAAGCCAATATTTTCTCCAAGTACAAAATTATTCATTATCTTGCGCACAGTTCTCCAAACAAGCTTATCCTCATAAAAAATATATTTGTTATCAAATGGTCTGTATGAAATAGGTTTTACATAAGCACTCAAATCATCATCATTTTGAATATTCTTCCAGCCCTCAGTAATATCCCATCCTGTTTTTCTTTTCACCCCGAATTTATCATATAAATCTGTTATCTCTGGATTAGTTTCTTTGAACTCCTTAAACTGAGTAACTAAAACTTCTGGGTCTTCATTAATAACAAAATCATCGTGTGCTGTGGTAATTCCAACTCCATTGACTGGAAAAAGATCTGTCACGCTAAATCCCTTTTCATATGTCTCTTTAACATCCAGGTCCTGCTGTCTAAACAAGAATAATGGTTGTTGATAATCAACACGTTCAAACTCTATAGTATCAATAGAGTTATTCAACAAAAACTGATATTTACTATTTCTCGTTCCCCATACATCAGCATGATATACTTCAGCCATAAGATTTCTTCTTTTTTTTGATTTAACAAAAAAATTAATGCTTACGCCCTGTTGAATATCAAATACATTTTCATCCTTACTTCCATCAGGGCATCTTTCTTTTCTATTACTGTTGCCGTGCAAATCAAGGACATAAATTGCATCAAACTTTCTAAGCAGATTCCATCTCATACCTCTAAATGTTGGATTATCTATAAAACCATGTGGATTAATAAAAGCTACTATTCCCTCTCCATTTTTTGTGATATATTCCTCACACAATCTTATAAACTTAACATAATCATCATTAATCCATTTGGGATTTTTTTCATCTAATTTTAGAACACCGCCCGGCTCCATTTTGTATTCTTGAATCATATTCATAATCCATTCACCAGAATTGATACTAGCTGCATTATACGGCGGGTTACCTATACAAACATTTATGCATTCTTTCTTTTTTATTCTGTTTGCTTCAACAGATTCATTCGCCAATGGATCGTAGAATAAAGACATTTGCGCTTCTGCGTTTCCTGGTTTTTCAAGTGAATTAGTTAAGAATACATTTAATCTATTTTCACCATGAAACTTATAGCCAGTTTTTTGCAATAACATAGCTAACTTCATATGTGCTACTGCATAAGGGGCCATCATAATCTCATAACCAAACAAACGCGGAAGTAGTTGTTTGTCTACATACTCATTCCATTGTTCATAAAAATCCTCGTTTGACCGAAATTTACCTTCAGTTCTAAAAGTATGATATATCTGCAAAATAACTTGTCGTAAAAAGGTTCCCGTTCCAGTCGCAGGATCCAATATCTGAACAACTGGTGTTTCAACTTTTTGACCAACCAATGATTTTTGACCGTTCTTTTTAGTCTTTTCAACCGTAATCGTTTTTGTACGAGTAGAAGCCATCCCATCTTTAATATCAAACTCCGTCTTTAATAAACTATTAACAGAACGAACCATAAAATTAACTACAGAGGCTGGAGTATAATAAACGCCTCCCCTCTTTTTCTGCTCTTTCTCATATGCATCCAAAAACCCTTCATAAAAATAGATGACAGGATCCTCTTTCCCACCTCCGGTCTGTCTATTAAAATCAAGAATAATATCCTCTGTGTTGGTATTTCCTAGTAATTCAACTATGTTTCCAATTTCCAACTCATCAAAAGAAAGAGCTTTACCTGAATGATTTTCAAAACACTCTCTAAGTAAATTCTTTAAAAAAGGATTAGTATTTGGTATACATTCTACAGCTTCTTCTGCACTAAAATCTTCCTGCGTATAATCCATGCATCTCGCAGAAAACAAACCATATACAACAGTTTGCGCATACATATCCGCAAACTGTTCCTCAGTCATATCGTAAATAAGATCATTCTTAAATTTCTTATACAACCTATGAACAGAACCATCGTCAGTTTCAACACTTAGAACATCTCGAATTCTTTCCTTTATATTTCGTGCTTCGTGTGCCAATTGTTGTGTTAAAGTTTCCGAATCATGAACATTTTGCAAATATTCAACTGAGAAAGCACTTGCCCATGATTTTCTCCATTCAACGGAATCCGAGATATCTTTAGGCCACGATAGTTTTTTTATTTTTTTTTCAAATACGTCAATCTGATCAAATTCCTCCATCGCAGGAGCGCAGGAAATCATTTTTATACGGGGAATTGTTTTCTCACCATCCTCAAAATATACGATTCCTATAGTTCTATTATTATCTTTACCCCAAGTGCAAAGGAATAGTAAATCATGCTTGTCCCAAACAGCATGATTTAATGCATTTCTTTTTTTAGGAATTAAGCCCGATAATATTTTTTTTAATGCGGACGGTTCAAAACGATTACTATCAAATTCAACGCAAAAAATGCCCCATCGCTGCCCATCAACAAGTGGTTGCAGCTGTCTAAGTGAAGATATCTTTGCAAAAGATTCCTCTTTTAGGCCAATATCCGCTGCATCAAAATCATACGAAATATCCTCAATGTCTTCAAAATCATCAATATCTATATTCCAACCTAATTTTGTAGAAAAGTATCCTATAAGGTCTGTAATATTCTTTACTTCTCTTATATCTCTTGCCATTTATACTTCCTCCTAAGCCAACTGCATCCAGGTTACTAGTCGTTGCTTTTCATTTATAGGAGCCTGAACGAGTCTCAAATAGTTCTTTTTAATATAACTATCAACTTTCTTCTTTGCCTCAGAAAACGCCTCTTCACCTATAGTGAGCACACGGCTTTCTTCCTTGGCACAACGGATTGCCTTCCATATTTCATGAGCATCATCTGATATATTTCCCGTTTCAGGATCTAACAAATACCATCGATACCAACCATCACCATCACTCCACGTACCATCTGCTCTCTTTGTCGGAAGCTCATAGCAGAAGAAAATCCCTTTTCTAGTTGATGCAACTTTTCCACTAAACATTTTTTTCGGAAGAGTGTTTACTATATCACCATATCCAGGATTATCCTCTAATAATAATTGGTAATCCAAAGCAATCTCTTCATCGGCGGATGTACTTCCTTCGTACTGTGAATTAAATTCCTTCAGCGCTTCAAAGTCATCATCTGGCGTAAGCAATTTCTTTCCCTCAATACCAAAAGTTTTTGATATGCGAAGTGTCTTTCTAGAAACAGTTTTATAAAGAGATAACAACTGCTCAAGTTCTGATGGTGGTAAGAAATTCCAATAATATGCATATGGTCGATCTTCTTTCAACTCAGGATGATCTTTTAACAGTCTATCCTCTATTTCAGCATTTCTTCGTCTATCAACACGTCCGATTCTTTGCATTAAACGTACCGGATTCCAGTGTAATTCATAATTGATTAAGCACTGTGCATCCTGAAGATTGAGACCTTCTGCCAAAACATCAGTGGCAATTAAAATCTGAATTTCATCTTTTATCTCTCCGGATGACATATCATTGTAATATGGCGCAAATCTCTGTACCATTTCATGCCTGTCTGCACTTGACTTGCCATCTATTTCATAAAGTCCTTTAAATCCTGCTTTATTTAACTCGCGGTAAATATATAATGCTGTGGCTCTAAACTCTGAAAAGATAATGACCTTCTTTCCTTTTACATGTTCATCTTCTGTTAAAATTCTCTTAAGTTCACGAATCTTATCATCACTTTCAGGCTTAATATCCATCATATCTTCAATAAACTTTGATAGTATTTCCAAGTCCTGAATGGTATCATCCAGCATTACATCAATATCAAAATCATCGACATTAAACTTTTCTTCCGTGTTCCAAACATAATCCGGAAGATCATCTTCCAAATCATCCAGTGAAACTTCAGAATTGTTTTCAAGGAACCATTCTACATACTCTTGAACATGATCCAATCGCTGAAATAATCTATCAATAGCTCTTTCATTACCATATTCTTTATAATCCTCCATGAACTTTCTTAAGCGGACATAAATTCGAATACAAGTTTCTTCAAATGCCGCAATAGAACTTTCAAATCGTTTTAATAATAGCTGTCTTATCAGATTAACAACCTGCGCTTGGCGTCCAAATACCATGTCATCAATCAATGCTCTGTCGCCTTTAAAGTATGCTTCTTCATATGGCGAATATACTGCCAGCGCTAAAATTGCAATATTCTTTCCAGTCTTTGAATCTTTTCGATTAAAGGACTTTATAAAATCACCTATCAAAGCACCATACGATTTCTCAATTGAATAGTTTGCTACCACCGGCGGTTTTCTTTCTGAAAAAAGTACCTTTGAACCTTCTACAGTTGATAAACTCTTCTTAACATATGCACGACTTCTCTGTACAACTAGTTCATTTACAAGCTGATCACCACGGAAAATATCTTCAGTAATATCTATTGAATCATTCACATCAGTTCCAGCCATAGTATTTAGTCGTTTTTCCATCTTGATAAAATGTCCTGACAAACTATGAATACCTAGTGGTGCTTCTGAGAAGTATCCGTCATCCCTCTGAGTAAACAACTCAATCAAGTGCTGTAAATCTCTAAAACTATTATTAATTGGTGTGGCTGTGAGCATAAACATCTGCTTCTTTTTACCACGTCCCATCATACTAAATAATTTTCTATACCTATTAGAGGCCTGATTTCTGAAGTGATGTGCTTCATCAATCACGACTATTTCTGCGTGTTCAGCAATCTGATCCATAAGATTTTGATTCTTTTCAAGCAATAAATCTGTATGGTTAATAATCTTAAAAGGATAAAAACCTTCTAAGATTTCAGGCATGTATTTCTTTATAGTAGTTTCCCAAACTGAAACTCGCGCAGAGGCAGGTACTATTAAAACAACATTCTTTCTCTCTTTTTTCACAAAGCGCTCAATTAGCATCATTCCAACGAAAGTTTTTCCTAATCCAACACCATCGCATAAGAATGCGCCAGAATACTTTTCAGCAATCTGAACCAAGCTATTATATCCGTCTCTTTGATATTGAGCGAGTCCAGGATAGATTACTGAATCGTGATTTTCCCATTCTGAAACAGATTCTTCTTTTCCTTTAAAAAACTCATACATTGACCGTAAATATACTTCATACGGTGTGAAATCTTTACAATGCATTTCCATTACTTCAAGGACAGCCTGCGTGATATCTTCTCCTTCATCCCAATGAGTTTCAAACCAATCTTGAAGTTGATCCACATCATCACGGATCTGAACATTTAACTCTATGTTCTGAGTCAAGCCTGCCCTTGTAAAATTACTAGAGCCAACAAGCGCATATCCCTCTGGGACATTCAAAGATGAAGGAAATTGTGCCTTATACTCATCCCTGAAATATGTAATATATGCTTTGGCATGGAACTTGCTTTTGTCATACACACGGCACTCTATTTTTCCAGACTTCAAAGCATCCAAAATAGCAGGAACTCCAATTAAAAAATCGTTTTTTTCCTGCTCTGCATCTATACTATTCTTTATTGCCCCCAACAAAGCCTCTACTGCTTTATCAATGACTTCCTTGGTTCTACGAGTAACTTCATTTCCAAGAATGATTCTAATCTTATCTAGTTTCTGCCATTCCGTATCCAATGACAAAAGTCCGCCTATCTCCCAATAACCAGTGGCTATATCCATCTGTTTTGATATTGGACACCATTCTCTTAAATATTTTTTTACTGTCTGTTCATCATTTCCATTGTCAACAATATATAAATCAGAATGTCCCATAAAAAGCCTCCCTGTCATGCCTTCTATTCTTTTTTTACTTATCGAATACAATCTCCGCTATATCATTCAACTGGCATCTAAACTCTTCGCAGATTCTCTCAAGTACTTCCATCTGCACGTTGTCACCTTTTTCCAATTTTGCTATAGTTCCATAGCTCACCCCGGTCTTTTCCTTTAAGTCTTTTCTCTTCATGTCGTGATCAATCATAAGTTTAAATAATTTCTTATAAGAAACAGCCATATACCGCGCTCCCTTTCGTTATTTAGACATAATCAACGTACTATATTAGTATAGCATAACACTGCTTATCTTGTTATATTTTTTCACACGTTCTTGTGAATTTTAAGTCGGTTTTACGGCCTACTATTATTAATAATAATTCATAAGTTGTCCCATAATACGGACGCTTTGCAAAATCAAACATTTGCTCTATAATATCTCTACAATATCTCTACAATATCAAAAGTGATTATCCTGGAAAGAAATAGAAAGAAATAGAATAACGGTTGACGTCATCTGCCAACACACAAAGGACAGGAACCTAATCCCCATGCGAATCCGTGTGAAGGATGAAGAAAGCGAATACCAGACTTATACCATAAAAGAATATAGAGATGTCTCCCATCGTGGAACAAGAACCATGCCGGATGGAGTTTACATAAACAATAATACCATTGCATTTGAATGCAAGATATTAGTCTTCGGTGTGAAGAAGTTAATTAGGCTTTATTATCAGCCGAATAATACCATCTGGCATATGACTTATTAAATAACAAGCCCTCCCAAGCCTGTCAAAGTACAGATTGTTTCATCTACTTTTGACAGACCCGAAAGGGCTTATTTTATGTTAATCAAGGCCACTTAAGGCTAAGTGCCCTTCGTTATATTCGATTTTGCTGATTTGGGGATAATTAATAAAGTTCCGACGACACTCCCGCAAGTGCCATCGAGTGCCACGGGAGTGCC
>Ga0256404_1012201_pt1 | contig 11235 bp, 14 predicted proteins | sample RumenRJG_01DNA_FD_185990 | JGI IMG/M metagenome (GOLD analysis project Ga0256404, IMG submission 185990) | Bovine rumen microbial communities from Lethbridge, Alberta, Canada - RJG_01 | ecosystem: Host-associated > Mammals > Digestive system > Stomach > Rumen | place: Canada: Alberta | collected... | reverse complement strand
GATAGTAGAACCTTTTTCGGAGGAATATTTGAAGCTTCTTCAGTATAAGCATATTCCGGAAGAGATGATTCGGAAGATGCCGGAGCCGATGCATCTCATCAGGATTACGTCGGTGGAAGCAGATTTTCTTGACACGGATTTCAAGAAAGATGGATATGATGCACGACAGAAGGTTGTTTTTGGAGACAGTTATCAGAACGAGGATAATGGATGAATGAAGGCGTATTTTTACGGGGATTCAAATACATATGGCTATGACCCGAGAGGCATTATGGGCGGACGATATCCGGAAGAGTATCGATGGCCTGATATTTTAATGGGGATGTTTCCTGAGTGGACGATCGTTTCAGATGGGATGAACGGGAGATGTATCCCTGCTGATGACCGGTCGTTTCAGTTCCTGGAGAAGGACCTTCTTAAAGAGGCGCCGATTAATGCTTTTGCCGTGATGCTCGGGACGAATGATCTACTGAATCAATGGGAGCCCGATACTTACGAGATTGAGTCGAATATGGAGACATTCTGCGGGAAGGTATCGGAGGTATTTAAGGAACAGGCGGAACCTGCAGATTGCTACATCATCACACCACCGAAGCTGATGCTCGGCGGATCGGATGGCGATAAATACAATGCAGAAATGTCTGTGCTATGTGACAAATATACGAAGCTTGCGGAGAAGGTTGGCTGGAAGTTCATCGATACAAGAGGGGTAGAGCTTTCTATGGCGTTTGACGGCATTCATCTTACTGAGAATGGGCACAAGGCTTTGGCGAAAGTTTTTGCGGAGCAGATATTCGAGGGAAGGGATAAATCATATGAACGATGATTTTGGCGAGGAATATCGAAAGCAGCTTCGAGAACAGCTGAAGCCGATTAAACAGCTGGAGAAGATCCGGCTCGTTTCAAATAACATATGTTATGATCCGGTACCGGAACCTGACGAGATTGTGGAGCAGGTGCTCATTATCCACGCAGACGGGCGGGTTTCGGTTTCGTATCATCCGTTTGAAGCATATGATCCAGATATCCGGGAAGGTGATGAAGCCATCGTGCCGGTCGGGAATGACGGAAAGTCGGACAGGGTGTATATTAAATCTGTCGAGGTTCATACGGCTGAGAATGCGCCGTATCCGGTCGAGAAGTGTAAGCATATTATTCAAGTGATCAAGAACTGATTCTGATTTTGAATATCGTAGAGCATTTATAGGAAATATTCCTATAAATGCTCTTTTTTATTGCCTTTTTCAAAGATGAAATCCGCGAAATTTTCATCTTCTTTGATGGAAAGGAGAGCGTGCAGAAAGTGAAAAACTGCATGGAAAATTTCGATGAAAAAAGTTGGGAAATCAGCAAATGGTAGTTTCCGGTGGCACTCTGTAATATTAACTACAGAAGCGGAGGACAAGGGAATGAAGAAGAATGCATACAAGTACAGTGACGTTTATAAAGAGCTTCTTCAAACCCTTGGAAGCGAGGCAATGGTCCGGAAGATCTGGAAGGCATTCGGCGGTATGAGCGTGACCTTTCCGAAGCGTTTATATGCGAGGGAATACATGCTCGAGTATATCCGCACGAACATGTATAGCAAAAAGCCTTCGGAGATTGCAAGGGAACTGGATCTTACGGAACGACGGGTGCGTCAGCTCATTAAAGAAATCAGGGAGGCTGAAGACGATGAAACTAAGATGTGAAATATGTGGACAAAAATTTGATTCGGAAGACAAAAGGATGCAAATTGAACCGGAAAGGAAAAGTGCTTTCAGTGACAAGGGGTATAAGGGAAATCAGGATATATGCCCGGCTTGCCAGAAGATTAAGGCAGTAGTCATAGAGACGTTTATAAGATAACAATGTCGCTCAAAAAAGCAGGAATTTTCATAATGTTGGAGGTTGAGAAATGATGAGGAAGAAATTGAGTAACTATGGGATGTCTGCAGCAGTGCTAATGCTTACAGCGTCGATGCTGCCGCTTTCCGGATGCGGAAAGGCTCCGGAAAAAGAGACTGTGGCGCCAATCGAAGCATTGACAGAAGAGACGAGTGCGTCTCAAGCTGAAGAGGAGACTTCCAAAGCAGCACAAGAAACTACGTCTGCAGCACCTAAGCAGCCTGAGGGAGCAACTTTTCATGGAACTGCTACGATTGAGCCGACAGTTCTTGTGGATGAGAACGGCATCAAAATTACAGCCAATGATATCAAGTATGCGAACAATCAGATCCAGCTGGGACTCACGCTGGAAAACAATACGGAGAAGGACATTTCCGTTACGGCGGGCACAATTGGATACAGCGTGAACTCAATCAATGGCTACATGATGCGGGATGGCTATGTCAATGCAGATATTGCGCCGGGAATGAAGTCAAATGAGACCGTTTACTTCGATACCAGTGAGCTTGAGCTAATGGGGATTACGGATGTGGCGGATATCGAGATCGGGTTCAATATCGACGACAAGGACTACAACAATATCATGAAGACCGGTCCGATCGCGATAAAAACGTCTCTTGCAGACAGCTATAATTACGAGAAGGATTCCTTTCAAGAGGCTCTGAATACCGGGAACTTCGGACGGTATGGCGCAGATATAGTGACAGTAAAGAACGATGAAATCTACAATCAGAACGGAATCGTCATCGGGACAGAGGCATTACTCGATAAGGATGGCAATCAGCTTGTGATACTGGAAGCAGAGAACACTGGAGCACAGCCAGTTAACCTCCGGATCGGAAGCATTGAGATCAATGGACTTGTGATCACATCGGGCGACTGGGAAGCGCAGAATGTGAACGCAGGGAAGAAGCTTCTGATTTCGGAGTCACTTGATAATCTCCTTCCGAAGGAGGCGGCGAATGCAGTTGGTATCAGTGATATTAAGAGTCTCGGGCTGGATATCAGTCAGAAGGACCTTGATTACAATGACATCCTGGACCCAATGCCGGTTTCAGTAGCTTTTACGGAGGATGCTGGTGAATATGCTGCAAGCGGTACGCCGGTCGTTGATGAGAACGGTGTACAGATTACGCCATGCGGAGGATATGTTGAGGAATATGGTGGGCTCAAGCTGTTATATATCCTGAAGAATACGTCCAACGCACCGGTTACCTATGACGTAGCATATGGTACCTTTGCTGCGAATAGTTTTATGATCGATCCGAGCGTCTATTCGAAGACAGCTGCTCCGGGGAAATCAGTGCTTCTGGAAGTAGAAATCTTTGAATCCGATATGGAGAAGAACAATATCACGAAGCTTGAGGACATCACAGATGTGCAGTTTACACTGGAGATGAAGGACCAGAATTACCATACGATTGGTGAGGAGAAGGTTGCAGTGAAATATTGATCAGGTCTGTCGCCATAGTGATCCAGTCTTTTACATAAATATGGCGTAATTCTCCATCCGGGAAGGAATAAATGATGTTATTTCCTTCCCGGATAAGTTTATTTCTGAACGCGGTGGGAATATGATATTGATATACAGAAAACAAAAAGCGGATTGCAGTCGATTATCAAGTTATTGGCCGATCTGCAACACGAATTGTAAAAGGAGAAATGCAAAATGCTGACAATATTATTCGTAATCATAATGTTCTGGGTGTTCGGAAAGCTGCTGATACTCGCAATCAAAGCTTCCTGGACGATTCTCAAGGTGATGGTATGGCTGGTATTTCTGCCACTGACTCTGATCGGGCTGTTTATTGAAGGCCTAGTGTACATAGCTATTCCAGTATTGGCAATCATTGTTTTGTTTTCACTACTGGGCGTCGGGACAGACTAAAGAACTGAGGTGCATTTATGACAGAAGAAAGAGCAAAATCGTGGCTTTCGGTTTCGTTGCCGGTACTGATCGGACTCATATCATTTTTCGTTGTGTATCGGTTTATCATGGTACATACGTTCACAGAAGACTGGATTACAGCGATTGATGGAAACATTGAAACAGTACTGCAGCTGGTAGGCTCATCTACGGCAGCATCCGTCGGAATTACAGCACTGCCGGGAGATATTGCGACACCGATTGCGGAATCACTGATAGATTTCAATAAAGGCTTTCTTGCAGTACTGAGCGCATTATATCTCGAGAAATTCATCGTGGCTGTTTCTGCGATGCTTGTATTCAGGATTCTTATCCCGGTCTCCTGTGCGGTAGCCGCGATTGGAAATCTCAGAGATATTGCATCGGTTAGAAGCATTGGCATGAGACTTTTGATATTCTCACTCGGACTATATTTTCTTGTGCCGGCGAGTCTTCAGATCTCTGCGATGGTGAAAAGTCAGTATGATGAGTCTATCCAGCAGGTGATTGATTCGGCGAACAACAGTTCGAAGCAGATCCAGGAGAGTGTCGGAGAAAATAGAAATGACGAGAATGCCGGGAACGGACTCTCGAAGATCATCCGGAATTTGCAGAATGCCGGCGACACAATTGCGAATGGCACCTCGCAGTTGGTTGAATATTTTCAGAAGCTGGTGAGCCGGTTTGTGGAGTCACTTGCAATTATGATCGTCATATCGTGTCTGATCCCGATCCTGGTGTTGGTTGTCTTTGCATGGCTTGTGAAGTTGCTGTTTAACCTTGATCTATCGTCAGGCTATGAACGGCTTGGAAGACATTTTCGGAGGGGAGGACATTATGAGCTTACGAAATAATGCCTACAGAATCGGCTTTTATCTTAGTGTAGTGGCAATCGCTGGTGTGCTGATCTACGGCATCACACATCGGACAAACGGACCGGAGAAGGAAATGGTAAAGCCACTTCAAGAGGATAGCTACCATCTGAATGGTCGGACAGTCGCTGAGTTTCAGCCGGTTATCCTGGAGAAGTTCAATGAAGAAAGCAAGCTTGAAGTGCTTTCTGTTGATGCGGCCGAGCCTGTCAATGTAACAGCGCAGGGCTTCATGGGAATCGGCGATAAGTCACAGAATTTGACGTATCGAGGAATTGGCGAGTTCTATTTGGACCTTAGTTCTCTCGATGCAAGGAATATTACCCTCGATGATGAGAAGCAGAGCATCACGATTTCTATTCCGCGCACGAAGCTTGAGCCGATCGAGATCGATCCGGATAAATTCGAAGCTGGAGAAACAGAAAAGGGATTTCTTGCATTCGGAGAGATGAAGTTTACGGCGAAGGAATACAATAAACTGGAGAAAGAGGCTAAACAGAAGGTATTTGATGCGGTCAATAAGCCGGAGAACTTTACGAGGGCTGACGAAAGAGCTATAGAAGAGATGAAGAAGATCTATGATCCGGTTGTGAAGACTGTCGATGCATCGTATTCTGTAAATATTGAATTTGTGGGTTTTCAGGGAAAGAAATCATAATTTATGATTTTTATATAATCTGTGGATATTTAATGAACTAAGAAATATCTTCTTTTTTATCGTATATTGTGTAAACAGGATGTATGATAATAGTTTGGTAACTACAGTGTTGAAAAGGGGAGAAGGAATGTTTAAGTATAGTAGAAAGACTTATTTCGCCGTGGTCAAAGCTTTTTTAATTTGTTCAGTACTATTATTATCTGCTCCTCTAATTTCTCTTGGCGCAATAAAGTCAGCAGATGTTAAGGGCAATTATTACGAATTTGATAAGAAGAACGAGTATGTTATTGATGAAGCGTCTTCAACATTAACTACTTCTGCAAGCGCTTTCGGAAAATTTGAAATATCTGGCAATTATTTAGAAAATAATGCTGATTTTACAATTATTGAGGGAACGCTTTCCTTAAAGTATACATTTGATCCCAAAAAACTATCCACCGAGGAAACAGAATGGCATCTAATAAAGGACTCAACTAAAAAGGTAAATAAAGTTGATTTGAAGGAAAAGATTAATTCAGGAGCTATTATTCTTCAAACATCATTGGATGGTAAGATCTGGTGCACAGAAATGGAGTGGACAGATGTATTTACACCAAAAACTCCTTTAGACAAGGTGCTTTATACAACGAAAGATATCCAACAGCAAAATGGATGCTATTACCAAATTATTGTGGCATATGAGGTGGAAAAAAAGACCGGAGCACATAAAGTCGGGTTTGTTACTGTTGATGACACAGCGGTAAAACGTATAGCTGAAGTTTATAAATTTCATGCCAAAGATAAAAATGTTGGCAATATATTATCGGCCGAAGACACTCCTCGTATGGAATTTGACGAGAGAACTAAGACTGGTAAAAATAATGGATTTTCCGGATCGGAGATAATAGATCGAGATGATCCACATTATTCCTGGAAACTCGGTAATTTTACAATCAATGGTTATACAAGACAAACGAAGAAGGATGGAAAACTATACTTTTTGAAAAATGTTGGGGATAGAGTCGTTTTATGGTTTACATTAAAAGAGGATATAAACTGCTTAAATAAGAAAAGCACACTATCTATCGCAGATGATGATGGTGCATATGATCAGTATTTTGAGATACCACGTTCTAATTTTGGAAGAGGGACTTTGATAATTCAATTTACAGATTATGAGGGAGTAAAACATGATCCTATTATTTATACAAATTACTTAGCAGCATATTCTAAGACGGGTGCAGATACGAGAGTTCAGCTTTTCGAAGAAGGTGACTATGAAGTTTCGCTAGATTATGAAATAAAGAACAATCCACGAAAGGTTGGGTCAGTAGACGTTCTTCCATCGTATACTGATTATAAGATAGCATTTTCATTTTCTATTAGAAATGGTAATTGCATGGTTTACCCGTTTGATGTGGTTACAAAGGATGAGCTTTCAGATAAGGCAATAACTGAGAACGGATTCCGCCTCGATATGGCAAAATCAAGATATTTGACAATTAATGTTAAAAAATTAAGTATTTCTACTAATGAAGATGGTACGATTTCTACAGATATTAGATTTAATCGACCTGCAAAAGATAACGAACAATACTCTGATGAAGGTATTTATGAGTTTGAAGTAAAGAATTTATATACAGGTGATGAATCAACTGCAAAGACAATCTATGTTGGAACTAATAAATATTTGAAAGCTTTGGCAAGAACAAGCATGCCCGTGGATAAGGCAATTGATACTTTAAATAAGCAATTATTAGAAGGTGCGGAAATTCAGAATGATGGAACGGTTATGAAACCTATAGTTGAGGAAACCTCGTATGAAATCGTTTCTGAAGAATCAGAGCCTGAAAGAGAGTCAAATATTGAAGAAACACTCGAATTGAATCGGCAGAGCGATGTATCCGTAGAACACAAAGAATATGAAATAAAGCAACAAAATGATAACATTGCGTCGCGGAATGAAACTACTGCAGCTTCTAAACCACAGAAAGATATTTCTTCAGAAAAGCAAGATGAAAAAACATCAAAATCACAACAGGAAAAATTGGATGAGAAACAAAAGACTAATTCATCAACACCAGAAACAACCACGGTACAGACAGATATAACTTCCGCCGAAAAAAAGCTAGAAGGAAATAATACGAAGGAACATAAAAGATCAAATGCACCTGGTGTTGCGATTGTAATAATTTCTATTTGTTGTGCATTGATTGCATATTGGGTAAAGAAGGGGAAATTATCAGTCAAGAAAGGCAATGGAACCACCACTAACAGGGAGGAACCAAAGAAATGAAAAAAATAACATCTTTTATATTGGTATGCGTCTTGTTTCTTACCGGGTGTGCGCAATCGGCTGAAAAGGGTATAACTACGCAATCTAATGAAATCCAAACGTCGATAGAAGATGAAAAAGCAAGAGAAATCACTTCTACTGAATCATTGAAGGAGACATTATCTTCACAAGAAAGTTTGAATGACTTGTCTTCAAACCTAACAAATGGATACGCACCAGAAAAAGAAGAGAATAATTTTTCCAGCTTAAATGATCCAAATTTGCTTCAATATGTTGAAGATACTGTTTACACAAGACTTGTGGATGATTTTCATAGTGAAAATTATGTAATCGAAAATGTAAATGCAATTTACATATCAAAAGAATATTTAGAAGAAGTAGCGTATAATTCACAATCAAATATATGGTTTGGGCATACTCTTGACGAGTTAGAAGAACAATTCGATGATAATAAATATGTCTTCACGTTAAGTGAAGATGGATCGACTGTTGTCACGAATTTCGAAGACTACGATGATACGTATGATAAAGTCATAAAAAATGTAGCCATTGGATCCGGCATCATTTTGGTATGTGTTGTTGTTTCTGTTGCTACCGCTGGTGCTGCAACTCCGACTGTTAGCATGGTTTTTGCAGCTTCTGCTAAAACTGCTACTTCCTTTGCATTATCATCAGGGATGATAGGTGGAGTATCATCTGGTATTATAACAGGCATTCAAACTGGGGATATGAATCAAGCTGCCAAGGCGGCAGCGCTTAGCGGTAGTGAAGGTTTTAAATGGGGTGCAATTACTGGAGCCGTAGTTGGTGGAGTTAGTGAACTGAGTGCAATTAATCGTGTGACAAAGTCGGCTGAAAAGGCTACAGAATATTCAGAGGGCACAGCTGATATTATTGAGAATGGGTCCAAAGAGCCGAGGATAATTAAAAGTTCGGCAAAATCCTTTGAAGGGGCAACAGAATATGCAAGAGGTGCAGTTGAAATAACCGACGACCTTCCTGCATGGAGACAGGCAGAACTTAGGGCATTAAATGAATATGGGGGATATGAGCAGTTATCTTACCTAGATGGAGAATTGGTGGATTTTGGCACACCCGGTGCAACAAGGCCTGATGTAATTGTTGATATGGGTGATCATTTAGAGGCGATCGAAGTTAAATATTATAATCTTGAAAGTGCTGGATGCCGAAGTACGTTGTATAGTGAATTGGAACGAGAAGTTACTGACCGAGTAACAAACCTACCTGTAGGATCTACACAACGGATAATTTTAGATGTTACAGATCGCGGGTTTAGTGCTGATACAGTGGATAACGTAAAGAATGCAATTTGGGCATTGCTAGACAATGTTTATCCGAATATACCAATTGAGGTGGTAGGATTATGAGACTATTTGTTGAAGATGAATCTATGTCTGTTGATGTAGGTACTGGGAGTATTTGGTATTCAATTTTTTCAACAGCGATGATAAGGCTCCCAGAAGAAACAAGGTTAAGAGTGCCTTTAGGAATTCTTTTCTTAAAAAATGCAGAATGTTCAGCTGACGATGCAAAAGAAACTGCAAAACAGATGAACCTTATACGGGATGCATTTGCTGGCCTTTCTCCTGAAGAAGCGGTATTTGATATGCATAATATTAACAAACCAGCACCTTGGCATGGAAAAATTAGTCCAGTTGTTACATCGTGCGCAAATCTGTATACAACTTCAGATGGTAAGGATCTTTTTTCGGAAGTAATACGATTGCTTTGTTATGCTGGGAGAAAAGATCTTAAAATTTTTGCATCTTGAGTAAGAGGCTATGAATAAACATTATTAAAGCTTTGTATAATTTAGTGGCTGGGTGAAGAACAATGAATATTTGTTTCTTCATCCAGTTTTTCTTTGTTGATTTTTCCAGATGAGATCATTTCGTTTACCCAAAGGTGAAGCGAGTCTACCGTGAGGGATAATTCGTCCAGCTTTTTCTGCATATCTGCAAAATCCTTTATTTCCGTATCGTCTATCTGGCCGTCTGAGGTGATCTCAATCAGACGGTCCTTCGTTTTGTTGACGGAGTTGATACCGTTGAGGAGCTCGAGGACGATCTCTGCCAGCGTGCCGGATTTTACTTCCGGAACATATTTTTGCCCGATCGGACATTCGTGCGAGCAGTAGTAGTTCGTGAGTGAGGGCTTCCTGTAGGCATTGGCCATCGCCAGGACTTCATCTGGCTCTGGAAGGGATTTCTCCCCTTCAATCTTCTCAATACGGCTTTCAGAAACAAATTCCAGCGCTTCTGCAGCTTCTGCACGCGTCATGTCAGCGGCTTCTCTTGCGAGCTGATAGATATTTTTATTTTCTTTTGTTGATTTCTTACCCATAATGAATTCCCCCCTGTCTCTCTACATTATAACGAAACGATACGACGAAAGGAAGAAGCGTCGGTTATTCCGCGAAAACGAAGGGAATAAGACGGTTTATTTGGTTTCGGCGGTTGTATATTCTGAACCATTCGGAGTCTACAATTAGGGTATGAATCAACAGAACGGAGGACAAGACCGATGGAACCAAATAAAAGAATATGGGTTTGCAGGATATTAGAAAAAATGGAACAGCTTCCGGAATGCAGCGAAAGGCTCGGCATCAGAAATACGTCACATGAGACAAAAGCGGGTAAAGGTTTTTTCAGTTCAGAATCGAATATAGATTTGAGAAACGAAGAAAAGGAATGACCCGATCAAAATTCAAAAAATTTGATGTACATTATTTTGCAAGCCCGTCGTGTTATATATAGCCTAGAAATTAAGAAGAGCGAAGTTGATCGTGTTTTTTGAAACTTTAGTGCCGAGGAGGAGAGGTACAGGTATGAGAACTATTTTTATTGATCTTGAGATGAATCCGGTGGATCGCAAGGTGTATCCGGAGGTCAGAAGGATCCTCGGCATGGAAGTGATCGAGTTCGGGGCTGTAGCATTGGATGAAGAGATGACCGAGGTCGCGTCCTTCAGAGAATTTGTTAAGCCGCAGTTCAATGACCGCGTGCCGGGGAAATATCGTGAACTGACGGGTATCGGGATGAACCGGCTGGCATCCGGCGTGACGTTCCAGGAAGCATTAGAGGAATTTGCAGCGTGGTGCCAGGGCGTTGATCCGGATGGCGAGTTTAGTGTATATGCCTGGAGCGAGTCGGATCTTACGCAGATCATCAAGGAGTGCCACGCAAAGGATATCGATGTATCGGATGCGATGGCCGATGTGATCCGCCGCTGGAAGGATTTTCAGGCGATTTTCATGAATATGGTTGATCTTACAAGGGCTATCTCTCTTGAGCATGCGCTTGACTATGCAGGAATCGGGTTCGAAGGAAAAATGCACGATGCGCTGTATGATGCGAGGAATACGGCGAACCTCTATCGAGAGTCCAGAGATGTCAATGAATTCAGACGGATCCGTGAATCCATCCGGACCTGCCTTGGCGACAGCGAGCATTGTGCAACAAGTAGTCTCGGAAGTCTTTTCGATTTCGGAAAGCTGATGGCGAATGCAAGCTGAGCGGATTTGGTGGCGTGAAGGAAACCGGATGCGATGTCCGGTCTCTTTTCAACTATGCAGTTAATGCCGATGAGCTAATAAAGCGGTATGATATTCTGGCAA
>Ga0256404_1012199_pt1 | contig 11237 bp, 4 predicted proteins | sample RumenRJG_01DNA_FD_185990 | JGI IMG/M metagenome (GOLD analysis project Ga0256404, IMG submission 185990) | Bovine rumen microbial communities from Lethbridge, Alberta, Canada - RJG_01 | ecosystem: Host-associated > Mammals > Digestive system > Stomach > Rumen | place: Canada: Alberta | collected... | reverse complement strand
AATTTACTTGAAGTTAGAGATACACAAGCTAATGATGATGAAAATCTTCAAACAAGTTACACTCGTCAAGGCCAAATCAATGTTATTTTCCAAGATTTAGGAATTAAGGCTAATGTCGTTTCTTTTAAAATCGGACCTAGTGTCACTAGATTTGATGTTAAACCTGATAAAACAATCTCTATTAACTCGTTAGTAAAAAATATGGATGATGTTTTCCAACGTGTTGGTGGTGTTAGAGGTCGTTTTATGCCAATTATTGAAGGTATGACAACTGGTGGAATTGAGCTTCCAAACGCAAAAAGAAACATGGTCAATTTTAAAGACTGTTTAGAAGCGCTTGAAGATAGTGGTCAAAATAAATTAAATGTCACTTTCGGTAAAAATATTAATGGTGATTTTGTAAGTGGCGACCTTTGCGACTTCCCACATTTACTTGTTGCTGGTACAACAGGTAGCGGTAAATCTATTTTTATGCATTCTTTAATCATGAGCTTAATCATGAGAAATTCACCAGATAAATTGAAATTATTCATGGTCGACCCTAAAAAAGTTGAATTTGCTAAATATAAAGAGATTCCACATTTGCTTTGCCCAATTATTACTGAACCTGGTAGAGCATATATGGGTCTTATTAAATTATCAAAAGAAATGGATGAACGTTACGATATTTTCGAAAGAGTTGGTGTCAGTAACATTAAGCAATATAACGAAGAAGCTGAAGATAATGGCCTTGAAAAAATGCCATATATTGTCGTAATTATTGATGAATTTGCTGACTTAATGGATACAAATAGAAAATGTCAAGAACCAGTTAGTAGACTTGGGCAAAAGGCAAGAGCTTGTGGTATCCATATGATTATTGCAACTCAAAGACCATCTGTTGATGTTATCACAGGCGTTATTAAAGGAAATATTGCAAGCCGTGTTGCCTTAAGCTGCGCAAGTTATACTGATTCTGCAACAATTTTAGGCGAAGGTGGTGCTGAAAAACTTTTAGGAAATGGTGATATGCTTCTTAGCATCCCATCAATTTCTAGATCTGATAAACTTCGTGTTCAAGGATGTTTTGTTAGCAATAAAGAAATTAAAGCAGTTTGCACTTACTTAAGAGAAAATTATGATGTTGATTATGATCAAAAATTCTTAGACTTAGAAGAAAGAACAGAGTCACAAGTTTCTGCAGAAGAGGCACAAGCTGAAAAAGATCAAGCAAACGAAGAGCGCTACCAAGAAATTAAATCTTGGGTTATGGAATATGATTACTGCTCTATTAGTAAGATTCAAAATGAGTTCCAATTAGGTTTCCCAAAAGCTTCAAAATATTTTAAGAGATTAGAAGCTGAAGGTATTATTAGTAATCAAAATGAACCTAATAACGCTAAAGGAAGAATGGTTTTAAAACACAATTTAGAAGCACCAAGTAATGAACCTCAACAAGCGATTAGAGGAGGCTCAATTGAACAATCTACAATGGATTATTCAAAGAAAATGTAACAAAGGAATATGTATTTATGGTTAATTCATTTTTCTCTGCAAAATTAATAGATTACAATACGATTAGGATTGCCATCTTTAGTGCTTTAGAAAAAGACGCTAATGATGACTTTCACCTTTATGTTGATGGTGGAGAAGAACCTTTAACATTAAAGATTTCTAAACAAACATTCTTAAATGGAATTGTTATTTACGAATGTAGAACTCAACAAAAAATTGAGCTAGGTCATGAGTATATTATTGAATGTCGTAACTTTGGAATGACTCCGCTTAACGTTAATGGCGCTACCGATTTTGAGAATTTTGACGTCGATTATAGCTATTCAGGAAACGATTTAGGTGTAACCTACACAAAAGAAAAAACAACATTTAAAATTTGGGCTCCTTTAGCTAGTAAAGTCTCTCTATTTTTAAAAAGATCAAAGAGAGAAAAATTCATTTCTTACAAAATGCTTAGAGACAATTCAGGCGTTTTTGAAATCACTTTGCCTGGAGATTATGATGGATATTTATATCGATATAGAGTTACAAATAGCGGTTTAAGTTTTCTTGTAACTGACCCTTATGCTAAAGGATCAACAGCTAATGGATTAGACAGCGCTGTCATTAATCCTGAAAAGATTAATGTGAATATGAATGATGACTGTCTACCAAAAAATATTGGAGTTTTGCAGAGTTTTATCTATGAATTCCACGTTAGAGACTTCACAATCGATTCACATACAAACATTAAAAACAAGGGAAAATATTTAGGTGTTGCCGAAGAAGGAAGAACAACAGAAGGTGGAAATCCAGCCGGGTTAGATTACTTAAAGTACTTAGGAATTACCCATGCTCAAGTCCTTCCAATTTATGATTACAAAACTGTTGATGAGACTAATCCATTCTATTCGTACAATTGGGGATATGACCCACAACAATATTTTGTTCCAGAAGGAAGTTATTCAACTAACCCTGATGATCCATATTCTAGAATAATTGAATTAAAGACTATGATTAGTAACCTACATAAAGCAGGTATACGCGTAAATATGGATGTTGTTTTTAATCACGTTTATAGATACGAATCTTCTGTTTTAGAAAAAATTGTTCCTAATTATTATTTTAGAAAAAATAAGAACGGAACACTTTGCAATGGGTCAGGATGTGGAAATGATTTAGCCACCGAAAGAAAGATGGTCAGAAAATTAATCACTGATTGTTTAACTTATTGGTGCAAAGAATATAGTATTGATGGATTTAGATTTGATTTAATGGGTTTAATTGATATTGATACTCTTAAATATGCTGAAGCTTTATTAAAGAATATTAAAAAAGATATTATGCTTTATGGCGAAGGGTGGGACATGGCAACAAATCTTCCTTCCTCGAATAAAGCTACAATTTATAATTCTAATAAATTGCCAAATTATGGCTATTTCAATGATAGTTTTAGAGAAATTGTGAGAGGAAATAATGATCTAAAATTTGGCTCTAGAGGTTATGCTTTAGGCAATCCAGATAACTTAGAAGGAATGAAATATGCTTTCCTTTCATCCTCTGTCAATTATTGCTTTGATGCTAGATTTATAAGTCCAGCACAATCATTAAATTATGTTGAATGCCATGATAACTGCACAATTTATGACAAGATTTATAGCATTTATAAAGAAGAATTTAAGAGTTTACAAACAATTAAACTTATGAATTATTTAGTAACCTTCTCTTTTGGCATTCCTTTCTTCCATGCGGGACAAGAGATTGGTTTAAGTAAATTTAATGAAGATAATACCTATAACAAAGGCGACAAATATAACAAGTTTGATTACGCGATGCTTGATAAAAGATTCGATTATGCTCATTATCTTAAAAGTTTAATTGCATGCAGAAAAGAAATGCAAGATGTATACCCTACATTTAACACTCCTGAACTTATTGGCAGCCACAATGAATTTATAAATTTAGAGAATGGCGCATTAGCTATTAGAATCTTTAATGATGAAAATGAATATATGTATTTTATTAATCCTACCGATTCGAAAATTACTTATTCATTTGATGATTATTATTTAGTTCTTGTGGCAAATGCTGGACACTTAAAAAATAGTAATTTATATGTGAGAAATGCAGAAATATTCCCACATACAGGTTATTTGATGGTTAAGAAATTATGTTCAAATATTTAAGAGTTATTTTTACAAGATTATTTTTCGTAATTTATGCGTACTTTAGATGGATGAGACCATATTCAAAACATCCAGAAAAATATCCATTAGAAGTGAGATATGAAAGGTTTCGCTACATAATTACGCATGTTTTTGAGAAATTTTTCATTGATTATAACTCATTAGGAGCTAAAGAAATTTTAAATGCTGATAATGGTGAAAGCGCACGTTTTTTTATTTGCAATCATCAAAGCTTAATGGATCCTTTAGTGTTTGTTGCTTTAAGTGATAAACCAGTAACATTTATTGCAAAAAAAGAAGTCAAAAAAATTCCTTTTGTTTCTTCAATGCTTGAAATGATGGGTGGGATTTATTTAGATAGAGAAAACCCAAAAGAAGAATTAAAAACCTTTATAAATGTTGGTAAAAGACTTAAGGACGACAATAGTTTAAACATCCTTGTTTTTATTGAAGGAACAAGAAATAAAAATAACCTACTTGAGCCTCTTCCTTTTAAAGGTGGAGCTTTAAAGTTCCCTATGAAAAACGGAATTACAATTGAAGATTTTTCAATTTATGGTACCCATAGAACTTTAGATAAAAAAGTAAAATGCAAGAGAAATTCTGTAACAGTTATCCATAACAAAACTTACAGTCAAGACTATTATAAAAATTTAAATACTCAAGATCTGGCTAATGAAGCATGGGAAGAATGCAAAAACGGAATTCAAAATGCTGCCGAATTTGACAATGCTCATTTTCTTGAAATTAATCCTAAATATAAGAAGAAGTTAGAAAAGAAAAATCAAAAAGAAAAGGATTAATGCCTTAATCCTTTTGGATAATAATTCTTAAGTTTGTTATTTACTAGCTTAACCCGTCCAAGGTTAAGTTTTTTATATTTGACGATATAAAATCCATTATGTAGGTTACAATTCTTTGTTAATTCTTCGCCATGTAGATACCTATTTTTTTCATCTTCATTAAGTTCAATAGAATTAGAGGAATCAAGATGTTTTGCTAAATTAAAATCTGGCACGAAGTTGTCTTTATTAATTGTGCCAACAAGTAATCCATAGCGAATTACATTTAATTTATCAAAATTAAAATCAATATTATTTACATAAATTCTGTCTTTTACGAAATATTCGTTTTTAAAATCAAGATTATATTTTTTTAGGATATCTTTATGTTTAATGCCAACTGATTTAAATTTAGTATTTTGGATTTTTGCTCCTTTTTTATGAAGAATGGCGATAAATTGACCTTCTCCTTTATATAAATTTGGGAACAAGTGGATGCTTTCAGGAAGATTTTTATCTTTATAAAATTCTTTTCTAGCTGGAATATTAACCATCTCAATATCAGGAAATTCATTTAAAATTTCGAGAATGACTTCCTCGTTTTCTTCATAGCTAAAACTACAGGTCGAATATGAAATGTAGCCATCATTATTTAGCATATAAATTGCCTCTTTTAGGAGTTCAACTTGTTTAATTTTTAAGGATAGAACTTTTTGAAGAGACCAGTCTTTAAAAGCTAATTCGTTTTTTCTAAACATTGCGCTTCCTGAGCAAGGCGCATCAAGAATTATTACATCAAATTTATTAGGAAATTTTTGATAATTTTTAGAAAAATCATTATTAATAACCGCAATATTTGGAAGGCCAATTTTCTCGATATTATTCGATAAATCTAGAGTTCGATTATATGAAATATCGTTTGAAATTATGCTGATATTTTTATCAAGATTATTGAGAGCTAAACTGATTGTTTTTCCACCTGGAGCAGCACACATATCAAGGATTAAATCGCCATCTTTTACAGGTAAAAAATGGGCAACAAGTAAGCTACTTGCATCCATTATGTAGTAGACTCCGTTATCAAAAAGATAACTTTTCCCTAACTCATATTGTTTTTTATTAAAATAAAAAACATTTTCAATAAATGGGTGCTTTTGAACTTCAGAAAATTCGCTTATAAAGTCTTCTTTAGACATCTTATTTGTATTTAAAATTAATGAATTAGTGCGTTCGCAATCCATGGCTTCACTTAATTCATTTATGAAGTTTTTATCGAGATACTTTTCAAGGGTGTCAAATAATGTCATAATCTAATAGATTTTATCACAAAATTTAATATAATTATTCGTTAATAATCAGGAGAGAAAGATTATGAATATTTTAGACATAATTGCCAAAAAAAGAGATAAACAAGCGTTAAATAGAGAAGAGATTCATTACTTTATTAAAAATTATGTTGATGGCGTTGTTAAAGACTATCAAGCTAGCGCTTTATGCATGGCTATTTATTTAAATGGAATGAACGCAGAAGAAACTTCAATCTTGACTGATGAAATGATGAGAAGTGGAAAGATTATTGATTTTAGTGATATTCCTGGTTTAAAAGTTGATAAGCACTCAACTGGAGGAGTTGGAGATAAAGTCTCTTTAATTTTAGGTCCAATGATTGTAAGTTGCGGAGCTAAGCTTGTTAAGATGAGTGGAAGAGGGCTAGGTCATACTGGCGGAACTCTTGATAAAATGGAGTCAATTCCTGGATTAAGAATTGATTTATCTTTAGAAGAAGTAAAACAAGAAATTAAAGATATTGGAATTTCAATTGTTGGTCAAAATAGTGAATTAGATCCAGCAGATAAAAAACTTTATGCTCTTAGAGATGTTACGGCAACTGTTGCTAGTATCCCTTTAATTGCTTCTTCAGTTATGAGCAAAAAACTTGCTAGTGGAAGCGATTGCATTCTTTTAGATGTTAAATATGGATCAGGCGCTTTTATGAAAACTATTGAATCAGCTGAACTTTTAGCTCGTACAATGGTTGAAATTGGTAAAAAACTCAATAAAGATGTTAAAGCTGAAGTAACAAACATGGATCAACCTTTAGGCAAGGCTGTTGGTAATGCTTTAGAAATCAAAGAAGTCATTGAAACTTTACATGGACGTGGTCCAAAAGAATTATTCGAATTATGTTTAGAAAGCGGAACTATCATGCTTCAACAAGCTAAAGTTTTTAATGACCCAGAAAAAGCTAGAGCGGCTTTAATAGAATCAGTAAATAGTGGAAAAGCTTTTGAAAAGTTTGTTGAATTTGTTAAATATCAAGGTGGAGATATCTCTTATGTTTTGCACCCTGAGAAATTACCTTTAGCTAATAATCTTATTAATATATATAGTCCAAAAAGTGGTTACGTTAAATCGCTTGATGCTTTAGCAATTGGAATTGGAAGTATGAGACTTGGTGGAGGAAGAGAAACTATTGATCAAAAAATCGACATGGCTGCTGGTATATATTTAAATAAGAAGATTGGTGATTATGTTGAAAAAGGAGAAGTACTCTGTACACTTCATACTAATAAAGACAATGTTGATGAGATTATTGAGAATGTCAGTAATGCATATATCATTACTGAAGAAAAATTTGAGTATAAACCAGAACGAATTTTCATTTCTTAAAGTTTCATTAAAATTTATTAATCTCGAAATCGCCAAAAAAGTGGCGATTTTTTGATATTTAAGCCTATTTTTTAAGAAATTCACGAATTTATAAAAATAAATTAAAAAAATATTAAAAAAGTGCTTGCATGTAATTTTGTACTAGAGTATTATTATTGAGCACGCAACCTAGAAGGCTTACGTGCAAGAGATCTTTGAAAACTAAGTAGATGTACAAACAAAATCACGTCAATTAAATTAAGGATTTTTTTAAAACCAGAATAATTTTGAACTAGATATAACTTTTTGAGAGTTTGATGCTGGCTCAGGATGAACGCTGGCGGTATGCCTAATACATGCAAGTCGAGCGAGAGACTTCGGTCTCTAGCGGCGAACGGGTGAGTAACAAGTTGGTAATCTGCCTATTAGTTGGGGATACCCAGGCGAAAGCTTGGCTAATACCGTAATACGTAATAAGCTGAAATGTTTATTATAAAAGGCGCTTCGGCGTCGCTAATAGATGAGCCTGCTTCTGATTAGCTAGTTGGTGAGATAATAGCCCACCAAGGCGAGGATCAGTAGCCGACCTGAGAGGGTGATCGGCCACAATGGAACTGAGACACGGTCCATACTCCTACGGGAGGCAGCAGTAGGGAGTCTTCGACAATGGGGGAAACCCTGATCGAGCAATACCGCGTGAGTGATGACGGTCTTCGGATTGTAAAGCTCTTTTAATTGGGAGAAATAACTAGAGTAGGTAATGACTTTAGTTTGATAGTACCTTTTGAATAAGCAACGACTAACTTCGTGCCAGCAGTCGCGGTAATACGAAGGTTGCAAGCGTTATCCGGAATTATTGGGCGTAAAGAGTGAGCAGGCGGCTCGTTAAGTTTGAAGTCAAATCGTTGGGCTCAACCCAATCTCGCTTCAAAAACTGGCAAGCTAGAGTATGTGAGAGGTAAGCGGAACTCCATGTGTAGCGGTGAAATGCGTAGATATATGGAAGAACACCAGAGGCGAAGGCGGCTTACCAGCACAATACTGACGCTCAGTCACGAAAGTATAGGGAGCAAATAGGATTAGATACCCTAGTAGTCTATACCGTAAACGATGATTACTATTTGTTCGCGAGAGTGAGCAATGAAGCTAACGCATTAAGTAATCCGCCTGGGAAGTACGATCGCAAGATTGAAACTTAAAGCAATTGACGGGGTCCCGCACAAGTAGTGGAGCATGTGGTTTAATTCGACGCTACGCGAAGAACCTTACCAGGGCTTGACATATTAGCTAATATGGATGAAAGTCCAAAAAGTGTGCTTTTACAGGTGGTGCATGGTTGTCGTCAGCTCGTGTCGTGAGATGTTGGGTTAAGTCCCGCAACGAGCGCAACCCTTGTCCTTAGTTGCCAATTATGGAACTCTAGGGAGACTGCCGATGTTAAATCGGAGGAAGGTGGGGATGACGTCAAATCATCATGCCCTTTATGTCCTGGGCGACACACGTGCTACAATGGTCGGTACAAAGAGCAGCCACCTCGCGAGAGGGAGCAAATCTCTAAAGCCGGTCTCAGTACGGATTGGAGTCTGCAACTCGACTCCATGAAGCTGGAATTACTAGTAATCGCGAATCAGCCATGTCGCGGTGAATACGTTCTCGGGGCTTGTACACACCGCCCGTCAAACCATGAGAGCTGGTAATACTTGAAGTCGTTATCCTAACCGCAAGGAGGGAGACGCCTAAGGTAGGACTAGTGATTGGGGTTAAGTCGTAACAAGGTATCCCTACGGGAACGTGGGGATGGATCACCTCCTTTCTATGGAGAAAGAAATCGACTAAAAAATAAGTCGATGTGTAAATTTAATAAACCTATTAATCTAGATTTATTCATCTGACGGATTTTGAAAATCTACTTAGTTTTGAGAGAATAGCATTCTCCTCAACATTGTTCTTTGAAAACTAGATATTTATTACATGTTCTTTCTGTAAAAAGTTGCAAAAATTTCATTTGAGTAATCAAAACTAAATTAATGCGAAACTTACAAAAATACAAATTGTTAAGACACTAAAAAACTGAAACCTAAATTTTACGAAGTTAAGTTAATAAGGGCGTACAGTGGATGCCTTGGCACTAGAAGGCGATGAAGGACGTAACTACCTGCGAAAAGCAACGGGGAGCCGGTGTAAGCTTTGATCCGTTGATATCCGAATGGGGAAACCCAATGTAAATACTTACATTATCCTGGGACTTAAGTTCCAGTGAGGCAATACCTAGGGAATTGAAACATCTTAGTACCTAGAGGAAAAGAAAGATTAATCGATTCCGTGAGTAGCGGCGAGCGAAAGTGGAACAGCCCAAACCTATTTTATAGGGGTTCGGAGCGCGACATGGTATGAGTTATATAACAGCAGAATTGTTTGGGAAAGCAGAGCATAGAAGGTGAGACTCCTGTATGTGAACTTATATAACCGCCTAGCGATTTCCAGAGTAAGGCGAGGCACGTGAAACCTTGTCTGAAGGTGGGGGGACCACCCCCTAAGGCTAAATACTAACTAGTGACCGATAGTGAACCAGTACTGTGAAGGAAAGGTGAAAAGAACCCCGGGAGGGGAGTGAAAAGAATCTGAAACTGTATGCTTACAATAAGTCAGAGCCCGTTAATGGGTGATGGCGTGCCTATTGAAGAATGAACCGGCGAGTTTTGTTATCGTGCAAGGTTAAGTCGAAGAGACGGAGCCGCAGCGAAAGCGAGTCTGAATAGGGCCAAAGTACGATGACATAGACCCGAAACCCGACGATCTATCCATGAGCAGGTTGAAGGTGGGGTAAAACCTACTGGAGGACCGAACCGACGTTCGTTGAAACGCCCGCGGATGACTTGTGGATAGGGGAGAAATTCCAATCGAGTTGGGAGATAGCTGGTTCTCCCCGAAATAGTTTTAGGACTAGCGTCAGGTAATAATTAGTGGCGGTAGAGCACTGAATAGTCGCGGGTCGCACCTAGCGATACCAATTCTAATCAAACTCCTAATTCCATTAATCGTATCCTGGCAGTCAGAGTGTGGGGGATAAGCTTCATGCTCAAAAGGGAAACAGCCCAGACCGTCAAATAAGGTCCCTAAATTTACGCTAAGTGTTAAAGGATGTAGAGATGCATAAACAACCAGGATGTTGGCCTAGAAGCCGTCATCATTTAAAGAGTGCGTAACAGCTCACTGGTCGAGTGCCTCCGCGCCGAAGATTTACCGGGGCTAAGCGTAATACCGAATTTACGGATTTATAGTTTTCTATAAGTGGTAGGGGAGCGTTCTATGCGGGGTGAAGTCATACCGTAAGGAGTGGTGGACTGCATAGAAGTGAGTATGCCGGTGTAAGTAACGATTGTATGTGAGAATCATACACACCATTAGACTAAGGTTTCCAGGGGAAGGGTCGTCCTCCCTGGGTTAGTCAGGTCCTAAGGAAAGGCCGAAAGGCGTATTCGATGGATAGCAGGTTGATATTCCTGCACCGATATATATGCGATGTGATGACAGAAGTGGCTAATCGTACCGGTTATTGGATTCCGGATCAAGCGAGGTACCTGGTTGGGTAGCAAATCTCTCAACCTTAAGGGGAATACGTGACGAGGACTAAACGAGCTTGCTCTAGTAGGGAAGTCGATGATGCCAATTCTCGAGAAAAGTTGCTAGCTTAAGTATATATCGCCTGTACCGAGAACGGACACACGTGGTCAAGGAGAGTATCCTAAGGTGAGCGAGTTAACTGTTGTTAAGGAACTCTGCAAAATTACTTCGTAAGTTCGCAAGAAGAAGTGCCTGTGAAAGCAGGTCGCAGTGAAGAGGCCCAAGTAACTGTTTATCAAAAACACAGCTCTATGCTAAGTCGCAAGACGATGTATATGGGGTGATGCCTGCCCAGTGCAGGAAGGTTAAGAGGAGAGGTCAGCGCAAGCGAAGCTTTGAATCGAAGCCCCTGTGAACGGCGGCCGTAACTATAACGGTCCTAAGGTAGCGAAATTCCTTGTCAGGTAAGTTCTGACGCGCATGAATGGTATAATAATTTGGGCGCTGTCTCGACAGCAGACTCGGTGAAATCTTATTACCTGTGAAGATGCAGGTTACCCGCGACTAGACGGAAAGACCCCAT
>Ga0256404_1012198_pt1 | contig 11238 bp, 7 predicted proteins | sample RumenRJG_01DNA_FD_185990 | JGI IMG/M metagenome (GOLD analysis project Ga0256404, IMG submission 185990) | Bovine rumen microbial communities from Lethbridge, Alberta, Canada - RJG_01 | ecosystem: Host-associated > Mammals > Digestive system > Stomach > Rumen | place: Canada: Alberta | collected... | reverse complement strand
ATTCACGATCATAGTCATGTTCGTTTTCAAGGGTCAGACGATACAATGGAACCACATCGTCGCCTTCATCTGCCTTGTCCTCGCCGTGTTTTTCGTGTTCCTCAAGTAGGTTTTTCCAAATTAATGTCTATATTTGGGAAACACTTGATACACAATTTTATACCATGGGACTATTCAAAGACCTTCTGAAAGGCGTCGCCGGTGACCTTGTAGCCAAGGTCCAGCAAGCCGCTAATGCCGCCATGTCCGGCACCACTTCCGAATCATCCCAACCCCATTCCGGAGGTCGGGGCTCTTTCGTGGCTCCGGCTGCTGAGGCTCCCGTTCGGAGCGAGGCCGAGAGCGTGAGCTACTTCTCCGGGATCCTGGCCTCACGTTTCCCCCAGTACACAGTCCGGCGTAATGTGCCGGTCACTGAACTTGCCGGGAACGCCACGGATTCTTTCCAGCTCTACTCGACCCGTCCCACCCAGGCTTACAAGGCGGAATGGGGAGAGCCTTACACCTTCGTCCTTTCCGAGGGCGGAGTTCCGAAAGGGATTGTCATGCTTGGCTCCGGCCACAGCCATGACGCTAAAGTGAAGTACTTGATTTCCAGGATGTACGCCAAGAAGCTCGGGCTTCCGTACATCAATTTCTACACGCAGATGCCCAACGAGGAAGAGTACGTCGTCGGCCGCATCGGCAAGTTCATGGGGAACATCTGATCCTGGGAAGAGGGGATGCGGCGTGGAGCCGCGCCCGTGGAGGATCCAGCATCGCCCATTTTGAGGCGGCATTACGGGTTGCCGGGCGTTGTACGGTCTCGTGATCAGCAATTTTGCTGATTCAAAATCATTCCCCTTTTCCCTTTTATCGGATGGAAAGCATTATGAGACAGATCATGAGTCAGGGAGTCTGGGACGACTTCCTGGCTCATCGTCTGCGTAAGGGACGCTTCACTTGGCATTCTTTCGAGGAAGCGGACGACTTTGTGGACTCGGAGTCGTATCTGCCAGTAGTCTCACGCCTTTCTGGCGGGGAGGAACTTGGAATTCCATTCAAGACCGTCATCAACAAGATGGGGACAGGGAAAAAGAGGGTTGTCTATCATTTCGGCGATCCCGAGATGACAGTCCTAAAACTCATCTCCCACCTCCTTTACCGCTACGACGGCCTCTTCGCCTCAAATTGCTATGCTTTCCGTAGGGGAAAGAGAGCCTCTGACGCCATATTCCGGTTGAAAAGGGAGATGAAGGGCAGGAAGCTTTGGGCGTATAAGGTGGACATCCACGACTATTTCAACTCAATATCCATCCCCGTCCTTCTTCCCATCCTTTCCGGAATATTCAAGGATGACCCCCAACTGTATTCTTTTTTTGAGAGGCTTCTCTCGGATGACAGGACTTGGTCAGGAGATGAAGTGATCCGGGAGCAGAGAGGAGTGATGGCCGGAACACCGACGGCGCCATTCCTCGCTAATGTCTATCTTATGGAGGTGGATCATCATTTCGAGAAGGAAGGAGTCGTCTATGCCAGATATTCGGACGACATACTGATACTCGCTGTTTCTGAAGAAGAACTGGCGGCAAGAAAGGACGAGCTGTCGGACTTTTTAAAGAAATATTATCTCGAGGTCAACCCGGCGAAAGAACATGTTTACGCTCCCGGAGAAGCTGTTGATTTTCTGGGCTTTAGCCTTGATGGATCAAGGATTGATGTCTCTAAGGCGACCTTGACGAAGATGAAGGGCAAGATCCGCCGCAAGGCCCGTTCCCTCCACAGGTGGGTTTCCAAGACGGGCAAGGATCCGGTCCTGGCAATGAAGGCTCTGATCAATGCTTTCAACCGGAAGTTCTTTGAGGAAGGAGACCCGGATACACTATCATGGTCGAGATGGTTCTTCCCTGTGATCAACTCGGCGGAAGGCCTCGGAGTAATCGACCACTATCTTCAGGATAACATCCGTTTCCTATCGACCGGGAAGCATAACAAAGCCAACTACCGGGCCCGTTACGAGGATCTCAAGTCTCTCGGCTATCGCAGCCTTGTCCATGAATATCACAAGTTTCGTCAAAAATAGAGTATATTCGCGCCTGTTATTTTGAAAAGGCGGATGATACGTTTGATTATACTTGATTTCGACGGTACCCTTGGCGACACCAGGGCCAACATCGTCCTGACGATGCGCCAGACGATGGAGAAGACTGGCTATCCTGTCGCCAGCGAGGAGTCTATCGCGGCGACGATAGGTCTCCCTCTTGAGGAAGGTTTCCGTCAGTTGATCCCCGGGATCTCAGAAGAGGAGACCCTCCGTTGCGCCGCCACCTATAGGGAAATATTCGAGATTAACCGTAAAAATCTGGTTCCCAAACTGTTCCCAGGTGTGAAAGAGACTTTGGAGACCCTTGTGAAGAAAGGTTATGTCCTGACTGTCGCGTCTTCAAGGCACTTCGCCTCCTTGAGCGGCTTCCTTACCGACATGGGAATATCCGGTTTTATCTCCTATGTCCTTGGCGCTGATGGAGTCACGAATGCCAAACCCCATCCTGAACCTGTGTTGAAGACTCTGTCCGCCCTTGGATTCTCTCCGGAGGAGGCGATTGTCGTCGGTGACATGCCGGTGGATATACTTATGGGCAAAGGCGCGGGGACGAGAACTTGCGGAGTGACCTACGGAAACTCCTGCCGTGAAGATTTGTCCGCAGCTGGAGCGGATATGATAATAGACAATTTTTCCGAGCTGCTAAATGAGCTATCCTGACAAATTGGGCGGCCATCTGGCCATAGCCGGAGCCTATACGATATTCGGGCTCAACATAGTCTTTTGCAAGGATATAGCTAATGCCCAAGCGGTCTCCCCGATAGTTCTTTTCACTCTTAGGGCGATAGGAGCCTCGCTTCTGTTCTGGCTCATATCTTTATTCATGCCCAAGGAAAAAGTGGACAAGAGGGATTTCCCGAAGATATTCCTGGCCTCCTGTGTGGGGCTTTTCGTTCCTCAGTTCACCTTCCTTAAGGCGATTACCATGTCAACCTCGATTGACACGGCCATCCTGAGCACTCTGGGACCTATATTCACCATGTTTTTCGCTTTCTTTTTCCTCGGTGAACCGATCACCGGCAAGAAGGCGGGAGGTGTGGCCTTGAGTTTCGCTGGAGTCATATTCCTGATATTCAATTCCGTCCATCAGGGGGGAGCATCCAATACAACGCCGTTCGGAATAGTCCTTCTTCTGATAAACAGTCTGAGTTTCGCCCTGTACCTCGGAGCTTTCCGCCCGTTGATCTCGAAGTACAATGTCGTCACATTCATGAAGTGGATGTTCCTTTTCTCACTTCTGATCTCACTGCCATTTTCCATGAAAGGCCTCATGACGACGGATTTCTCGGCCGTACCTGTGGACGTTCGTTGGGAGATAGGATATTTGATAGTTTTCGCTACGTTCGTGGCATATTTCCTTATCCCGTTGGGACAGAAGCGTTTGAGACCAACCCTTGTCAGTATGTACACCTATCTGCAACCGGTTATCGCCGCCGTGGTGAGCATATTCTCAGGTCTCGATGTTCTCACATGGCAGAAGCTTCTGGCCACCATCCTTATTGTGGGAGGCGTGGTTCTGGTGAGCCGCAGCCGCGCCGCTTCAGCGGCCTAAAGTTTCGCCGATATTCGTTATCTTCGCGTATCATGAGGATTTTTAAGTTCGTTCCGGCCATCATTCTTGCCATTGTTTCCGTATCATGCGGTGATAAAGAGAAATCTCCCGCGGATTATGTCAATCCTTTTATCGGCGCCAGCACTAACACCGATGTCGCCGGCGTAGCCCATGGCCTTGGAAAGACTTTTCCAGGCGCGACTACTCCTTTTGGGATGGTTCAGGTCAGCCCCAACACTATTACGGGAGGGGACAACGGCCCCGGCTACAGCTATGAGATGAAGACTATCGAAGGCTTTGCGATGACCCAGATGAGCGGTATAGGCTGGTACGGGGACCTCGGCAATTTCCTTGTGATGCCGACAACCGGCCCCCTCAAAAAGATATCAGGGAAAGAAGATGGCAGCCTTGACGGATGGCGTTCTTTCTACGACAAGGCCACCGAGACCGCTTCGCCCGGCTACTATTCTGTCAATCTGACAAACTATGACATCAAGGTGGAGTGTTCCGCTACGCCCCGTTGCGGCATACTTCGCTTCACCTGGCCGGAGAGCGACCAATCCAGGATCCAGGTTGACCTCGCCCGCAGGGTGGGCGGCACCTCGGAGGAACAATATGTCAAGATAATAGACGATCGCGCCATCGAGGGATGGATGCGTTGCACTCCCCAGACCGGTGGCTGGGGGAATGGATCCGGGCAGGCCTTCTATACTGTATATTTCCATGCTGAATTTGACAAACCCTTGAAGAACAGCGGTTTCTGGAACGCCGACATTCCCGATGACTGGCCTCGTAAGAACTGGGACGTGACGAGCAAGGAATATCTGGAGCGTGTCGCTCAGGCCCCTGTCATCAAGGATGTCAAGGAGATTCAGGGCAAGCACATCGGGTTCTTCACTGAGTTCCCGACCAAGGCAGGGGAGAGCTCAACCCTCAAGGTTGGCATCTCATTCGTCGATATGGAAGGCGCGAGGAAAAACTTCGAGGCAGAGATCTCCGATAAAAGTTTTGACAAGGTCCATCGTCAGGCGGTCGATTCTTGGAACCGGGAACTGTCCAAGATCTCTGTCAAGGGCGGCACCGAGGCAGACAAGGTCGTGTTCTATACATGCCTGTACCACACAATGATCGATCCCAGGCTCTTTGCCGATGTTGACGGACGTTATTACGGTGGAGACCATAAGCCCCACAACTCCGGAGGGAAGTTCGACAAGAGGACAATCTTCAGCGGCTGGGATGTCTTCCGGAGCCAGATGCCTCTCCAGACGCTGATCAATCCCAAGGTCGTGGATGATATGATGTCCTCGCTCGTGACATTGGCCCAGGAGAGCGGCAAGGAATATCTTGAGCGCTGGGAGTTTCTCAACGCCTATTCCGGCTGCATGCTCGGCAATCCCGCCGCCTCGGTAGCCGCTGACGCTTTCGTCAAGGGAATCAGGGGATTCGATGCCGAAAAAGCCCTGGAATATTCGATCAACTCTTCCGCCCGTTTCGGCAATTACCCTCTCGGGTGGAACTCTAATGGTGCCTCCGTTTCCGAGACCCTTGAGCACGCGTATTCCGACTGGTGCATCGCCGTCCTGGCTGAGGGAATAGGCGACAAGGCCACCGCGGAGGAGTATTATACCCGCTCACAGGCCTACAAGAACGTATTCGATCCTGAGGTCGGTTGGTTCAGACCCAGAAACGCTGACGGCACCTGGTGGGAATGGCCTGAGAAGGGAAGACTGAAGGATGACTTCGGCTGCGTCGAAAGCAACCCTTACCAGCAGGGCTGGTTCGTGCCGCATGACGTGGATGGGATGGTAGAGCTGATGGGCGGCCGTGAGAAAGTCCTCGCTGACCTTGAGAACTTCTTCGAGAACGCTCCGGACAACCTCATGTGGAACAGCTATTACAACCACGCCAATGAGCCTGTTCACCATATTCCTTTCCTTTTCAATGCTTTAGGCCAGCCTTGGGAAACACAGAAGTGGACTCGTTTCATTTGCTCCCACGCATATTCCGACGACCCGATGACCGGCCTTGTCGGAAATGATGATGTAGGTCAGATGTCGGCCTGGTATGTTCTTGCCGCGTCTGGTATTCATCCTCTTTGCCCTGGCGACGGAAAGATGCAGGTGACAAGTCCGGTGTTCGACGAGATAGTTATCCACACGGACCCTACTTACGCTTCCGGGAAACCATTCATTATCAAAGCAATAGACAATAGCCCCCAGAACATTTACATTCAGTCCGCCACGTTGGACGGGAAACCCGTGGATGAGCCATATCTTCTTTTCAGCCAGATAGCCTCAGGGGGAACATTGGTACTTAAGATGGGAGCGGAACCTAACAGGCATGATAACTAAACCAGATAAGATAGAGATTAGGGGCGCCAGAGCCCATAATCTCAAGAATATTGACGTTGACATCCCTCTTGGGAAAATTGTGGGAATTGCGGGAGTCTCCGGTTCCGGGAAGTCTTCACTTGCCCTCGGAGTGTTGTACGCCGAAGGGTCGAGAAGGTATCTCGAGTCTCTTTCCACCTACACAAGGCGGCGCATGACCCAGGCTTCCAGAGCGATGGTTGATGAAGTCCGATATGTTCCAGCCGCGCTCGCGCTGCACCAGAGACCTGGTGTGCCTGGAATAAGAAGTACCTTTGGCACTATGTCGGAACTTCTTAACAGTCTGAGACTTATGTTTTCACGTCTGGCTTCTCATCGCTGCCCGAACGGCCACTATCTTGAGCCGACGCTGGATGTCGCCGCTGAGCGTCCGCTGCGGTGCCCGGTCTGCGGGGAGACGTTTTATGCTCCGGGGGCGGAACAACTCGCGTTCAACAGCGAGGGAGCATGTCGCAGATGCGGAGGCACAGGTACGATCCGGACAGTCGATGAATCCACCTTGGTCCCTGATGACACCCTGACTATCGATCAGGGGGCCGTGGCTCCTTGGGGATCTTTGATGTGGTCCTTGATGAAGGATATAGCCCGGGAGATGGGTGTCCGTACAGATGTGCCTTTCAAGGATTTGACGCTGGAGGAGAAGGAAATCGTCTATCATGGACCGGCCGAGAAAAAGCACATCCTTTACCACAACGAGAAGACCAACAATTTCGCGGAGATGGACTTCACATATTACAATGCGGTTTACTCGGTTGAGAACGCGTTGGCGAAGGTGAAGGATGAGACCGGAATGAAGAGAGTCGAGAAGTTCCTTAAAGAGGAACCTTGCCCGGACTGTTGCGGCACGAGACTCTCTGATGAGGCCAGGGCCCCTTTACTTAGGGGAATCAATCTGGCGGAAGCGTGCAAGATGACCCTCTCTGAGCTGATTGATTGGGTGGCTGGAGTCCCTGCCTCACTACCTGAGCCTATGAGACCTATGGCGGAGAGAATTTGTGAGTCCTTTAATGACACGGCCCGCAGGCTTGTGGATCTCGGATTGTCTTACTTGTCTCTGGATCGCGCCGCCTCCACCCTTTCGACAGGGGAGAGGCAGAGGGTACAGTTGGCCCGCTCTGTACGCAACCGCACCACGGGTGTGCTGTATGTCCTGGATGAGCCGTCAATAGGCCTGCATCCTTCTAATCTTGAAGGACTTACTGGGGTTATGGACGATCTTGTCGCTGATGGAAACACGGTGGTTCTGGTAGATCATGACACCCAGGTTCTTGCTCATTCGGACTGGATAATAGAGCTTGGCCCAGAGGCTGGGGCGAAGGGAGGTAATGTCATAGCGCAGGGAACTGTCCAGGAGATAGAAGACTCTCCTTCTTCCCGGATCGGGCCTTTCCTCAAAGATTCTCCGGGTGCCGCGGAAAGAAAGCCGGATCTCTTCGACCTTGGGCATATTAATATGACCACAAGCCAGATCCACACGGTAAAGCCGCTGTCCGTGGAGTTCCCCAAAGGAAGGCTTTCCGTTGTGACAGGAGTCTCCGGCTCCGGCAAGACAACGCTTATACTGGAAAGCTTGATTCCCGGTCTGAAAGCGTCGATAGAAGGGCGGCGTCTGCCGGCTCATGTGATCTCCGCCGAAGCCGAAGGAATACGTCAGGTCAAGCTGATTGACGCCACTCCAATTGGCATAAACGTCCGTTCGACCGTGGCGACATACGCCAATATCCATGACGAGTTAAGAAAGGTCTTCGCAAAGACTGAGACCGCCAAGGAGGGAGGCTGGAAGGCCGGAGATTTCTCCTACAACACGGGACGTCTCCGCTGCCCTGTCTGTGACGGAACCGGTAGCATAAGCTTGGACGTGCAGTTCCTGCCGGACGTGGATATCCCATGCCCTGATTGCCATGGTTCAAGGTATGCCCGGATCGCCCATGAGATCAAGCGTAAGGATGGATTCTCGCTGCCTGAGATTATGGCTATGAGTGTGGATGAAGCCCTTCAGGTTTGCGCTGATATCTCATTGGTGAAGAGCAGGTTGCAAGTGCTCCATGACCTCGGCCTCGGGTATCTGACTTTGGGTGAGGCCACACCAAGTCTCTCAGGCGGTGAGGCCCAGAGGTTGAAACTCGCGAGTGAGATGGGCCGTGGGCAGGGAGATTCCCTTTTTGTCTTTGATGAGCCGACTATCGGACTCCATCCGCTGGATGTGAAAACCCTTATGGGCGTGTTCCGCCATCTGATAGGAAACGGGGCTACGGTGATTGTGATAGAGCACGACCTGGATGTGATCAGGAACGCTGATTATGTGGTTGACATGGGGCCTGGTGGAGGCCTTGATGGTGGCCGGGTCGTCGCTTGCGGCGCTCCCGCGGAGATCGCCCGTTCCTCCGACAGCCTTACCGGCCGGTATCTTTAGTGGTTACGGAAGCCCCTGTCATCCTGATCGTCCCTTCTGTCATCCTGAGCGTCAGCGAAGGATCTTCCAGTGCGGGCCGAAGCGCTCGAAGGCGGTGCGGTCAAGGGCTTCCCGGTCGTCCGGATGAGCGATTGAGATCAGCAGCTTCGCACGCTCCTGGAGCGACTTGCCGCGAAGATCCACGGCACCATATTCAGTGACAACCCAGTGAACATCAGCCCTTGGCGTGACCACACCAGCGCCGGGATGGAGAGTCGGGACTATTTTGGACATTCCCTTGTTGGTCCTGGACGCGAGGGCGATCATCGAGACTCCTCCCTCACTCATCGCCGCGCCTCTGACAAAGTCGAGCTGCCCGCCGGTGCCGGAGAATATCCTCGTGCCGATGGAGTCGGCGCAGACTTGGCCTGTGAGGTCGATCTCAGTCGCCGAGTTGATGGAAGTCACTTTCGGGTTACGTGAAATCGTCCATGGGTCATTCACGTAGCCTATTTCCTTCATCAGCACGTCAGGATTACGGTCGATGAATGAATATACTTCCTTGGAACCCAGGAGGAAAGACGCGACTATCTTCCCTTGGTCTATCTTCTTGTTCCGGCCTGTGATAACCCCTTGCTTAATGAGTCCGAGTACTCCGTCGGCGAACATCTCGGTGTGTATTCCCAGATCCTTATGATCGCCCAGCTGAGCGGCGAGGGCGTTAGGTAGACTCCCTATACCCATCTGCAGGCAAGCTCCGTCGGAGACGAGCTCAGCGCAGTTTTTTCCGATAAGTATGTCAGTCTGAGTTGGTTCCGTATATTCCTTCGTGAAAAGGGGAGTGTCGTCACTGACAAGGTAGTCGAAGGAGTCCAGGGGAATCAGGTCACCATAAGCGAAAGGCACGTTCGGGTTGACAACGGCGATTTTAACCCTTGCCGTCTCTATAGCGGCAGGGGAGCAGTCAACCGAGGTCCCGAGTGAGACCATGCCGTTCCCGTCCGGAAGGGACACTTGGACGAAAGCCGCTCCGAGCTTGATCGCTCCGTTCCGGTAAAGCCTTTGTGTGTCAAATAGATGGACTGGCAGATAGTCAGCATAGCCGGCATTGACGTTGGCCCTGACGTTGGGACCCACGAAAAAGCCCTGCTCGAAGAATATTCCCGAATACTTGGGGTCTGAATACGGAGCCGCTCCTTCGGTGTGGAAATGATGGAAATGAAGGTCTTCCAACTCGCCGGCATCGGCCCTTCTGACCAACGCTTCAATCAGGATGTGAGGCACGCTCGCCACACTTCCGAGGTGAATATGGTCCCCGGACCTGACGGCCTTTACCGCCTCATCCGCCGATACGTAATGGATCTCTTTCATTTATCTCCTTTGCCAGTTCGTTCAATCCCACAAATATAATTAAAAATTCCTACCTTTGCGTCATGTTGAACAAAGAGAAGAAACTGGAAGCGTTTGAGCGCGCTTTGGATGTGATGGACAGGCTGCGCTCGGACTGTCCTTGGAACCACGCGCAGACGATCGACACCCTCCGTCCGATGACGATAGAGGAGGTGTACGAGCTTAGCGACGCTGTTCTGAAGAAAGATGAGAAAGCTCTCGAGAAAGAACTGGGGGACGTTTTCCTACATGTCATTTTTTACGCCAAGATAGCCGAGGAGGAGGGATGCTACGACATAGCCGATGTGATGAACAAACTCTGCGAGAAGATGATCTACCGTCACCCTCATGTGTTCTCGACAACCAAAGTTGCGGATGCGGAGGAGGTATCCACGAACTGGGAGATGCTTAAGGCCAAGGAGAAAGGTGGCAACAAGAGGATCCTGTCAGGAATCCCTGATTCTCTTCCCCCCATTTTAAAGGCATATTCAATGCAAGACAAGGCCAGGGGAGTAGGTTTCGACTGGGAGGAGAAGAACCAGGTCTGGGATAAGGTCAAGGAGGAGCAGGGAGAACTCCAGACGGAGTTCGAGGCTATGGATGCCGCTGTTTCTGAGGATGACAAAAAAGCCGCTTACGAGCGTGCTGAGGAAGAGCTCGGTGACTTCATGTTCGCCACGGTCAATGCCGCCAGGTTGTACGGTATTGACCCGGATACGGCGCTGAACAAGGCTTGTGACAAATTCAGGAGGCGTTTCACCTACCTTGAGGAGCATACAATCCGTCAGGGACGCGACCTCCATGACATGACTCTCGCTGAAATGGACGAGATCTGGGACGAGGGAAAGGCGAAAGGTTTGTAAAAGTGGCGGATAGTTTTTAAATTCGCGGAATGCCACAATATAAAGTAGTTGAGGTTTTGGGTAAAAGGGACTTGAAGAAGTTTATCAAGTTCCCTGATCAGTTGTATAAAGACTGCCCCCAATATGTTCCGGCGCTCCACTCAGACCAGGTTAAATCCTTGACCAAGGTTTCCACCCTGTCATATTGCAGGCACAAGATGTGGATGGTCCTCGACGGGGACAAGGTCGTCGGCAGGATCTGTGGGATGATCAATCCGCGTTACAATGCGTTATACGATAAGAAAAGAGCTCGCTTCGGTTGGTTCGACACAATCAACGACCTCGAGGTCGCCCGTCTTCTGATCGAGACCGCTGAGGCTTGGGCTAAGGAGAACGGTATGACCGAGATCCATGGTCCGCTCTATTACAACACCCTTGGAAAGCAGGGAATGCTCATTGAGGGATTCCAGAATATTCCTCCTTTCAACTGCATTTATAATTACCCGTACTATGTGGATTTCATGAACGCTCTCGGCTTCGTGAAAGAGTGCGATTGGGTGCAGTACAAGGTTCCGGCGGATCAGCCTCCG
>Ga0256404_1012197_pt1 | contig 11240 bp, 10 predicted proteins | sample RumenRJG_01DNA_FD_185990 | JGI IMG/M metagenome (GOLD analysis project Ga0256404, IMG submission 185990) | Bovine rumen microbial communities from Lethbridge, Alberta, Canada - RJG_01 | ecosystem: Host-associated > Mammals > Digestive system > Stomach > Rumen | place: Canada: Alberta | collected... | reverse complement strand
CTCATCGGGTACGGCTCCATCACCCAGGAGGCCGCTATCTTCCTGAAAAAGCTGGTGCAGGCGGGCTACAACATCTTCATCAGCGGGGGCACCAACTCCGGGAAGACCACCTTCCTGAACGCCCTCTCCGCCTACATCCCGGACCAGGAGCGGGTCATCACCATCGAGGACTCCGCGGAGCTCCGGCTCCTGCAGATCAGGAACCTGGTGCGGCTGGAGACCCGCAGCGCCAACGCCGAGGGGGATGGGGCCGTCACCATCGCGGACCTGATCCGGGCGAGCCTCCGCATGAACCCGGACCGGATTGTGGTGGGCGAGGTGCGGGGCGGCGAGGCTCTGGACATGCTGCAGGCCATGAACACCGGGCACGACGGCTCCCTCTCCACGGGCCACGCCAACTCCCCCCGGGACATGCTCTCGAGACTGGAAACCATGGTGCTCTGCGCCGCAGACCTGCCCCTGGCGGCCATCCGCAGCCAGATTGCGGGGGCGCTGGACATCCTCATACACCTGGGGCGCCTGCGGGACCACACCCGGCACGTGCTCTCCATCATGGAGGTTGGAAACTATGTGGACGGCGAAATTGAACTCCGGGAGCTCTACAGCTTCCGTGAGGCAGAGCGGCAGACCTCCCTGGGCCGCGTGGAGGGCCGGCTTGAACAGACCGGCATGCTCCGAAGCACAGGAAAACTCCGGGCCGCGGGCATTGAACTATGAGGTGTACCGCCTGACGGTCCCCGAATACCTCTCCATCGCCGGAAAGGCGCTGGCCGTGGCGGCCGCATTTATCTTTGTGTTTTACCGCTCGTTCCTCCTCTTTTTCCTGGCGGTGCCGGCGGCCCTCCTGTATCCCTTCCGCAAGAAGAGGGATCTGGTTCCCCGGCGCCGCAGGAAGCTCCTTCTGGAGTTCCGGGAGGGCCTGTCGGTGCTCTCCGGAAACCTCTCCGCAGGCTATTCCATGGAAAACGCCCTGCGGGAGAGCGTCCAGGAGCTGACCCTTCTGTACGGGGAATCGGGCCTCATCGTAAACGAGTTTGAGCACCTGTCCCACCTTGTTTCCATGAACGTCCCCGTGGAGGATGCGATGTCGGACTTCGCGGAGCGCTCGGGTCTCGAGGATATCCGGAACTTCGCCCGGGTCCTGAAGCTCTCCAAGCGAACCGGCGGCACCCTGGTGTCCATCATCGAGCAGACCGCCCGCACCATCGGCGACCGGATCCAGGTGAAGGAGGAGATCCTGACCCTGACCGCCGCCCAGCGCTTCGAGCAGAACATCATGAACGTCGTGCCGCTGCTCATCATCCTCTACATTGATTTTTCCTCCCCCGGCTTTTTCACCGTGATGTACGAGACCATTGCCGGCCGGATCGTCATGACCGTGTGTCTCGCGGTCTACCTGCTGTCCGTGCGCCTCGCGGCAAAGATACTGGAGATCGAGGTATGAAACAGCACTTAAAGGCCTTTCCCAAAAAGGCCGCTTCCTTTCTCGCGGCAAAGAGGCTTCAGCTTCTCTGCATTGCAGGCAGTTTCCTCCTTTTCTTCCTGGCGACCCGCTATAGCTCTCCCAGGACGGACCTGGTCAACGGGACCAGTCTGCCCAGGGACAGCTACGGCGGGTACCGGGAGAGTTACCAGGTCACCGTGGAGGGCCTCGCATCCCCCGGGGAAGCGCCCCTGACCCTGGAAATCCCCGTTTCCGAGCGGATCTACCGGGAAGAGGAGCTGCCGGAGGTCTTCTCCCGGTGCATGGAGTGGCTTGCCCGGACCGTGCCCGGAGACAACCTCTCCCTGGCTGAGATCACCGGCGACGTGGTTCTCCCCACCCAGTGGGAGGGACACGGCGTCTCCATCCGCTGGGGGTCCTCGGACCCGGATCTGGTGAGCCCCTTCGGGACCGTCCGGAACGAGTCCCTGCAGGACGAGGCGGATGTAACCCTCACGGCCTGGCTCTCGGACCCGGCGGGGCTCATGGAGGAGCCCTATCTGCTGCCCCTCACGGTGCTGCCGCCGGAGGCGGGGGAAAGCGAAAAGCTGAAGATCCGGTTCTTAAGCTACCTGGACGAACAGGACCTCTCCCAGCAGAGCGACGCCTTCTTCGTACTCCCGCGGGAGTTTGAGGGGCGCGTCCTCACCTACAGCCAGCCCGACAAACGAAACTTCGCGGTCCTCCTGGTCATGGGCCCGGCCCTCGCCCTGCTCCTCTCCCTGAGGGAGCGGCAGAAGGAGAAGGACGCGGCCTCCTCCCGCCTTCGCCAGCTCCTCCTGGATTACCCGGAGATCGTCTCGAAGCTGGTGGTGTTCCTGGGGGCCGGCATGACCGTGCGCCTCGCCTGGGAGAACATCGTGGAGGACTACGAGCGGGACCTCACCCGCGGGCACCCCAGCCGCTTCGCCTACGAGGAGATGAGCGCCGCCCTCTCCCGCCTGAAAACCGGGGAGAGCGAGAGCGCCGTCTACAACAGCTTCGGGCGCCGCTGCGGCCTCCGGCAGTACATGAAGCTCTCCGGGATCCTGGAGCAGAACCGCCGGGCCGGCATGGCGAACCTGCGCCCGCTCCTCACCCAGGAGATGCAGAGAGCCTGGGAGGAGCGGAAAACCCTGGCGCGGCGCCAGGGAGAGGAGGCCGGCACCCGCCTCCTGGGCCCCCTGTTCCTCATGCTGGTCATCGTCATGGTCATCATCATAACGCCCGCCATTCTCTCTTTCCTTTGATCCCCCTCCCGCAGTGCGCACCGGGAAGCGGATATCACCTTTTGACCTCAACATCATGTCTGTCTGAAAGGAGCAATCAATGAACGAATTCCTGCTGTCCATGGAACAGTGCCTCGAGGATGAGAGCGGCATCACAACGATCGAGCTCGTGCTGATCCTCGTGGTTCTCATCAGCCTGGTACTCATCTTTAAAACCACCCTGACGGAGCTTCTGAACACCATCTTCGGCCAGATCAAGACCCAGGCCGGGAAGGTCTACAAGTAATGCGGCTCCGGGGCTCGGTAACCCTCTTTCTCGCGCTGGCGGCAACCACCGTCAGCGCCCTCCTCCTGGCTCTCACCGAGAGCGCCAGGACCGCCGGCGCCCGGTTCTACGTGGAAAACATGGCGGATTCTGCCGCCGCCTCCCTCTTTTCCCAGTACCACACCGGCCTCTGGGAGAACTACCGGCTGCTGGGGTACCACTGCTTTTCCGACGCCGACGCGGCCGCGGAGCTGCTCCGCTTCCTGGAGCCCTACGCGGAGAACTGCGGCTTCTACGCGGTGGCGGACCCGGAGGTATCGGTCACGGAGACCACCTGCCTCACCGACGAGGGCGGGCGCTGGTTCGAGCAGGAGATCACCGACTACCTGTCCTGCGGCTGGATCAGCCTGGGGTACACCCCGGCGGACGCGGCCTCGCTCTTAAAGCAGATCAAAGAGGCAAAGACCATGGACGGGATCCTGAAGGATTACGGGCTCCGGAGCCGCGAGGCCGTCAGAATGGAGAAGGCCCTCTCAAAGGTCCGGGAAAACCTGGACCGGCAGGAGGAGCTGAAGAGAACCGCCTGGCGTGAGGTCCGGAACGGCAGCAACTGGGCCTTCCAGCGGACCGCGGAAAAGCTGGAGAACACCAAGAAAAAGCTGCCCGGCCTGGTGGAGGACTACGACAAGAAGGCGGACCAGTTCCACCAGAAGCTCCTGGAGGTGGAGGAGGCCCACCGGGAAGACATGGATTCCCTGGAGGAGGTGAACCGGAAGGCCATCGAAGAACAGATCGCCGGCTTTCACTCCTACACAGACCAGGACGGGGAGCGGCGGGTGGAAATCGACGCCCTCCCCGCCTCCCTGGACGAGGAGCTCTCCACCATTTCGTCCGTGCGGGCCTTTGCCGACGAGACCCAGGACTACATCGACTCCTTCGACGACGATGACGAGGAGGATGGTCCCGACATCGACGAGGACGCCCTCTGGGCGGAGGTGGCAGAGGCCTGGGATGGCGTGGGCATCCCGGCCATGACCGTCTCCCACGGGATCCGGAACGAGGAGACCGAGGGGCTCCTGGAGGCCGTGCTCTCCCTCGCCTCAAAGGGCTTTCTTCACATCGTGCTGCCCCCGGATTCCACCGTCAGCGGCACGAAGATCGACCGGAGCCAGTTTCCCTCAAAGACCTCGGTCACGCCCCGCTCCGACGGCGGTCCCTCCCTCGTCACCGCCCTCGCGGTGGATGCCTACGCCGCCCGGTACCTGCACGCCTTTCCGGACCGGATTGCCCGGCCCGTGGCCCTGGAGCTGGAATACGCCGCCGCGGGAAAGGACACGGATCTCCAGAACCTGACCCAGGTGCTGGGAGAGGTCTTCGCCATCCGGGAGGCCCTGAACTTCCTGCACATCATGACGGACAGCGAACTGAAGGCGGAGGCCTCCGCCATCGCCCAGACCATCGGCGCCGTCACCATGGTGCCGGGGCTGGCCCTCCTGGTGGAGTGCCTGGTCATCACCGCCTGGGCCACCATGGAGTCCTTCATGGACCTCCGGCTGCTCCTGGAGGGGAAACGGGCCGCCTTTTTCAAGTCCCGGGACGACTGGATGACAGACCTGGCGGACGTGCTGGCCTTTGCCGTCTCCCTGCGCCTGCCGGAGGAAAAGCTGAAGGACTGCTCCCTGGGGCAGAGCTACGAGGACTACCTGATGATCCTCCTCTTTCCCCTGGACTCCGAGACCCGGAACTACCGGATCATGGACATGGTTCAGATGAACCTGGCGGAGACCGATCCCCTCTTCCGCATGAACCGTTGCCTCTACGGCCTGCACGCGGAGGTGCGGACCGAATCCCGCCACCTGTTCACCATAAACGGGCTCTTTGCCGGCCTGCCCGACACCCCCCGGGGCCGCTTCGGGATCAGCGTCAAAACCGCCCGCGCCTACTGACCGCCGGACCCGTCCGGGCCGCCGGTTCTGGCCGGTCCCCGCGGCACACTATCCACAAACTTTACCGGCCTCTGCAGCACGCTCACCGCCGGGCCCGTTCGGGCTTCCGGCCCTGCTCTCCGACGAAACGGCGGATTCCCCGCCGGAACAATGAGGAATTACGGGATGCTGATAGATCTGAGACTCACCGTCTCTGCGCAGAACAAACCCCATCGGATCGAGGCTCTCCAGGTACAAGACCGACGCCCCCGCAGTTCCGTTCCAGCCGGGAGAGCAGCGCCGGGCGCCCGAGCCTGCGCATCCAGGAAAACAGGGTGTTCCCCGGAAACTGACACGACCAGAAAAACAGGGCCCGCCTCGAAAACAGGCGCGCCCCTGAAGGCGAGCCTGACTCTAGAGGCCGCCCTGGTGCTTCCGCTTTTTCTCTTTGCCTTCTATCTCCTGCTTCTGCCCCTCCGAATGCTGGACACCTCCCGCCGCATGCAGGACATCTGCGAGGAGGTCTGCCGGGGCGCGGCCGAGGCCGCCTATCTGACGCGCCTGAAGGACGCGGCCTCCGGTGATGACCCCGGCGGGAGCGCCGCCGTCGTCCCCGGAAACGGCCCCGCAGGCGTGGAATCGGACACCGCGTCTCCGGCCGCCGGCTCACCCGGTGGTGGCGGCTCTCCCGGCGTCGATGGCTCACCCGCCGGCGGAGGAGGTGGAGATGCAAGCGGCGGCGGCATCGGAGGCAGTGGCGGCGGTTCCGCCACGCCGCCTGAGGACGCAAGACCGGAGGAGAGCTTCTCCCTGGCCGGTTCTCTGACCGGCGCGGCGCTGGGCCTCCTGGCCGCCGGCCGCGCGAAGAGCGAGATCGCCGACCCCCACGTGGAGCACATCCTGTCTCTCCGGAGCAGCTGTCTCTCCGACGGGCAGACCATCCGCATCGCGCTGGATTACGACTACCGGCTGCCCTTTTCTGTCTTCGGCCTGCCGCCCCTGCACCAGTCGGTGCAGGCTGAGCGGCGGGCCTGGATCGGGCGAAGCGGCACTCCTGACGGATCTGAAAAAACAGAGGGCGATTTATCGGACACAATCGTTTACGTAGGTGCAGACAGCACCCGGTACCACAAAAGCATGAGCTGTCACTATCTCTCGAACGATCTCACCGCCGCAGATTACAGTGCCCTCGAGACCGCCAGAAACCCTGACGGCATGCGCTACAAGCCCTGTTCCCGCTGCGCCCGGGGCGTCAAATCCGGGACCGTCTACCTGATGCACTACGGTGACGCCTTCCACACAGACCCGGACTGCAGCGCCATCCGCTCCTACGGCCGGGCCGTGCACCTGCACGAGGTGGAACACCTGGGTCCCTGCAGCTACTGCTTCAAGTGAACGGGCGCCGACAGCTGCGGAAAGCGCGGGCCGTGCCGCTGCCGGTTTCAGCCGCACACTGCGAAAGGAGGTGGTGGCCCTGATTACCGATATCCCGGCGGCGCGCCCCGCCCTGTTTCTCTTCGCCCTGTTCGCGGCGGCCGAGGATTTCCGCACCCGCACGGTGCCCCTCTGGCTCTTTCAGGGGGCCGGTGTGCTTCTGCTTCTCTGGCACCTCTTCTGCGCCCTCCGGGATGGCCCGGGGATTCTCCTGAGCCTCTGGGCCGGACCGCTGGCCGGGCTGGTTCCGGGACTCCTTCTGCTTCTCGTCTCCCGCCTGAACGGGGGCGATCCGGGCGAGGGGGACGCCCTCTTTTTCCTGGTGCTGGGCGCGGCCCTGGGATTAAAGCTTCTGCTCCCCGTCCTGGCAGGCACCTTCACGGCCGCCTCCCTGGGGGCCCTGGTGCTTTTCCTGAAAGCCCGCATGTCGGGCCGGAGTGCCAGAAACACAGAGCTTCCGCTGCTTCCCTTTTCGCTCCCCGCCCTGCTGCTCCTGCTGGTGTGCGTCTGACGCCGCATGAGAAGCCATCTGCCTGCGGGCATACCGACATGCGCGCCCGCAGTAAAACAAGTATGCCTGCATTCCCCCTGAAAGGAGTTCCTGACCCCGATGATGACGAAACAACGCATCCCAGCCCCCCGGCCCCGCACGCTCGACTCCCGGCCGTGCATGCTCGCCCCCCGGTCCCGCATCCCAGGCCCCAGAACCCGGGTTCCCGGAAGCTTCACCGTGGAGGGGGCCTATATCTTCGCCATCCTGTTTTTCACCCTGGCCTTCCTGTTCCAGTACGCCTTCCGGGAGCGGGACCGGGTCCTGACAGGCATGGCGCTGTCGGAAGCCGCTGCCGCCACCGCCCGGCTGGAGCCCCTCTACGACCCGGGGGGAAGCACGCCGGAGCAGATCAGCGCAGCGCTGACAGACCGCCTCTCTGCCCTGGCGGCGTCCCCGGACGTCACGGCGGTCCGCTCCCGCAGCAAGGCGGAGAGCTCCGCGGACAGCGCCCTGGGAGCGGAGGTCCTGCCCCCGAAGGTGGTGCGGACCATCAACAGCCCCGAGTCCCTGATGCGGCTGACCACGGCCCTGGACCGCTTTCGCACCGGGAAGTCGGCAAAGGAAAGCAGAAAAATTGAAAAAGACGAAGGAGGAGGCACCCCATGAGCCAGGTACAGGCTGATCTCTCCAACAGCTGCCTCACCGTGGAGGCGGACCCGAAAACCAGGAACTGCTGGGAGCTCCGCATGCTGGAGGAGAACCGCATCGAGGGTCTTCTGCCCCTGTCCGTCTGCGACGACAACGGCGTGCTCCGCCTAAGCTACGACACGTCGGGGACCGAACCCCTCTCCCTCTACACGGACACGGCCCAACTGAAGGCGGCGGATCTCCGCCGGCTGATCCTCACCCTGAAGCACGTCATCACCGGGATGAAGCCCTTCCTCCTGGAGCCGGCCGGCATTGTGCTCTCGCCGGAGTCCGTCTGCCTGGACCTTCGGAGCCACTCGCCCCGCTTTCTCTACCTTCCCTGCAGAAAGACGGTCTTTTCGGAGGAGCTGAGCCAGTTTCTCCAGCTTCTCATGGCGGGCACGGACCACGACGACTACCCCGGAATGGTGCTGGCCTACCGGCTGTACCGGGAGAGCCTGGACCACCCGAACGCCCTGGACCGGCTGGAGCAGATCCTGATTTCCCAGGAGGACTCCCTTCTCACGCCGCTGCAGGAGGGCACCGCCGCTGCCGCTGGCGATCCCGGCGGAGCGCCCTATGTGAAGGAGGACCTGTTCCATGCCCGCTCCGCCTTCGATGCCGGCGGCGTGCTCCCGGAGGGGGCGGTTCCCGGGGCCTCTGTTGTCCCGGAGCCCTCTCCTGCCGGCGAATCCGCTCTTCCCGAGGCAACCGGAGCCTCCCACCCGGTGGTCCTGGAGGTGCGGGAGACCCGGGCCCTTCCCGAAGAACAGGAAAGAGGCGCCGGTCTCTTCCGGCGCCTCTTCAAAGGCAGGGGGTGATGCGGGATTACTTCGCGGCGCTCTTTTTCGCCGTCTTCGGCTTCGCCTTCTTTTCGGAGACAGCTGCACCGGCTCCGGCATCCGTCTTCTTCACAGCGGTCTTCTTCGCGGCCGTCTTCTCAGCTGCCTTCTCTGCAGCCGCCTTCTTCGCGGGTGCCTTCCGCACGGGCGTCTTGGGCTCTGAGAACTCGTAGACCTGGATTCCGTAGGGCTTCATGGGATTGTAGACGTGGTACGGCCTGCGGTCGCACTCGCCCTTGTAGGCCTTGAACACCGGCGGCTTCACGCCCGCCAGCTCATAAGAGCCCACGGTCTCGTCCAGGATCAGCTTGTAGTTGCCCCTGAAGGGCACGCCCACCGTGTAATCGCTCCGCTCCATGGGAGTGAAGTTGATGGCGAAGAGCAGCGCCTTCTTCTTCGTCTCGTCGTAGCGCACGAAGGAGAAGATGGAGCGGTCCGCGTCGTTGGCGTTGATCCACTCAAAGCCGCTCCAGTTGTCGTCCATCTTCCAGAGGCAGGGATAGCTGCGGTAGATGTGCAGCAGGCCCTTCACGAAGGTCTGGAGGTCCTTGTGCAGCGGGTTGTCCAGAAGCTCCCAGCTCAAGGAGACCTTCTCGTCCCACTCGTGCCACTGGCCGAACTCCTGGCCCATGAACAGGAGCTTCTTTCCGGGGTGGCCGAACATGTAGGCGTATCCGCACTTCAGGTTCGAGAACTTGTCCTCGTAGATGCCCGGCATCTTGTTGATCATGGAGCACTTCAGGTGCACCACCTCGTCGTGGGACAGCACCAGGATGTAGTTCTCGCTGGTGAAGTAGGTGAGGCCGAAGGTCATCTTGTTGTGGTTCCCCTTGCGGAAGAAGGGATCCAGCTTCATGTACTCCAGGAAGTCGTGCATCCACCCCATGTTCCACTTGAAGGTGAAGCCCAGGCCGTTCTCCTCGGGGCGGTGGGTGACCATTGGCCAGGCGGTGCTCTCCTCGGCGATGATCATGGTGCCGTCCTTCCGGCCCGCGATAACGGAATTCAGGTGCTTGAAGAACTCAATGGCTTCCAGGTTCTCATTGCCGCCGTACTTGTTCGGGCACCACTGGCCGTCGCGCCTGCCGTAGTCCAGGTAGAGCATGGAGGCCACCGCGTCAACCCGGAGGCCGTCGATGTGGTACTCGTTGAGCCAGTACAGGGCGTTGGCGATCAGGAAGTTCTTGACCTCTGTCTTCTCGTAGTCAAAGACCTTGGTGCCCCAGTCCGGGTGCTCTCCCTTCCGCGTATCAGCGTACTCGTAGCAGGGCTGGCCGTCAAAATCGGCGAGGCCGAAGGCGTCCCGCGGGAAGTGGGCGGGAACCCAGTCCAGGATCACGCCGATGCCCTGCTGATGCAGGTAATCCACGAAATACTGGAAATCCTGGGGCGAGCCGTAGCGCGCGGTGGGGGCGTAATAGCCGGTCACCTGGTAGCCCCAGCTGCCGTCAAAGGGGTGCTCCGCGATGCCCATCAGCTCCACGTGGGTGTAGCCCATCTCCTTCACGTAGCTGCCGATGCGCTCCGCCAGCTCCCGGTAATCCATAAAGCCGTCCTTTTCGGGCCGGTCCGACTTCAAGAAGGAACCCGGGTGGCACTCGAAAATACTGATGGGGGCCCTGCGGGGATCCTGTCCGCAGCGCTCCTTCATCCACTTCTGGTCGCCGAACTGGTACGCCCAGGGCTCTCTTGCCAGACAGGACGCCGTGCCGGGCCGGAATTCCGCCGCCCTTGCGTAGGGATCCGCCTTGTAAAGAAGCTCCCCGCTCTTGGTGCGGATCACGAACTTGTAGAGCATTCCCTCGGAAAGCCCGGGAATAAAGGTCTCCCAGATGCCGCCCTGAAAGATTTCCGCGCAAGGATTCGCGTCGGGATTCCAGCCGTTGAAGTCTCCGACCACGCTGACCGCCTCCGCGTGAGGGGCCCAGACAGCGAAGTAATAGCCGTCTCTGCCGCCGTAATTCCAGGGATGGGCGCCGAGCTTCTTATAGATCTCATAGTGCGTGCCGTTCCCGAAAAGATAGCAGTCACCCTCCATAATGAAGCCCATGCCGCGATTGATCTCTGCCATGCCTAACCTCCTTCGTCATTTGGAATCTGTCGATTCCTGCTATCTGGATTATACTGGATTGCCCCGGCAAAGCAAAGGAGAAAAACCATGTACCTCCTGCTTGTATACTCTGCCGCTGCCTTTTTTGACGCCTCCCGGCGCCGCCTTCCGAACGCCCTGCTGCTTCTCGCCGCGTTCCCGGGCGGCTTCCTCCTGGGGCCCGCCTACCTGCTGCGCCTCCTGCTTCTCTTCGCCCTGTTTCTGCCCCTCTTCCGGCTCCGCCTTCTGGGCGGGGGCGATGTCAAGCTTCTCGCAGTCAGCGGCGCCTGGCTTGGGTGCGGGCGCTTCCTGTGGTTCTTCTTTTTCACCCTTGCCGCGGCCGCCGTGCCGTCGGCTTACCTGTTCCTGAAGGGATTCCGCAGGACGCGCATCCCCCTGGGGCCCTGTTTTCTTGTGGGCTACGGCCTCCTGTCGGTGCTGCAGCCGGCCTGAGGGCCTGTAACCCACCGGGTCGTTCCCGCGGCCGGCCTGAAGGCCCGTAACCCCCGATCATCATAGAAAGGACACGAACATGAGACGAGTCATGGTGGTTCTTGACACGGACCCGGGCTATGCGGCCCGGCTGGCGGCCTACTTCAACCAGCACGGCAGCATCGGCTTCAAGGCCTCGGCCTTCTCGGGCCTGAAGGCGTACCAGGAGTTCCTGAAGACCGCCTCCGTGGAAATCCTCCTGGTGTCTGAACTTCTGGCGGGGCACCTGCACGGGCTCACCGGGGACGCGAAAATCATCCTCTTAAGCGAGGACGGCTTCGTGCGGGACGGGGAACACCGCCCCTTCGGCGGCCCGGCAGTA
>Ga0256404_1012196_pt1 | contig 11240 bp, 9 predicted proteins | sample RumenRJG_01DNA_FD_185990 | JGI IMG/M metagenome (GOLD analysis project Ga0256404, IMG submission 185990) | Bovine rumen microbial communities from Lethbridge, Alberta, Canada - RJG_01 | ecosystem: Host-associated > Mammals > Digestive system > Stomach > Rumen | place: Canada: Alberta | collected... | reverse complement strand
GTCCCAGTTCGGATTGTGGGCTGCAACCCGCCCACATGAAGTCGGAGTTGCTAGTAATCGCGGATCAGCATGCCGCGGTGAATACGTTCCCGGGCCTTGTACACACCGCCCGTCACACCATGGGAGTTGGGAGCGCCCGAAGCCAATAGCCTAACCGCAAGGAGGGCGTTGTCTAAGGTGAGACCAATGACTGGGGTGAAGTCGTAACAAGGTAGCCGTATCGGAAGGTGCGGCTGGATCACCTCCTTTCTAAGGTGTAAAAACCTCAAAAGAAGGTCGTTGAAGAAGAGTTCTTGGGAAAAGATTACTGTACGGTTTTCAAGGTGCAGTACCGACCACAAAAGGTGGAGCGGCGCAAGCAAGCGACACCCCGCGGAGCGAAAAAGGCTATAAATTATTTTTCCTTTTTTGCCCGATGAAGTCGGAGCTGAACTTTGAAAGAGGCAAAAAATGGAATGCGACCACGCACCTAAACGCGAAGCGTGAGCAAAGCGTGGGGGTGTAGCTCAGTTGGTAGAGCGCCTGCCTTGCAAGCAGGAGGCCAGCGGTTCGAACCCGCTCATCTCCACCAGTCCTGTGAAGAACAGGAAGTAAGGCAACCTCAGAGATTGAGGGTTACAAGGGCTCATAGCTCAGCTGGTTAGAGCGCGCGCCTGATAAGCGCGAGGTCGGTGGTTCGAGTCCACTTGAGCCCACCACAGTACCTTGACAACTGCATAGAGATAAAAGATAGTAAATTCGCGGAGAAAGATACAAAGAAAAGAAAAGCAAAAGCAGGTAATATGCGATTGCTGCAATTTCGAAGGTATAATAATAAACGAATGTAAAACAAAAGCAAAGGCAGATACACAGAGCACGTGTATCAGCTAACTCATGCGATAATAGTTTTGCTAAGAGAGCTAAGATCAAGCTATAAAGAGCATAGGGTGGATGCCTTGGCACCAAGAGCCGAAGAAGGACGTGGTTAACTGCGATAAGCCATGGTGAGCCGTAAGCAGGCTTTGACCCATGGATCTCCGAATGCGGAAACGCGGCATATTAACAGTATGTCATCATATCATGAATAAATAGTGATATGAGGGGAACCCGGTGAACTGAAACATCTAAGTAGCCGGAGGAAGAGAAAGAAACATCGATTTTCTTAGTAGCGGCGAGCGAACGGGAAAGAGCCCAAACCGGTTGTCTACGGACGACCGGGGTTCGGACTTGCATAATTCAAAGAGCTTATAGACGAAGAGGTTTGGAACTTCCTACCAAAGAGGGTAAAAGTCCCGTAGTCGAAATGAGCTTTAGATGGCGAGAATCCAGAGTACCACAGGACACGTGAAATCCGGTGGGAATACGGGGGGACCACCCCCCAAGGCTAAATACTACTTGGTGACCGATAGCGTATAGTACCGTGAGGGAAAGGTGAAAAGAACCCCGGGAGGGGAGTGAAAGAGTACCTGAAACCCTATGTTTACAAGCAGTGGGAGCGAAAGCGACCACGTACTTTTTGTAGAACGGGCCGGCGAGTTACTGTGTGCAGCGAGGTTAAGTTGTTAAGCAACGGAGCCGAAGGGATACCGAGTCTGAACAGGGCGCAGAGTTGCATGCAGTACACCCGAAACCGGGTGACCTATCCATGGACAGGATGAAGCGACGGTAAGACGTCGTGGAGGTCCGAACCACACGTACGTGAAAAGTGCGGGGATGAGCTGTGGATAGCGGAGAAATTCCAATCGAACTCGGAGATAGCTGGTTCTCCCCGAAATAGCTTTAGGGCTAGCCTCGATTTAGATTACCGGGGGTAGAGCACTGAATGGGCTAGGGGGCCACAAAGCTTACCGAACCCTATCAAACTCCGAATACCGGATAATTGATGATCGGGAGTCAGACAGTGTGAGATAAGTTTCATTGTCGAGAGGGAAACAGCCCAGATCTACGACTAAGGTCCCGAAGTATAGGTTAAGTGGAAAAGGATGTGCAATTGCGCAGACAACCAGGATGTTGGCTTAGCAGCAGCCTCCATTCAAAGAGTGCGTAATAGCTCACTGGTCGAGTGATTGTGCGCCGAAAATGTAACGGGGCTAAACCTAACACCGAAGTCTAGGCAGATAGTGATATCTGGGTAGGGGAGCAATGCATACGGGCCGAAGCCGAAGCGTAAGCGACGGTGGACTGTATGGAAGAGAGAATGCCGGCATGAGTAGCGAGAGCAAAGTGAGAATCTTTGCCGTCGAAAGCCTAAGGTTTCCTGAGGAAGGCTCGTCCTCTCAGGGTAAGTCGGGACCTAAGCCGAGGACAATAGTCGTAGGCGATGGACAATCGGTTAATATTCCGATACCGCCGACAATTTGATGCAGTGACACAGAAGGATAGACAGAGCACGGAAATGGTAACCGTGTCCAAGCAGTGAGGCTGTTGTGTAGTGAAGTACGCACAACGAAAGGCTGGGCTGTGACGGGGGGTGACTACGGTCACGAAGCTGTTGAATTCACGCTGGCAAGAAAAGCTGCTAAGTTAGTTGAAGGCGCCCGTACCGCAAACCGACACAGGTAGGCGAGGAGAGAATCCTAAGACGAGCGGGAGAACCCTTGTTAAGGAACTCGGCAAAATGACTCCGTAACTTAGGGAGAAGGAGTGCCTGGCAACAGGCCGCAGAGAATAGACCCAAGCGACTGTTTACCAAAAACACAGGTCTGTGCGAAGTAGAGATACGACGTATACGGGCTGACACCTGCCCAGTGCCGGAAGGTTAAGGGGAAATGTTAGGGCAACCGAAGCATGGAACTTAAGCCCCGGTGAACGGCGGCCGTAACTATAACGGTCCTAAGGTAGCGAAATTCCTTGTCGGGTAAGTTCCGACCCGCACGAATGGTGTAACGATTTGGGTACTGTCTCAACAAGGGACCCGGCGAAATTGTAGTATGTGTGAAGATGCACATTACCCGCGATAGGACGGAAAGACCCCGTAGAGCTTTACTGTAGTTTAACATTGGATCTTGGTAACATATGCACAGGATAGGTGGGAGGCGATGAGACAGTGATTTCGGTTGCTGTGGAGCCGACGTTGGGATACCACTCTTGTGTTACTGGGGTTCTAACCTGCGGCCGTGATCCGGCGCAGGGACAGTGTTAGATGGGCAGTTTGACTGGGGCGGTCGCCTCCAAAAGAGTAACGGAGGCGTCCAAAGGTTCCCTCAGAATGGTTGGAAACCATTCAAAGAGTACAAAGGCAGAAGGGAGCCTGACTGCGAGACCGACAGGTCGAGCAGGGACGAAAGTCGGGCTTAGTGATCCGGCGGTATAGAGTGGAATTGCCGTCGCTCAACGGATAAAAGCTACCTCGGGGATAACAGGCTGATCTCCCCCAAGAGTCCACATCGACGGGGAGGTTTGGCACCTCGATGTCGGCTCGTCGCATCCTGGGGCTGGATTAGGTCCCAAGGGTTTGGCTGTTCGCCAATTAAAGCGGCACGCGAGCTGGGTTCAGAACGTCGTGAGACAGTTCGGTCCCTATCCATCGTGGGCGCAGGAGATTTGAGAAGAGCTGTCCTCAGTACGAGAGGACCGGGATGGACGTACCAAGGGTGTATCAGTTGTCGTGCCAACGGCATAGCTGGGTAGCCAAGTACGGATCGGATAAACGCTGAAGGCATCTAAGCGTGAAGCCGACTTCAAGATTAGATCTCCCATCCGCAAGGAGTAAGACCCCATGAAGACCACATGGTTGATAGGCCGCAGGTGGAAGTGCAGTAATGTACGCAGCTGAGCGGTACTAATAGGTCGAGGGCTTGATCTGAGTGAATTTATGAATCAATAATCTTTATGCAGTTATCAAGGTGCTGAAAGTAAGCCAAGAGCTTACGGTACCACAAATTTCCGGTGGTTAAGCTGTGGGGTCCCACCTGTTCTCATTCCGAACACAGAAGTTAAGCCCACATACACCGACAGTACTGTGCTGGAGACGGCATGGGAGGATAGGCAGCTGCCGGATCCCAAAAGGAAGATGTTGAAGTAATTCAATGTCTTCTTTACTTTTATACTTTATTTTAGGAGGCGCTAAATAATGTTTCTCTCAAACAGCAATCAGGTCTTTAAATTATCAGCAGCAAACAATGATGATATAAGAGATTATCTTGCCGATGCTGTGGAACTTATTCCCAGTGAATTACCTAACGGTTATAATCCGGTGCAACTTGACTGCGATTCTCCTGTTTTGCACTCGTTCACTGGTAATGACGACCGATCGTTAAAAATCTATTACATATCTGATATTCATATTGAGCATCAGATTCTCCCTTTCGTTTTGGAGAACTCTCTTTTGAATGGTCAGTTCGATGCTGACACAATAGTAAGATCGCTGATCAAGCAGAAGGTCGAGCGTATGTTGCACAAGGCTGACATTAGGAGCATTCTTTTGGTTGGCGGTGATGTTTCTTCAGATTTCACACTTTCATCTATATTCTATAATGAACTTTCTTCTCAGTGGAAGGGATTAATCATTTCTGTTCTTGGAAATCATGAACTGTGGGATACAGACTTTTCAGATAGTTTTGACAGCAGAAAAAAGGTTCCGCGTACAGTCGATGAAATTGTTTCAGATTATTCAGTGATGATGAAGGATAATAGGATTGCTTTGCTTGAAAATGAGCTTTTTGTTACGCATAAGTATGCCACGCGTAGAAGAATTAGCCAAGCGGAACTCTTACAGATGAGTGAACAAGAATTGTCTGAATTTTTATCTCAATGCTCTTTCATCGTTTTAGGTGGAATTGGGTATTCCGGACTTAATCCTATTTATAATTCAAAAGCCGGTCTGTATCGCAATACGATTTCTTCATTTGATGAAGAAATGCGTAGAACAAATGCGTTCAAAATAATATACGAAAAAGTAAGCCGTTCTGCTTTTGATCGGCGCGTAATTGTTCTTACCCACAATCCAGTTTACGATTGGACAAGTACGCCGTGTAATTCTAACTGGATTTATGTAAATGGTCACACTCATATTAATTCTATTAATAAATCAAAGGAGGGACCTTTTATTCTTTCTGATAATCAGGTTGGGTATAAACCTAAGGATTGGAATTTAAACTCGTTTATTATCGATAAGCTTTGGTACGATCCATTTGAAATGTATTCTGATGGTATTTATCCTATTAATTCAGAACAGTACATTGATTTTAACACCGGGCGAGGAATACAGGTTAACGGGGTGAATCGATTAGATAAAATAGTGATGTTAAAACGCAACAGAATATATATGTTCGTTATGCAGACACCTAAGGGTCTGAATCTCATAATGGGCGGAAGGACAAAGAAGCTTCCAAACGCAAATATCGAATACTACTACGATAACATGACTAAATTTGCTTGTTGTATTAATGACATTATTTCTCCGTATTATAAGGCAATGCTTAGCTTATCCGCAGAAGTTCGGATGATTGGCGGCGATGGTAAGATTCACGGGTGCATTGTTGACATTAATAACTACTCTCATGTATACGTTAATCCATTTGATGGAAAAATTACTCCATACTGGGCCACTGATAGGAGTAGCAGACTTTGTTACGATACTATCCAGCAGCTCTTTGATGAAAGATCACCATCTTTATTACGAAAGTTCAACCGATATAGTGAAACTCATAATCTGCCGATTATGAGTTCAACTATGATGCAAGAAACCAACTGCTTTGCTATTTCATTATCAAGACTTTCCGAGGGCTTGGATATATATAATCTGTCAAACGCAGTAAGATCGATGCAATATGTTGTCGAAAGCGATGTGATAAGAATGTGGAGTGATGATGTATTAGCCGGCAAAAAGATGATTGACGATTATATAACTGAATAATCAGTGTCAGAGAATAGAGTGGCAAATATTTCGCTATGGTTCATGCTGCCGGATCCAAAAAATCGGACGCTCGATGAGCGTCCGATTTTTTCATATTCAGCGACTATTGCATATAATAGTCGCTGAATGCTTCATTTGCGCGCAAACGCATACATCATTAGGCAAAGCCGAGCTTCATTTCTTCATTTACAAAGCACGAGAATTAACTATCGAATCACTACTTTTTATTCAAACCCCAATAGCCTATCGCTGCGCCGAATCCCCCTTTTATGATTTGCTCATCAACCGTTATCTTCGAGCCGTCCTTCATCCAAATCATAGCTTTTGAATAGTGATTCGGTGCTTTCACATACCATTTTTCGTGCCTCGAAACGCAGTCGCTGTATGAATAGCTCTTGCGCTTTCCAAATGCGTTTCGATAGATAAAATGATGCTTATACATCTCAACACGGGTGTTTAGGAAGTAAAGCGATTTATGTAAGGTCAGCAGGATCATTATCAGCGCAAATACCGGCCAAATCACCCACAATACGATAAGGTCAACTTTGTTTGTGTCGGGGTCTGCTGATGAATAGGCGTAGACGATCAACCCGGCTCCGCAGCATAGCCACACGATCGAAAGACCTATCCCTAACCAAAAGTATTGCTTTCGCTTTTCAAGATACAGCACCTTGAAGGCCCGCTCGCCCTTATCGTCATAAATCCCGTGTTCGTCTTTGTAAGAATCGTTTTGATTATCGCGCATTAGTTTTGTTTCTTCTCTTGCTCTGCTCGCTTTATTTTTGCTTCAATCCCACAGCGGCGAAAAATGCTTGTATAAAAACTCGCGGTATTCCGCATCATCTGGGTCGTTCAAATGATCGCGAATATAGTTCGCGTGTTCTTTTTGTTCGGCGCGATCAATTTCATTATAGCGGTGAATGATGACACGCCCCTCAGCCTCCTCCTTGAGTATCTCAACATAAACATCCATAACATGCTCGAGTAAAAACACGGGAACATCCAATGGGCTTTCCCAAGAGTTGCCGCGCGTGTTTTTTAAGGTTTCCGCTGTGATCGGTGTGTAAATAAACCCCTCTTTTCCACTATACATCACTTTGAGCTGTTCGGGAAACCGCTCAAAGTAATGCTGCACGCCGTTTCTCGGTCCCATCGTAACGAAGTTTTCCTCCCTGCTGCGGCAGCAAACGAGCGCATATGCGCGATCGGACGAAAAATAGGCGACTTGGCCGCCGTCCGTATGTGATTTCGCGTTTGCGAGTATGGTATCAAGTCCGCCGAGAATACTGCCATGGTATAGAGTCGGATTGCTTACTATTTTAGTATCTGCACACTCGGGGCAGATTGGAGAGTTCTTATCCATGCTTTGCTCCTTTATAACCGTTAATTTTTCTTTGCTTTTCGATCTTTTGAACGAGATGCGAAAAGTTCGGCGTGTCATCGGGAATATTGAAGCGTTTTATGCCGTCTGAAAGCGTATGCGATTTGAAAACCGACTTCTTCAGCTCCGATTCTTTTAAAACGAATTCTTTTTTTATACCGAGCATATCGCGCGCGACTGCCGTCCTTTCGCCGACCTCAACGCGCCAATTCAGAAGCAACAGCCTTATGATATTGGCACAAGCAGCGGTAGGCATCAAAACATAATACGCTTCGTTCCATTCTCCGTCAATGTAATACGGTATGAACGGAAAAATCAGTATCACAGCGGCTATGGTGCAAAGAGGATACAGATGCTGCGGGGGAAGCAACACGTTTTCCTCCCATCGACTCTCGTTTCGCCTGATAATCTGTATAAGAAATAAAAGCGCGGTTGCAGCAACATGTATAAAAAGAAAAAAGCGCATAAGCTCCAATATGCTCATCTATAACAATCCTTTTTAAAAAGCAGCGAAGCGCTCTGCTCCGCTGCCACCAAATCACTTGGTTCCGAATATCCTATCTCCAGCATCGCCGAGACCGGGCACGATATAGCCGTGGTCGTTCAGATGGCTGTCCACAGCGGCAGTATAGATCATAACATCGGGATGCGCTTCATGCAGCGCCTTGATGCCCTCGGGCGCTGCCACAAGGCACATAAGGCGAACGGTCTTGCAACCCGCTTCCTTCACTATGCGGATGCCTTCGATCGCCGAGCCTCCGGTTGCGAGCATGGGATCGACAACGATCATATCGCGCTCGCTCGTGTCGGTGGGCAGCTTCTGATAATAGCCCTTGGGTTCGAGCGTTTCGGGATCGCGGTAAAGGCCGATATGGCCGACCTTTGCAGCGGGTACAAGATCCATTATGCCGTCCGCCATGCCGAGACCTGCGCGCAGGATCGGCACGATGCCGAGCTTCCTTCCCGCAAGCACCTTTGCGGTCATCTTTGCGACAGGCGTTTCGATCTGCTTGTCCTCAAGAGGAAGATCGCGGGTCACTTCGTATGCCATAAGCGTTGCAAGCTCGCGAAGAAGCATGCGGAAATCCTTGGTGCCTGTGGTGCGATCCCTTAAAAAGGTCAGCTTGTGCTGAACGAGCGGATGGTCGATAACAACAACGTTTTCCATATAGTTTTCCATGTTTACCCCCAAATTATAATGAAAAGTTAATGGGCTATATTAAAACGCAAACTGCGTTTTGCTTATTTCGAACTGTCGCTATAGCTTGAACTGTCCGAGTGATGCGAATGAGCGCCGCTTCTCGAGCCGTGCATGCCGCTCGATGAGTGGATGCTGTGGTGTCCGGAGCTGTGGCTTGAGCCATGAGAGGAAACATCGCTATTGTAGCTTCCCGAGGTGTAGTTGGCGATCTTTGTGAGCCTGCGCTCGTGCCTGCCGCCCTCAAACTCGGTGGTCAGCCATTTACTGACTATCTCCTTTGCAACCTCGCTGCCAATTATTCTGCCGCCGAGAGCGAGCACGTTTGAATTGTTGTGCTTCCTCGTCAGCTCGGCGGAAACGGGATCGCCGCAGAGCGCACAGCGAACGCCGCGAACCCTGTTTGCGCAAATCGATACGCCGATGCCCGTGCCGCAAACGAGGATGCCGCGATCGTATTTTCCGCTTGCAACAGCCTCGGCAACGGGGAAAGCGATATCGGGATAATCCACGCTCTCGGTGCTTGAGGAGCAGCCGTAATCACGGTAGCGATAGCCATGCTCATCCAGATACTTGAGGATCTTCTTTTTCAGCTCGTAGCCGCCATGGTCACAGCCGATAGCTATTTTCATCTTTTTTCCCTCCGTTTTTTTATTAGGAATTCATCCTTAATACTTTATTACCTTGAAGCCGGAAGCGCGCAGAAGCCTGTTCATATATGCAAGCCCCTCGCCGCTCTCGGGTATGCCCTCTGCGAGGATAAGATCGGTGCCTTCGGATTCCTCCCTGAGTGCGCCGAAAAGCGCCGCAAGGAGTGTTGCGGGCATATCCCTATCCCCGATTATAACATATTTTCTGCCGTTATAGTAGTTTTTAGTCTGCTGCGTTGCAAAAATTTTGCAGCTTTTGCCCTCGGCCTCTGCTTTTTGGTACTCTCGGTTGATTATACCAGCGGCGGCTTTGGGGCTTCCAAGGGCGACGGCAACCTCGCAGTCCGGCGCATAATGGCGGTACTTCATGCCGGGGGAGGCGGCCTGCTCGTTTTCACTGAGTGGATTGAGCACCGCGTTTGCGACCCGAACAGAGCCTATAACGCCCTCGAGCATCTCCTTTGTGATACCGCCGGGGCGCAGTATAGTTGGCTCGCCGACGAGCGAAAGCACCGTGGATTCAACGCCGATGGAGCAATCCCCGCCGTCGATTATGATATCCACGCGCCCGTCCATATCCTCGATAACGTGACGAACGCAGGTGGGGCTGGGCTTGCCGGAAAGATTCGCACTCGGAGCGGCTATGGGAACGCCCGCTGCACGGATGAGCGCAAGCGCCGTTTTATGCTCCGGCATTCGCACGGCAACGGTGTCGAGCCCCGCCGTAACTTCACTCGGAACGCCTGGGCTTTTGAGGTAAACGAGCGTCAGCGGACCGGGCCAGAACGCATCCATCAAAAGCCGCGCCTTATCGGGAATATGCTTCCAAAGCGCCTTAACGTCGCTCTTTTTTGCGATATGCAGTATCAGCGGATTGTCGCTTGGGCGGCCCTTAGCTTCAAATATCCTTGAAACCGCTTCGCCGTCCAAACCGTTTGCGCCGAGCCCGTAGACCGTTTCGGTTGGAAACACAACGAGACCGCCGGAGCGTATAACACGCCCCGCCAGTGCGGTGCCGTTTTCCTTTTGAGTTTTGGCGTTGAACAGCTCTGTATTCACGGTCGGTATCAATATCCTTTGGCGCAAAACGCGCTTTTATGAATATAACACATAAAACGGGATATTTCAAGAACAGAATGGCGGGATAATGCTTTTTACCGAGCGCATGATGAAAAAAGCGGCTTCCCAAATGCCGCGACAGCATGCAAACGGCGATTTTCCGCCGCATTCATCCATGCGCCATACGCCCGCAGCATCATTTCCTTGTGGGAAGCACCTCGAGCCAGTAGCCGTCGGGATCGTTGATGAAATAGATGCCCATGGCCGGGTTTTCAAAGCATATACAGCCCATCTGCTCGTGGAGCTTATGCGCGGCCTCAAAATCGTCCGTGCGGAAGGCAAGATGGAACTCTTCCTCGCCGATGTCGTAGGGCTCGGGATGGTCGCGCAGCCAGGTGAGTTCAAGCTCGAATTCGCTTTCATCGTTTCCGAGGTAAACGATTATAAACGAGCCGTCCTTCGCTGTATTGCGGCGTTTCTCCTTTAGACCGAGCGCCTGCTCGTAGAAGGCGAGCGATATGTCAAGGTCCCGAACGTTGTAGTTTTCATGGATCATTTTGAATTTCATAGGGTTTTCTCCTTTATCTCCCAATGGTTTTCCTTTGAAGTATCGAGTATAACGGCATCGGAGGAGCGGGGCAGAAGCATGAAGCTTCGCACCGCGTCGGCGCTCTTAAAGTGCATCGGCAGCATGAAGCGCGCTTTGCAAACGGAAAGAAACAGCTCCGCTCCCTTGGCATAGTTTTCCTTAAGGCGGTCGTCTAAAACAACGAACGCGGCATCTATGGGCGTTCCGAAAAGCTTTCCGATCTCGCGCCCGAAAACGGTTTTCTGCTCTGCGAGCCATTCGCTGTCCTCGCCCGGCCAATCCCACCAATTGAGATCGCCCGCATGAAACAGCACAGCTTCCGCCGTTGAAACGAGGAACGCAACGCCCTCGTCGGTAGAAGCGAGTGTGCGCACCGTGCCGAGTCCGTCGATAGAATACATTTCGTTCGCAGCTAAGAAGCTTGCATCAATGCCCTCCGGCACTGCGCTTGCATCTATATCGAACGACAGTAGATACCTAACAGAACGCTCCCCACTAGAAAGCGAAAAAACCTTCGGGTTGAAGTG
>Ga0256404_1012194_pt1 | contig 11243 bp, 9 predicted proteins | sample RumenRJG_01DNA_FD_185990 | JGI IMG/M metagenome (GOLD analysis project Ga0256404, IMG submission 185990) | Bovine rumen microbial communities from Lethbridge, Alberta, Canada - RJG_01 | ecosystem: Host-associated > Mammals > Digestive system > Stomach > Rumen | place: Canada: Alberta | collected... | reverse complement strand
TGATCTCCTTGACCTTTATCTTCATCTTCTTGAAAAATGGTATCATGTGTACGTCCATGTACCGCTTGTAGCTTGTGTATGTGGACTTCGTGATGTTGCCCTTGTAGGACTCCAGCCACTCCGCAAGATAGTCCTCAACTCGCATATCAGCTATGCGGTTGCGTTCCTTGTCGGCTCTCGACATACCTTCGTGCAGGTACTGGTCACCAAGATTGTACTGCTCCAGCACCTCGTTGAGACGGTGGTTGGCTTCGGTCTTGGTGCCTTTCTTTGCGTCCAGTCCGAGGGAGCGCCACTTTTCGTGACGCTTACCGTCGGCATCATATAAGTTTATAACGGCATACCATTTGCCACTTTTCTCAGCTAAATGTCCTGTGGTTATTTTCATTGGCATCCTCCTTTCAATTCCCAAATCGTTCCTTATCGTGACTTTCGTCACGACAACAATACCACACTTCTCTCGAAAAATCCATACCTTTCACCTCATTTCGGCAGAAGCACTAAATAGTTTCTCTCGTTTCGGCAGAAGTCAACAAGAGCCGGCTTCGGAATAATTATCTTCTTGCCCAGCCTTATTGCTCCGAGACTTCCATTTTTCACGAGCTCGTAAGCCTAATAGGTCAGTTCTACGGAGAACGGTGCATCAGGCTCTATCTCACTGCCTTCATACAGGAAGTTGATGCCGTCGATACCTGTATCTGCTGTATAGTTCCCTTAATTATTTACTATCATTGCCGGTTCAGGCACTTGCTCATGGGAGATGCGTTCATCGGCAAGATCTGAGTATGCTGTTATGCATTCATTTCCCTTTTCTATGACGGAAATATATAAAAACTGCGTGAACGTTAAGCTCGCGCAGTTGATGATCTGTTCGTTTTGTTATTTGTAAAGCGGACCATATGCAGCGCAGGCTCTGTAGTCAGCAGACTCCAGCTCCTTTGTGCCGAATGCAGCCCAGGTATGAGGTCTGTATATATCTTCATCCGGTACATTGTGCATTGACACCGGTATCCTGAGCATACTTGCAAGTGTTATCAGGTCCCTTCCGATGTGTCCGTATGTTATTGCTCCGTGGTTTGCTCCCCAGTTAGCCATAACAGAATATACGTCCTTGAATGCACCTTCACCGGTGAGTCTCGGTGCGAACCATGTTGTCGGCCATGTCTTGTCTGTTCTCTCGTCTATTATCTTGTGTACTTCATCCGGGATGACACAGGTATATCCCTCTGCTATCTGGAGGAATGGCTGTGTGCCGTTGAGTATGTTGAGTCTGACCATAGTCATAGGCATCTCAGCAGCAGTTCTGAAATGTGAGGAATATCCGCCGCCTCTGAAATATCCGAGATTAGCGCAGCACCAGTCAGTAGCAGCGAGCATTGCGTCGATGTCCTCGTCAGTTACATCCCACCAGCGTTTGATAACACCATTGCCGTTCTCGTCCTTTGAGGCACCTGTTGCGTCAAGAGCTGCTGCTCCTGAGTTTATGAGGTGGATGAATCCGTTCTCAGCATGCCCTTCCGGACGCCAGCCTGATACTCTCTCTACTGCGTCAGGGCTCCAGTATGTTCTTACATCAGCGAAAAGCGGTGCTGTACCGGTGAGGAGCTTGCCTAAAAGCATTGAAACACCGTTGAGTCCGTCGTTTTCAGTTGCAAGTGTTACCGGTTCCTTCTTGCCGTTCCAGTCAAAGCTGGAGTTGAGTATAGCCTCAGTGAAGTCTCCGTTAGGGAGCCAGTCTGTCCACTGACGCTGTCCCTGGAATCCGCCGAGAATGCCGTTCCTTCCTCTTGACTCTTCAAGCCAGCCCATTTCTGCCAGCTTCGGGTTGCCCTGGAGGATGTCCCTGACGATAAGGGTCATCTTGACACAGAAAGCCCAGCTCTCCTCTTTGTGCTCAGCATCATGAGGCTTCTTGAATTCGAATGGGTCTATCTCCTTATCAAGGGGTATCTCCTCGTTTACGTCCATGCCCTCAGGACACTTCAGGAGTGCCCACTGATAAGCCTTCTCATATTCATCATGGTCGTATATCTCAAGATTTACTCTTCTGAGTATCTCTGTCATGTCGACCCATTCTGCACGTATACCAAGATAATTCTGGAAGAAGTCGCTGTTGCAGTAGGAACCGCCGATTCCCATTGCAACTCCTCCTATGTTTACGTATGCACGGTTTCTCATCTGACCGGCAGCTATTGCACATCTTGCGAAACGAAGCAGTTTTTCTCTTACATCCTCAGGAATGGTCCTGTCGTCTGCATCCTGAACGTCGTGGCCGTAGATAGAGAATGCAGGCAGTCCTCTCTGTGCATGGAGTGCCATTGCTGCTGCGAGGTACACTGCTCCGGGACGCTCTGTTCCGTTGAATCCCCATACCGCTTTTATAGTCAGTGGGTCAAGGTCCATGGTCTCGCTGCCGTAGCACCAGCATGGTGTGACTGACAGTGTTGCACATACATTCTGAGTTGAGAAATACTCCTGAGCCTTTGCGGCCTCTGCACCTCCGCCGATAGTAGAGGGTGCTATGACACACTGTACGGGAGTGCCGTCAGAATAGAAAACGTTCTCTTCGATGAGCTGTTTTGCAGCCTTTGCCATGTCCATAGTCTGGACTTCCAGGGACTCTCTTATGCCGAACTGACGGCCGTCGATTATGGGTCTGATGCCTATTTTCGGATAATTCATTTTCAAAACTCCTTTATGATTTTCTTGAACTCGATATACTTATCGTCGTAATCTGTCTGGGGCGAATATCTGCTGAGCTCGCCCATGCTTATACAGGTATTATTAAGTATTTCCATTCGCTCGGAGGCGTTTTCTATCTCTCCGCAGCTTATGAGCTGTATCATTGCGTTGCCGAGAGCTGTTGCTTCCACGGGACCTGCGATGACCTCTATGCCGCAGACATCTGCTGTCATGGAGCAGAGCAGCTTGTCCTGTATGCCTCCGCCAACCATGTTTATCACTTTAAATCCGTTTTTGCCTGTGAGCTCACGGAGCTGGTCTATGGCATACCGGTACTTCATTGCGAGGCTGAGATATATGCACTTCATTACAGCCCCTATATTTTCAGGTACTTTCTGGCCTGTGCGCCGGCAGAAGGTCCTTATCCTTTCCGGAATGTCGCCTGCTGTAGAGAATTCCGGAGCGTCAGGGTCTATGAGGGAGACCTCTCCGATGTACGCTCTTGCCGCATTTTCCAGGTCAGAGAAAGAATAGCTCTCCCCTCTTGTTTCCAGAAATGCCTTGGTTTCCTGGACCAGCCAGAGTCCGGTGATGTTCTTCAATATGTCAGTGGTACCGTCAGCTCCTGACTCATTTGTGATGTTCAGTTCAGCAGCCTTTGATGTGGTTATAGGACTGTCTGAAACTATACCTACAAGGGACCATGTACCAGAGCTTATTATTATACTGTCAGGTCCGCCGGCAGGTGCTGCATAGAACGCACACTGAGTATCATGTCCGCAAACGGTCGTTACATCAGAAGGAGGTATGTTCAGCTCACTGCATATTTCCGGTCTGAGAGTCCCTTTTCGGCTTCCTGCCGGGATAATATCTCTGAACAGCCTTTCAGGGAGCCTCAGAGCTCTTATAACGTCCTCAGACCACTGACGCTTTAACGGGTCAAAGAGTTGGGTAGTCGAGGCTATGGACTCCTCGGAGCTTATCTCTCCGGTCAGCATATATCCCAGAAGGTCGGGGATATTCAGCATTGCAGCACCGTTTTCAAGTGTGTAGGGACGTTTTTCCTTTTCAGCAAGGAGCTGGAATGCAGTATTTATCTCCATTATCTGATTACCTGTAAGTGCATAGAGCTTTTCCTTGCTGATATACTGTTCGGCTTTCCGGACCATTCCTTTAGTACGGCTGTCACGGTATTGTACCGGTTCACCTATCAGTTGTCCCACAGAGTCGAGGATGCCCTGGTCAACTCCCCAGGTGTCTATGCCTACAGAGCAGAAACCGCCTGCTTTATGTGCTTTGACCAGACCGGTCCTGAGCTCGCTGTATATGCTGAGGATGTCCCAGTACATAGTGCCGTTTACTTCCACTCCACGGTTCCGGAACCTGTATACCTCTTCAAGCTCGATACGCTTCTCTATGCTGTTATAGCCTGCAAGGATAGCACGCCCTCCGGATGCTCCCAGGTCAAAGCATAATACTCTCCGGCTCATCATTTCACTACGCCTTTTTTGAGGAGTATATTTGCATATATCGCAGTTTCACCGGTTGCGACTACTGCATATGCCTTACGGGCCCTTTCGTAAAATTCAAATCTTTCAATAAAATCTATCTTGCAGTTTTCCGGCTCACAGCTATTGATTATGTCACGGTACTCGTCCCATATCATGGGCTTGACATCGTCGCCGGGTACTACCTGCATAAGGCCTACCGGCTTGTCTGTGTATGTGTCGAGAGGGAAAAATTTCATTACTGCTCCGAGTATTTCCGGTACTCCGTGGCCGTCCAGTCTGATGAGACGCTGTGCTATGGATGCAGCCGGAAAATTGCCGTCAGCAATTACTATCTCGTCGCCGTGGCCCATTTCCATGAGGACCTTCAGCAGCTCCGGCGACAGAACAGAGGGTATTCCTTTTAGCATGACTTCCTCCTTATTTGTTGTACTTCTTGTATCCCGGATGCTTTCCTGTTACTCCATACTGGGCACGCATACTGCAAAGTCTGTCGATGTTTTCACGGCTTATCTCCTGTGCGCCTCCAAGGAGATGTGCGTTGAGACTTATCTTCGCAAAGAGTTCGAGGGTCTCCATGCGGTAGTATGCGGTTATCAGGTCAGCTCCGACTGTAAGGGCTCCGTGATTCTGTAAGAGCATAACGTCGTGCTCCTGGAGGTAAGGACGTATCGCATCCGGGACCTCGTCTGTTGAGGGCGTGCCATAGGGGGTCACAGGAACAGAACCAATGGCTATGACTGACTCTATCATTGAGTATTCGTCGAGAGCCTTGTTTGCTACTGCATAGCCTGTAGCCGTCGGCGGATGAGCGTGTACCACTGCACCTACATCCGGTCTCTCGTGGTAACAGCAGAGGTGCATCTTTATCTCTGATGAAGGCCGTCTGCCCTCCTGTCCTTCGATGACTTTTCCGGTATCGTCGATGCGGACGAGTATCTCAGGGGTGATGAAGCTCTTGCTTACTCCTGTAGGAGTAGCGATATAGGTGCCGTCACCAAGGCTCACTGAAACGTTGCCGTCATTTGCAGCTACCCAGCCGAGCATCCACATTTTATGGCAGACGTCGCAAATCTGTTCCTTTACTTCTTTGATATCCATAACTAAACTCCATTCCCTGCTTTACGGCAGCAGGCGCCGGATTCGGCTTTGGATGATATTTATTCCCCTCAGAAGGCTGAACTGCACGTTTTAAGTCTCTAAGGAAAATATTTAGGACTATATTGCCTTAAAAATAGCCTGATTTTAACGTATCTTTCCAAAGCTGTTGATTCAATTATACATGATTTGTCTGAAAAAATCCAGTGTTTTTATTAATTTTGTTCAGTTAACTTATTTAGACGATGAGCAATATTTTACACCCATTCTGTGACCTTTCCTGAGGTTCGGGCATACTATACACAAAGGAGTGTGGTCGTTATGGATATGGCTGTTCTTATTTCACTTGTAGTCATGATACTCGTTTCCGCTGCGGAGGTCCTGTGTCTGTTTTTCTGCTCTAAGCTCAGACCCAAAAGGACTCCTGTGGCTGCTGTTATCCCCATATTTGGTGAGGACGGCGAGCTTGAAGAGAAATTGCAGTTCATGCTGTCTATGACGGAGCGTGGTGCCTCCCCTGTTGACAGGCTGCTGCTTGTGAATATAAGCGGAAGTGAGGCTCAGCTTGCCTTCTGCCGGGACTTCTGCCGGAGCTGCTGCTGTGCGGAAATAATCCCCAGCGGAGAAATTGAAAAAAAATTGTCTGAAATATTTGCAATTCCGGCAAAAACATAGTATAATATAAGATGAATATTTATGTGTCCTTGGTGACTATGTTTCAGGAGGTGCGGGTTTTGGACGAAAAACCGCTGCATATAGAAGGTACTGTTGAAAATGTGCTGTATAAGAATCAGGAAAATGGATACGCTGTTGTGGACCTTGATGCCGGCGGTGACCTCATTACCGCTGTGGGAGACCTTGGCGACGTTGAGGAGGGCGAAGGCCTTATCCTTGAAGGACAGTACATAACTCATAAGAAATTCGGTACTCAGTTCAAGGCTGATTACTGTGAGCGAAAGCTGCCGGATACTGTTGTCAATATCGAGAAATATCTCGCTTCCGGAGCTGTAAAGGGAATAGGCCCCGGACTGGCTAAAAAGATAGTATCAGTTTTCGGAGAGACAACTCTCGATATTATGGAGAATGACCCTCACAGGCTCAGTGAGATAAAAGGTATTTCCGCAGCAAAATGTGAGGAGATAGCTGCCGAGGCCCGGAAGCTCTTTTCTCTGAGATGCGTTATGACTTTCCTTTCTCAGTATGACGTTAAATCGCAGTATGCTATGAATACCTACAAACAGTTTGGTCCGGATTCTATGGACCTCCTGAAAAATAACCCATATATACTCTGCGGAGACTCCATTGGTCTGGAGTTTGAAAAAGCAGACAATATCGCCTTTGACCTGCACTTTGAGCGGAATTCCGACAAGAGGATAATCGCCGGTTCTCAGTATATCCTCAGAGCAAATGCAGCCGCTGGTCACAGCTGCCTGCCGCTTGCTACTCTCTGCGACAAGGCACAGTCACTTCTTGGAGTGAGCGAGTCTGACTTCTATTCGGCTTATAATTATGCCCTTGAAGAGCATGAGCTCTTTGAGTACTGGAAAATAAAGCGTGAATACGTTTATCTCCCCGATTACTACTACGCAGAGCAGTTCATTGCTGACCGTATAAATATCCTTCGTGACTTCACCTCCCCTGAGGATTTCAATTATGATACGCTCATCAATATCGAGGAGGAAGAGCATAATATCAGATATGAAAAATTGCAGCGTCAGGCTATAACCTCCGCTGTGTCACGGGGCCTTATGATACTTACCGGTGGTCCAGGTACCGGAAAAACTACTACTCTCAATGCCATAATCTCTATATTTGAGAAAAAAGGTTCCAGAGTACTTCTTGCGGCTCCTACGGGAAGAGCGGCGAAGAGAATGTCAGACCTTACCGGTTATGAGGCCAAGACAATACACAGACTCCTCGAAGTCGTATATGACAGCGGCGGAAAGCTGACCTTTGCACATAATGAGAACTCCCCTCTTGACTGTGACGTCCTTGTGGTCGATGAGATGTCTATGGTAGACGTTCTGCTCTTTGAAAAGCTGCTCAGAGCGGTGAGGCTCGGCTGCAAGCTGATAATGGTCGGCGACAGCGACCAGCTCCCTTCTGTGGGTGCAGGTAATCTTCTCGGAGACCTTATCGACTCCGGACGTGTACCTGTTATAGCTCTGAAAGAGATTTTCCGTCAGGCGCAGAAGAGCTGCATAGTTACCAATGCTCACAAGATAGTCTCAGGCGAATATCCGGACCTCACCCGTAAGGACAGTGATTTCTTCTTCTTTAAAAGAAGTGACCCAGGTGCTGCGTCAGTGCTGGTATGTGACCTTGCCGAGACAAGACTGCCTAAGGCATACAAGGTCGATGCTGTAAACGATATACAGATACTCTGTCCCTCACGCAAGGGCGCTCTCGGAACTGTGGAGCTCAATCGCCTGCTCCAGGAAAAACTCAATCCACCTGCCCCGAATAAAAATGAGCACAAGGCTCATATCTACATATTCCGTGACGGCGACAAGGTGATGCAGACCCGCAACAACTACGATATAGTATGGCGCAAGGGCGATGAACAGGGTACGGGCGTGTTCAACGGAGACATCGGCCGCATCCTCTCAGTAAATCCTCTTGACCGTATCGCTTCCATAGATTTCGACGGCAAGGTCGCAGTGTACACCTTTGACCTGCTCTCTCAGCTTGAACTGGCTTATGCAGTTACTGTTCATAAGAGTCAGGGCTGTGAGTTTGAGATAGTCATTATGCCTCTTATGGGAGGATTCAACAAGCTCGCCTACCGCAGCTTGCTGTATACTGCCGTTACAAGAGCTAAAAAGCTCCTTATAATAATAGGTCATGAGGAAGAGGTCTATAAAATGGTGGATAACAACCGCAGCGCAAGACGCTATTCCTGCCTGAAAGCTATGCTCACTGAGCCAAGGTCTGACATAGATAACAGCGGACCTTCTTCGTTCCCCTTTGCAGAGGCTTTCAGCGACGAAAATGAAGATACAGAAGGAAAGGATAATTAAAATGGCAAATACTGATATAGGTATAGATTTAGGAACATCAAATATTGTTATGACTATGGGAAACAAAGGCGTTGTGCTCAGTGAACCTTCCGTCATAGCTTACAATACAAGGACTGAGAGAGTCCTTGCAGTCGGCAAGGAAGCATATGAGATGATAGGCAGAAATCCTGACTATATAGCCGTTGCAAGGCCTATAAGCTCAGGTGTTATTTCAGATGACGACCTCGCTCACAGTATGATACGTGAATTCATCCTGAAGGTCACAGGCCATCAGCTCCTTAAACCAAGAATAATAATCTGCATCCCCTCTTTTATAACTGACATTGAGAGCAGAGCTGTGGTGGATGCAGCTAAGAGCGCAGGTTCACGTCAGGTTTATCTTATACAGGAGCCTATCGCTGCTATGATAGGAGCAGGTGTCAATATAACCAAGGCCAAGGGTCACCTGATAGTTGATATTGGCGGAGGTACTACTGATGTTGCTATCGTTTCTATGAACGGTGTTGTTACCTCCTATACTATCAAGACTGCCGGAAATGCGATAGACCGCTCTATTATCAAGTATATGCAGAACAAGTACAAGCTCCTCATCGGTGAGAGAACTGCCGAGAAGGTCAAAATGGAGCTTTGCAACCTCTATGACCCAAGCGATGAGAGGACATATATGGTCAAGGGCAGAAGTCTGCTGAAAGGTCTGCCTGCTCAGGTACTCCTGAGTGAGACTGAGCTTTTCGAGGCTATCGAGGACGATACCTTCGCTATCATGGAGGCTGTGAGAAAAGTCCTTGAGGATGCTCCTCCGGAGCTGGTAGGAGATATTTATGACAACGGCCTGCTCATGACTGGCGGCGGCGCTCTCCTCGGCGGACTGCCTCAGCTCATAAAGCGTACACTGGGTATCAACTGCAATATAGCCAAGGACTCCATTAACTGTGTGGCAAAGGGCACCGGTATGGCATTCGGCAAGATGACTACCCTTCTTGACGGCTTTGAGGCCGCTACTGTATATAAGTACAGGTAAAGCTATGAGATACATTTCAAAAGAAGAGATCCTGGCTGCAAGAGAAAAAGATACTGCCCTTTCAATGAGCCTTGCAAAGGTGATGCTCGTTAGTATGGCTGTTTACATTGCGGCTGTTATAGCTGCACTGTTTATTTTCAGGGTCAACAGCCTCGTCAAGCTGGCGGTATTTATTCTTTTATTTGCCGCAGGTGCCCTGCTGGTCAGGCTCATGCCGTATATAGCTCTTGTCATCCTTAATAAGGACAGGCGGGGTACTGTGAATTCATTCAGGATCTCCCGCTATGCTAAGAAATACAAGGCCTTATATGACCTCCAGTGCTCAGAGATATGCTCCGACAGGCTCATGTTCACCTTTGACAGAGCTCTTCTCTCTGAACGGGACAAGTTCAACAGGTTCACACTTCTGCTTTTAAAGTTCTATGCACACATAAAGCGTCTGGAGCCGGAAAAGGCCTATGATACTCTCAAGGAGCTTAATGAGATATTTGACCCTCATCTTCATTTCAGGTCTGACTTTACTTTCGCAAAGCTGAATCATGCCATGCAGTTCGGTACTTATGATGACTTTCAGCGTATCATGGACTCGGACCCTAATATTTTTGAACGTATATCGGACAGGTATGACGGCCTTCTTGCATATGCAGGTCTTATGGTCCATGTTAACAGGGCTCTTGGCAATTACAGGGATGCTCTTGAACAGTTGGATGTTATGATCGAATTTATACGTAAGAATATTGAGGTGCCTTATACAGGAGATAACGTCAGGAAACTAAATGACAAACTATTCAGTTATGCTCATCACTGCCTGGACAAGGCGGACCTTCTGTTATCTTTAGGAGACAGAGAAGGCTGTCTGGAACAACTTACTGAGTCTGACCGTGTGGCCGGACAGATACTTTGTGACCTGCCTCCTATCTATCTGAAAGACCACAAAGACCTGATGAATAAGCTGTATCCTCCCTCAGCTATTGACTAATAGTGAAAAATGGGATATAATATAAGTACTACGATTAAGGAGTGTTAAGACAATGAGTGAATCATGTAAACCCTCAGACTGTGCAGGTTGTCCCAGCGCATCAAACTGCGGCAGTAAGCCCCAGAGTATGCTCGAACAGCCCAACCAGATGAGCAATATCGGAAAGGTCATCGGAGTAGTCAGCGGCAAGGGCGGCGTCGGAAAGACAATGGTTTCTTCCCTGCTTGCTGTCTCTATGCAGAGACTCGGCAAAAATGTCGGAATTATGGACGCTGATATAACCGGTCCTTCCGTTCCCAAGGCATTTGGTATTCACGCAAAGGCTGATGCCTGTGAATTCGGCATTATCCCTGCTAAAACAAAAATGGGTCTGGATATTATGTCTGTGAACCTTCTTCTCGAAAACGAGAGCGACCCTGTTGTGTGGAGAGGTCCCGTTATCGCAGGAGTCGTTAAGCAGTTCTGGACTGACGTTATCTGGAAGGATATTGACTATCTTTTCGTGGATATGCCTCCCGGAACAGGTGATGTTCCACTTACAGTTTTCCAGTCTCTCCCGGTTGACGGTATCGTTATCGTTACCTCACCACAGGAACTCGTTTCTATGATAGTTGAAAAGGCTGTAAAAATGGCTCAGCTCATGAATATCCCGATACTCGGAATAATCGAGAATATGAGCTACTATGAATGTCCTGACTGCGGTAAGCGCCATAATATCTACGGTGACAGCCACATCGAGGAGATAGCTGCTCAGTACAATATCCCCGTTCTCGCAAAGCTCCCTGTTGATACTCAGCTTGCTAAAATGTGCGACCAGGGTACTATCGAGCTCTTTGAAGGTGACTGGCTCGACGATGCTGTTGAGAAGATAGCTGATATGAAATAAAATAAAAGCCTGAGATGGTCATATGCTAGTCTCAGGCTTTTTTTTACCA
>Ga0256404_1012192_pt1 | contig 11245 bp, 8 predicted proteins | sample RumenRJG_01DNA_FD_185990 | JGI IMG/M metagenome (GOLD analysis project Ga0256404, IMG submission 185990) | Bovine rumen microbial communities from Lethbridge, Alberta, Canada - RJG_01 | ecosystem: Host-associated > Mammals > Digestive system > Stomach > Rumen | place: Canada: Alberta | collected... | reverse complement strand
GCAGAAATACAAGCCACAACAACTCCAAAACCAGCAGAAATACAAGCCACAACAACTCCAAAACCAGCAGAAAATAAATCTGCTACTGCTCCAAAACCAGCAAAAATAAAACATACTCTAGGTCCAAACAAGGAGGATAAGAAACTCACTCTCGAGCAAAATCCTTCCTATCCAAGCGAACATGTGGTAACAATCGAGCAGAAGGAAGCAAGCGAGGAGAAGAAGCACCATTACGTTCGAAATGATATGGAAATAACCGCCAACTTCGACAATTTCAAAATCATAAAAGACACAAGCAACAAATCCTACACTAACGGAGACATAGGAAACCTCATTGAATATTTCCAAAGCAGATACAACAAATTATCAGGAATCCTGTCTAAAAGGCCGGAGCTTAGGACATTCCAGAAAATCAATGAATTGAATGAAGACCAGACCGATTTGAATCTCATATTGATGATTACAGAGATAAGAACCACTAAAAACGGCCATTATCTCTTGGAATGCGAGGACGATACAGGCTCCATCACACTTCTCATAAGCAAGGACAATGCGGAACTCATGGAATCCGCTGTCAAGCTCATGAAAGATGAAGTCATCGGCGTTATTGCAGAGCGCCGAAAAGGAAACGACCTCGCCATTTGCCAAAGAATTATAGATCCTGGAGTTCCTAGAATGCCTAAAAAGGATATGGACTTTGGAGTGGTCTTTACTTCAGACATTCACATTGGAAGCACAACATTTCTGGATGATGCATATTCAAGATTCATAAAATGGATCAACGGAGATTTTGGAAACGAGGAACAGATGGAAATGGCCAACAATGTCAAGTACATGATTGTGGGTGGAGATATAGTAGACGGCATCGGAGTTTATCCAAACCAGGATGCAGAACTTGCTATAAAAGACATCACAGCCCAGTATGATGAAGCTGCAAGGTTCCTCGGAGACGTCAGAAGCGATGTAAAAATCATCATCACTCCAGGAAACCACGATGCCTCCAGAGTGGCTGAACCACAGCCGGCGGTGCCTGAAAAATATGCAAAATCACTGTACGAACTTAAAAACACAGAATTCATTTCAAACCCAGGTGTTGTAAGCCTGGATGGAATCAATGTGCTTATCTATCATGGAAGAGGCATAGATGACATGGTAATGGGTCCGAATGAATTTTCACACGAGAGAAACGACCTGGTAATGAAGGAGTTCCTTAATAAAAGACATCTTGCTCCTTTATATGGTGAGAGAACACCTCTTGCATCAGAACTTGAAGACCATTTGGTAATAGACCAGGTTCCAGACGTCCTGCACACCGGCCATGTTCATATTAATACTTATACCAATTACAAAGGCATTCACTGCATAAATTCAGGGACTTTCCAGACTCAAACAGAGTTCCAGAAGATCCACAACATCATGCCGACACCTGCAGAAGTGCCTATTTTAAACAATGGAGTTTACAAACAGCTTAAATTTATTTAAATTAAAAAAAATAATTTAATATTTTTTAAAATTCCGCAAACTAATTAAAAAAAAATTAATTTAATTTTTATTAAAATTATCCTAAAATTAACTAAAAATTATTAATTTATTAAAATATCCAAAAACTAATAAAAAATTATTCTTATAGATGATAAAATGAAGGAAATTGTAAAATCAGTCGTTGAAGTGTCCAAATACATATTTAAAAGAGGATTAGTTCCAGGCAAGGCTGGAAATGTAAGTGCCAGAATAAATGGCGAAGATGGATTCATAATTGCAATCACACCTACATTAGTGTCTTTGCAGGACTTGAATGAAGATGACATAGTCCTAGTCAAGGACAATGGTGAAATATTATCCAAGGGAAAGCCTTCTTCTGAAGTCAACATGCATCTGGCTATCTACAGAGAAAAGCCAGAGATTAATGGAATAGTCCATGCCCATTCTCCATATGCTACAGGTTTTGCATTCTCAAACAAGAAGCTGAAACGCCTGGAAGGATTTGGAGCCATAAAATCAGAATATATAGCAGAAGTGCCATATGAAAAACCAGGATCCATTGAACTGGCTCAAAAAGCTGCACAAGCCTTAAAGGAAGAAGATTTGGTTATTTTAAAAAATCATGGTGTAATAGCCACAGGCGAGACAATTGAAGAGGCATCCGGCCTTATTGAATTTGCTGAAGGAATAGCTAAAACCCAGTTTGTAACCCACATGTTAAATTCTATTTAATTTAAATAAGGATTTTTTAAAGCGCTTGTTTTAAAACATTTTTAAAAGCTGATTTTTTTAATAAAAAAAGATTAATTTTTCTTTTTTTCTCTTTATTTAATTTTTAATAATTTAAAACTTCAAAATAATGTTTTTCTTGATTAAAAAAAGTTCTATTAATAAATAAATATATATAGTTTGAAAATTATAATTAATAATTGTTATATATTTACTATTTTTTGGAGATTATCTTGTAATTTAATTCAAAAGATTGATAAATAAGGAGGAATAAACATGAGCGATGAATCATTTGATGAAGTATCAGAAATCTTAAAATACATTATGGAAAACCCTAGTGTACCACGTAATATCAGAAGAGCTGCAGATGAATCCTATAATACTTTAAATGACGACAGCGAGGATTCTACAGTAAGAGCAAGCGCAGTTATATTAAAATTAGATGAAATCAGCAATGACCCAAATATTCCTATCCATGCAAGAACCTTGATTTGGGAAATTCTAAGTAAGCTGGAAGCTAGATCTGTAATTTAATTTTTATTATTTTTCTTTATTTTATACTCTTTTTTTAATATTTCATACTTTTTAAATTATTAAACTATTTTCAACTATAATTCACTTTTTTAACTAAAAAACTAAAATTAAACTATTTTCAACTATAATTCACTGTTTTTAACTAAAAAACTAAAATTAAACTATTTTCAACTAAAAATTCACTTTTTTAACTAAAAAACTAAAATTAAACTATTTTCAACTAAAAATTTCAAAGTGTTACTATAAATCTCAAACAGTTTAACTAAAAATCTAAAAAGCATTATATCATATTTTATTAAAAAATAGAAAAATATTGATTATTTAAATCAATATCAATAGTATGTCAAGCAATACAGCGACAAGGAACAAAGTAGCTAGAAATATGGTAAATCGTGTTATGTCTATTGCCTTTTCAATGCATTCTGTTTCAATCTTGTGAACAGGATCGCCTAATGTATAAACATTCTCCTTTTCAAGCTGGATATTCAAGGCTCCTGCAACAGCAGACATTGTGTATCCTGAATTCGGACTAGGGCCTGCCCTGGCATCACGCCTCATTATAAAATAGCTGTTTCTCCAATTCAATCCCATGGCAAGTGATGCGACAACAATCAAAGCGCCGCTGAAGCGTGCTGGAATATAATTGACAATATCATCCAGCTTTGCTGGAACATAACCTATATTGATCAGCTCATCGGTTTCATATCCGACCATTGAGTCAAGGGTGTCTATTATTCTATGGATGAATGCAGCCAGAATTGCTATTATTACCGCATCGAAATCATTAAATCCTATAAAGTATGCAATCACTCCAAAGAGGACATAATAAAACATTGTGGAAACATATGAATCAGGTATGTTTTCAGTTAATGTCTCAATGGTTGCTGATATGACATGCTCCTTGCTCAATTCACTTGTTTTACGGCTTACCAGATAGGAGACACGCTCTCTTGCGACTTTAAGGTTTCCTCTCTTCAAATCATCCTCAACCTCACATGCTGAACTGAGCAGAAGTTTCACTGAAAAACAGCTTGATAAGAGCAGCAATGCAACAAGCTTGAATACATATTCCGTCATATCATTGATTATAAACATTCTAAATATTAGAAGAGGAACAAGGATTATCAATGATCCAAATGCAATGACGCATATGGTTAGAAACAGTCCTGCAGTCCTGCTGTTGTATTTTATCAACCTGTCTTTAAAAAAGCTGATTATTCCGCCTACCAAGACCACAGGGTGAATCCGGGCCGGAAATTCACCTATTAAAAGGTCAAAGGCAAGTGAAAAGATCATTATTGTTAAAAGCATATAGATTGCATTTGCATATAGTTCAATTATCATTAGAATTACTTTATATGATAAATATTATATATTTTATGAAAAAAGGAAAATTAATAATGACAGCTTAGAAAAATGAATACAAAATTTTAAAAAATGAATCATTTAAACATATTGAAAATATGTATTAATAATAAAAAAAGTTTTATTAATTAATAAAAATAAATATAAGTCTGTTTATAAATTACTAGGAATAATAACATGATAGATGAAAAACAAATTCAAGACTGGCTGGTAGAAGAAGGGATATTCAGACAAAAGATACCAGATGACAATTCAAATTTTCATTTTTTAATAAATTATCCAAACAACAATGCATTGGATGTTATCTGTCCAAAGGGTAAGGATGATCAAATAATAATCGGCTGTGCCACAGAAGTGTCACAACAGGAACAGGCTTTAATCCACAACACAAAAAAAGCCGTAAACCAGGAGTTTATCTGGAATATCAGATTTGCACTAAACAGTTTCATGCTTGACTTTGAATTAGAGCATCCAAATGACGAACTGAAGCGCTTCATCATAACTGACTTCATATTTGAAGATGGATTGACAAAAGACCGATTGATTTCTACCATCAAAAAAATATTCAAAGGCAAATTGCATTGCATTTGGCTTTTAGGTAAAACATACGGCCATGTAAATCCTAATTCAGAAGCCCCTGCTTCACGCGACAGCATGTTTGTATAATAATTTATTTTTATTTATTTTTTATTTTATAATTATTAAAAAACTATTTTTATTAAATTTATTTTTTATTTTTAATTAGCTATTTTGAATCAATATATGATTAATAATTGATTTCAATAATTAGTTGCTATTATGATGAAAATTTTTTTTATTGATTTTAGAGAGTGAGAGGTGCGTTTCAAGTGAAACGTAAACGAGGGTCCTGAAAAATTTAAGAGGTATATTTCATCTGTAAAAAAATTGAAATAAACCTCTCTTTGACTTTTGAAATTTTTTAAAAAATAAAGATTTTTACGACTTGTTTTTTGATTTTAACTCATAAACACAATTTTTAATTTTTAGCTATTGAATTTTTACACTTGAAACATATCTCTTCATTTTGGCTTCCTGCATGATAATGCTTTCACTTGAAATAAACCTCTCTCACTATATTGAAATTGATAGAAATTCCCATCATTTCCATATGTTTTTTTAAAATTTTAAAAGATTTAAAAATCTTTAATTTTCTTAATTTTTCAAAATATCTAATAATTTTATAATTTAATATGAATATTTTAATTCAATATCATTTTTAGCATGATTTTTTAAAATAATTTCAATTTGTAAAAATTCCATTAATTAATAACAAGAAAAAAAATATATTTCAAATGTATTTTTTAATTTAAAAAATTTTAATTGCTTTTTTACACTTGAAACAGTACTCTAAATTTTCCAATTTTCACGATTTTTTTTAAAAAAATCAGCTATTTAAAAAATCTAAAACTTTAAATATGAAATCTTATAAATCATATTAATACAGTTGAAGTTGTACTTTTTCAAATGAAACTATTTTTAATATAATTTGTTTAAATTAAGAAAAAACTTCAAATTGAGCTTTAATTATTTATTTAAATATTCATTATTTTATTATAAAGAAGGGATTATGTGGAAAATATTTTTGATAATTTAGAAGGTAGAAAAACAATATTCAAAGACAAGAAGTCTTTGGATCACAGGTTCTTGCCGGAACACCTGCCTCACAGGAGTGAGCAGATAACTTCCATTGCAAAATACTGGGTGGAAGCATTGAACAACATCACTCCGTCCAATATTACAATTTATGGAAAAACAGGAACAGGTAAAACCGCAGCAGCAAAATTTGCAAAGGAGCAGCTGCTGGAAGCATCTGAAGACAAGAATGTTTTCATCAGAGTGGAATATATCAGATGCACTGATTTTACAACAGAGTATCAGGTCATAGCACACTTATGTCAAAAGCTGGGCCGTGATGTTCCAAACAGAGGATGGACAAAGGCGGAAATCATAAAAGCCTTTGATGACATATTCAAAAGAACAGTCTTCGGCAAGAAATTGATTTTGATAGTAATTCTCGATGAAGTGGACATATTGCTTTCCAAGGACGGGGATGGTATTTTATACACTCTTTCAAGAACACCTAATGTATCCATTCTCTCAATCAGCAATTACCTGGACTTCAAACAGTTCATCAAATCCAGAGTATCTTCATCACTTTCGGATAAGGAGATAGTATTTCCTCCATATGATGCCGAACAATTGGCTGACATCCTCAACGAGCGTTCCAAACTGTCATTCAAGGAAGGAGTTCTTGAAGACAGTGTCATTCCTCTATGTGCTGCAATGGCCGCAAAAGAGGAAGGTGATGCGAGATATGCTTTAGATTTACTTCAAACAGCTGGTGAGATTGCTGATGACAAGGAATCAGACATGATTTACGGATCATATGTCAAGGAAGCTAAAAACATAATTGAATATAACAAGGTCAATGAAGTAATCATGACACTTCCAACCCAACAGCAAAGGCTTCTTGCATCTATTTTAAAGCTTACCGAGGACAAGGAGGAAATCACTTCAGGAAAGCTGTATGAAGTTTATTCCGAAATTTCAAAAGGAGATGCTGTGACTTACAGAAGGATATTTGACTTTATCAACGAGCTTGAGCTGCTTGGAATCATCTCTACAAACACTGTTTCCCGCGGTCGTGCAAAGGGAAGAACAAATATCATCACACTTCAGTGTGATACAGAACTTCTGGAAGAGAATTTAGCTCATATTTTATATTAAATTCTCTACCTTTTTTTTTAAAAAAAATAGTTGTATTAAAAGCTAAAAATCTAAAAATTTAAAAAATAAGAATTACAACTATTTATTCAAATTGTTGCTTAAAAGAGAATAATAGCTGTTTATTCGAATTGCTATAAAAAGAGAATAACAGCTAATTCAAATTAATATAAAGAGAGAATAACAGCTAATTCAAATTAATATAAAGAGAGAATAACAGCTAATTCAAATTAATATAAAAAAAAGAAAGCTATTAATTATATAATTATACAATTTTCACATGGTTCGTTGAGGCCCATTTTTGCATTTTAGTATAAAACGAAACGCCTAATTTTTTTAATCATGCACTTAGAAAATGATAAATAACCAATAATATTTTTTACGCTTATAATTGGATTTTCATAAGTTTTATAATCTGAAGAATACTCCAACACTCTTGAAACTCTTTAAGGATTTCAAATTTTAGTGATAATAATATTTAATATAATTTAAAGATAAGTAATCTATTAATTGAGTATTTTTTCTAATTTTTCAATGAAATATTTAAATGAATTATTCCTTTTGGTTGCCAAATCAAAATCATATGATTTAGAAATTTCTTTCATTAAATCAATACGAGAATCAAAACGACTATTGTCCAACATGTCATTAAACATTTCCTTTGTTATACCTTCAGTATCATCAGGTACGTTAAATTCAGCAAATATCTCCAAATCAGTATTCATACCTGCTAAAAACCAGCTTTCAATCTCATCTTTGACAATGAAAATAACATCCTTATTTAAATGATTAAAATCATCTATTAAATCCTCTTTTTTCAAAGTAATACAGTCATCCGAAGAATCATAATCCCCCAATAGAATATACTTATGATTTTTTGCATCTAATTTTTGAATTGTTTTATCAACATCAACTTTTCTTTCTTCAGCATATTTAATTGTTAAAATCATCGAAGGTTTAATTTTTGAAATATATGGGCGGATAACATTATCGATGAATCTTTGATCATCATTTCCTTCAAGCAATATTCTCAAACTACTCATCTTCCCACTCCAGATAATTGTCTATGAATATTTTATCAATACCCAATTCTTCAATGAATGGAACAACAGTCTCATTATTTATTGGTTTGGAAATTTTTGAAAATCCTTCCCTGTCCTTTGAAATAAACAGAACATCATTCAAATTCATATATTTTAAAATCTCTGGACTATGAGTAGTTACAAAAATTTGTTTATTATTTGAAGCTTCACCAATCATATCTACAACTTTAGAAAGTAGGGAAGGGTGAATATTCCTTTCAGGTTCTTCTATAAATAAATATCTGGAATCATTAAAATATAATGATACTATTAATGAAATAACATTACTGGTTCCATCAGAAATGAAAAATGAAGGAATTTCAATCATATTATTCACTTCAGTAATTGAATACATCATTTGGTTATCATTTAATTGATTTATTCGAATATCCTCAATGTATGGAAGTAAATCATTAACTAAATTCAGGAATTTACGCTTATTATCCTCATCTTTAAATATTTTATTTAAAATGGCTGCTAAATTCTCACCATATTTCGCTAAATTATTGTCTCCATTAATTTCACTAACTCCTTTGGAAAATTGCGGATTGAAATTATAACATTCAATATCTTTAAAAGTGAATTCTAATGGAATAGGAAATGAAGATAATGGAGAGTTAATTAATGGGATTTTTCTCAGTTTAAAATTATTTTTCACTACATCCAACATTGCTTCGGGAATAAGATTAGTTATTGTGAAATATTCCTCTTCTTTTTTTAATTCAGCTGTAAATTCCCCATGAATATTGTTTATATAAAGAGTATTTTGAGAAATAATTTCAAAATCCCCTTCACTAAATTTGTATACATCAAAATTATACACTAATTTTTCAGATAGGATTTCATAATCCAATTCTTTGAAATTAACACATATTTCATAGAAGAAATCTTTAAACTGTAGAGTGATGCTTTCATTTTCATTTAATTCTTTTTGAAGGTCTGACAAACCTAAACCAATACCTCCAAATTCTTTATCGTCAAATGAAATTTTCAAACATGTTGGATTGTCATCTGAGTTTAAATTAAGATTTTTTAAGTATGGTCCACCATGTTTTCTATATGCTTTATCAAAATCCTGTGATAAGTCTTTTAAAAAATCAAAAATTTCAACAAAATTGGATTTACCTGCAGCACAAGATCCTATTAACAGATTAGATTTATTAAATTCTACAGATACATCTTTAAAAGTTTTAAAATTTTTAACTTCAATATTTGACAATCTCATGAAAATCACAACAACTTTTTTTGTAAATTTAAAATAATTTATGATTATGAATGTATATAAACATAATCATTATATAAAGAATTCGTTGAAAAATCTTTTTTAAATGCCCATTAGACAGCCTAGCTAAAAAATAACTGATTGTATGGCGTGAAACTAAATTTTTCAAAGGATTGTTAATTAAAATTTCTCAATGCCCATCAGATTTACAACCAAAATAGGTTAACCCTGTTGATATTATCTATAGTGTAAACTGTGTTGACAACTTTTATATCAGACATATAGAAGACAAATCCAAAGCATACCAATAAATTTAACATCAATATCAAAAGATTAATTATGAATATCAAAAATAAATCATACATGAAAAAAGATTTCAAAGGCCCGGTAAGTATCAGATAATTCAGATGCTACTATTAAAATAGCTATTTTTTTGCTTGTTTTTAATCATTCATATCTATGAGTAATCAAATTCCTCAAGATAGCCATTCTGACAGGAATAGCATTAGCTGCCTGTTCGAAATACTTGTTGTATTCTGTATTGTCAACATCATAGTCTATCTCATCAACCCTAGGCAGAGGGTGCATAACAATCAGTTCCCTGCCATGAAGAAGATCCTTGTTAATCAGATATGCTCCTTTTATTTTTTCATACTCTTCAATGTCCGGGAAACGCTCTTTTTGAATTCTGGTTACATATAATACATCCACATGATCGATGACTTCCTTTAAATCATCGGTTTCAGTATATTTGATATTGTTATTTTCAAGGTCGTGCAATGTTTCTTTAGGCATTCTAAGTTCCTTTGGAGATATGAATGTCATTTTAACATCATACATACCCAGCGCATATGCAAGAGAGTGTACAGTACGGCCGTATTTCAAATCCCCGATAAGCGCTATGTTCAATCCATCGATTTTTCCGAAATGCTTCCTTATTGTGTACAAGTCGAGCAGTGTCTGTGTTGGATGCTGGCCTGCACCATCTCCTGCGTTAATTACAGGAATATCCACGATGTCTGTTATGAAACGGGAGACCCCTTCCAGATCATGTCTTATTACAAGGGCGTCGCAGTATGCTTCAAACATTTTAGCAGTATCCGCTATGCTTTCACCTTTTGCAACGGATGAGCTTGTGGCAGGTCCAAGACTTATGCATTCTCCTCCAAGTCTCTTCATAGAGGTTTCAAAGGATAGTCTTGTTCTTGTAGACGGTTCAAAAAAGAGCAATCCGAGTATTTTGCCTTCAAGTTCAAGAGATTTCTCGCGAGAATTTGCAATATCTTCGAGTTTGCTTGCTTCATCTAAAATAAACTCGATATCATCTTTTGTGAAGTCTTTTAATGATATTACATTATTAAGTTTGAAAATAATTACACTCCCTTAAAATTTCTTTCTATCTTTTTATTTATTCATATTGTTTAATAAATTTAATTAAAATTTTTAAAGCAAGCTTTTTTTTTAAAAAAGAATTTTTCATATAATGAAATATTTTTTTATATTGAGCCAATATCTTCCCTTATTTTATTAAATTTATTGTTTTTTGAAATTTAGTTTAAGTGGTTTTTTTTAAGTGGATTTTTCTTTATTTTTTTTTAAGCGCCTATTTCTTTATTTTATTATTTATTTCATTTGTAAAATGTTCAATGCGTTCCATTTTTATTTCAGGAATCCTGTCCTTGTTTTTCCATTTTTTAATGATCCTTTTTGTCTTCTGGCGAGTTATGTAACTGCCTTCATTAGGATTCAGTTCTCCTCCAAATGTATCTGCAATGAATGCCGCTTCCACAATATCCTCTCCAAAGGAATTCATCAGATATTTTTCACCCTTGGTTTCACTCAAGCAGGATAAGTAAAGGCCGTAATTGATTCCTTTCAATGTCTTTGAGTTTCGTGATACATAGGATTTGATTGAGGACTGTATCCTGCCGCTGTGAATGGATCCTCCGATAATGATGAAATCGTACTTTAAAAGGCAGGCGTCCTTTGCTTTGGATATAGGTATTGTTATGACTTCGCCTTTGAGTTTGGAAGCTATTATTTTAGCTATTTTACGGCTTGTTCCTGTAGTAGTTCCATATATTAT
>Ga0256404_1012190_pt1 | contig 11247 bp, 13 predicted proteins | sample RumenRJG_01DNA_FD_185990 | JGI IMG/M metagenome (GOLD analysis project Ga0256404, IMG submission 185990) | Bovine rumen microbial communities from Lethbridge, Alberta, Canada - RJG_01 | ecosystem: Host-associated > Mammals > Digestive system > Stomach > Rumen | place: Canada: Alberta | collected... | reverse complement strand
AGGTAAACAGAACCTCAGCTTTGAGGGACTGTGTAGAGGGCTGTTGGCAAGCCCTTTGAGAATAAGGATTGCGTAAGCAATCAGACTTCTCAAGAATCCCACGTGCTTTAGCTGTGGGAGTGTCAATCATCATCAAATCAGAGCTGCGGCTTTGTTCCAGCGGCCATGCAGTAGATTCTGTACATGTCCGGCTCATGAAGAACCATCGCAGATCCGATCTGGCCGCCGACCGCAATGGCGCAGCGACGTGCCATTTCCTTCATCTGTGCATCCGTTGGATCGATGCCGAGCTCATGAAGACTGGTCGGCATCCCGATGGCGCGATAGAAGTCTTCCTGTGCCTCAATGCCGAGAAGCGCCGTATCCTCATCCGTTGCCTGCGGAGCGATGCCATGAACAGTCTCAGCAAACTTTACGAACCTGTGCATGCAGTTCTTATATACGTAGCGTGCCCAGCTGCCCCAGATTGCGCAGAGGCCGGCGCCGTGCGTCACATCAAACATGCCCGAAAGCTCATGTTCCAGACGATGGGAAGCGAAGTCGAAGCCCCCGTTTCCGCAGCCCGTAATGTTGTTATGGGCCAGGGATCCGGCCCACATCACTTCGGCGCGGGCATCATAGTTCTGCGGATCCTTGTGAAGAATCAATGTCTCGGTCTTTACAGTGCGCATCAGGGCTTCAGCAATGGAATCGGTAATCTCCATATTGCCCTTGCCCGTGAAATAGCGCTCCATCGTATGCATCTGCATGTCGGCGCATCCGGCCATCGTCTGATAATCCGGCAGTGTCATTGTCAGCTCCGGATTTTCGATGGCAAAGCGGCAGCGGCACAGATCGCTGTTCGTCCCGCGCTTCTCACCTGTCTTTTCATTGGTAATAACGGAGCTGTCGCTCATCTCACTCCCAGCGGCCGCGATGGTCAGTACACATCCAACCGGCAGGCATGCTTTTGCCTTCCGCTTGCGGTCATACAGATCCCATACGTCATATTCCGGCTCCGCCAGTCCATAGGCAATGGCCTTTGCCGTATCAATGACACTTCCTCCGCCGACACCAAGCAGGAAATCAACGCCTGTCTTCTTGCCAAGTTCAATGCCCTCATACACTTTGGAAAGATGGGGATTCGGCACAACGCCGCCCAGCGTATCAAACGTCAGACCCGCTTCCTTTAAAGATGCCTCCACCCGATCCAGCAGACCGCTGCGTACCGCATGGCCGCCGCCATAGACAATCAGCACATGATGACCGCCATAGGCCATAACCTGCTTTCCGGTTTCGCTTTCCGTTCCCTTTCCGAACACAACCCTTGTCGGTGCATAGTATTCAAAGTTATTCATGATGAATTACCCTCGATTCTCCTCCCTATTGTACGGCGGCGGGTATAGCGACGCAAAAGATGAAGACGGCAGTATGAATCAATACTGTGTATTTCTTCTTTCGAGTAACACAGGCCGGAACGGATCCTACCCCTTCGAAAACATGGATAATCCTGTCATTCTTCTTATTCCGGGGAAGCACTGCTACGGATGCTTGCGTGAGGGCATCTGCGACTATTGGATCACAGGCGACAGGAAAACACTGCACGAAGAAGGCGGAGAACACAGCCAATGAGTAATCATTTCTTCGCTAAAAGCAGGTTCTTTTGCTTTCCCGGATTCATTCGCGCCATTCCTGCAAAGAAACCTATCTATTTATGGTCTTTCGTATTGAAGACAATTTTGTCCCCGCAACAAATACATGCCTATGCGAAACAGGTGAATCCCACCCTGTAAAATAAACACAGGCAGAAATGATTTGCATCAAATATCTATATACGTGCGTGCATGCGTAAATCATCCGCCGAGATAATCGGCTTTGGAAAGAGGTTTCTTATGAAGAAGAGTGAAATCATTCAGACCATTAAGGATTACTGCGCAGGCAGTTTCTACGGCATCATTGACGAAGCTACCACCCGCGACAAAGTACTTTTCGGCAATACCGATGAAGAATGTACAGGTGTAGTCACCACCTGCTTTGCCTCGGCAGATGTTATCCGCAAAGCTGCCGCTCTCGGATGCAATCTGATCATTCCCCACGAAGCACTGTTCTGGAACCATGGTGACCATCAGGAATGGCTGCAGAGCAATCGCACCTACCAGGCAAAGGCGAAGCTGCTGAATGACAACGGCATCACCGTCTGGCGCTGCCATGATCATATCCACAACGGCGTCCCGCTGCTGCCGCATCAGTATGTGGACGGCATCTTCTATGGGTTTGCCAAAGAAGCCGGATGGGATGGAAACATCGTCCATGACGATGCAGTACGCGCAAGCAATTACAGCTTCCATGGCGAAACAGCACTGCAGCTGGCCCAGCATCTGGTAAAAACATTTAATCTCAACGGCACCCGGATCGTCGGCGACCCCGAAACCAGGGTACAGCGCCTGCGCATCGTCGGTCATATTGACGGCCGGGCGGACAATGAAATTCTCAAGCAGTTTGAGGAAGACAACATCGACTGCGCCATCACCCTGGAATGCACAGACTATACGTTTAACGAGTACATTCGTGATTCTGCCCAGTTGAACCTGCCCAAGGCCATTATCATGCTCGGCCACTTCAACACCGAGGAACCCGGCATGAAATACATGGCCGAAAGCTGGCTCCCGCAGATCCTTCCAGAGATCCCGATTCACTTCGTCGCCTCCGGCGATCCGTTCCGGTACGTCCATATCTGACAATCACTTTCGAATCGAGCACAAGAAAACGGTGCCGCATCCCGCAGCACCGTTTTCCTTCGCTTTACAGATCAAAGATCACGGTAGGTGATCAGTTCAATGGAATTGTCCCTGACCCAGTTCTTGATCCAGTCACTTGTCATCATCGCATGGTCGCGTACACGCTCCAATGACAGTGTCGTATTATCGAGCAGCTCCGCATCAACGAAGCCCGGATGTCCCCCGATCTCAACATAGTGACTGGAAAGAAGCTGGTCACTGTAATCCTGAATGTCCTTGAGAGGATTTTTGTTCAACTGTGCCATCGGATCAAATACCTTCGTATTCATTGTCTTCGTAAAATCCTGCTTCTTGAACGTAAACACCGATACGAAGCCGTACTTCTTCTGAATATCCATCGAATACGGGATTTCCGTCTCCTGGCTCAGCTGCCTGATCGCGCGAATATAGTTTGCAGGCATGATCGAATGCGGATGCAGATAACCCGGCTTCACACCATGGCGCAGCTCCAGGAACCGATCATACTGTGCCTTCAGCTCCCGGTAGACTTCATCATAGGGGAACAGCTCATTCTGCCCCTTCTCACTCTGATAGCGCGGATCACTGACCCGTCTGCCGGAACGGATGAAGTTCCCGTTTTCATCCACCAGATGCGGAACATCCTTAGGATCCGATACGGGCTTTCCGGCAACAATGTTGAAATCGATGCCGAAGCAGACTTCATCACGCCCATCCATCATGGAAGCTGCCAGCGCAGACGAAGGCATATTCGTAAACAGACCTGTATTCCTCAGAACACCGTTGTCAATCGCATCCACAATGCCATAGGTAACAGCCTTGGTAAATCCGAAATCATCTCCCCGAACCAACAGCTTCATGCATAGCTCCTTTCAGATACTGCAGCGAATCAGAAGATGCCAAGAATCGCACCAACAAACGAAATAATGAAGATCAAAAGAATGAGACGCGTCGGCCGCCAGCCCTTCTTGATCAGATTCACCATCACAAACAGCAGAATCACCCCCAGCAGACCCGGGAAAATACATCGAATCCATGGATCGCACCTGCTCACGAAACAGATGAAATGCCTCCCAGTCCAGCGGCTAAAGAATATAACCCTGCCCCTTGACTGCTTCGATGCGGCCCACATTTTCCTGCTGCAGCCAGGCATTGAGCCGCGCAATTTCCGACTTCATAGTACGGCTCGATGTCGATGTCTGAACGCCCAGCTCCTGGGAAGTTACCGGTTCCGCCGCATTCAGCAGTGTCCGGAAAATTTTCAAGTCCCTCGTTGTCTCAATTCGCATAGCCACAATGTAAACATTAGGGAAAGACTTGTCAAAGTGAATAAAAAGGCGCACGCCACAGGCATGCGCCAAGAAATATGAACAGATACAGATACTCAGTTCAGCTTCGTACCACAGTGTGGACAGAAGGCGTCATCCGGATCCACCTCACTTCCGCAGCTGGGACAGATCTTTTTCACCTGCTCATCCAGCGGCCGGCCGCACTTACGGCAGAAGCGGGCATCGGCCCTGTTTTCTGCACCACAATGAGGACATACGATACGGCCGGAAGAAACGGAACCATCCTCCCCGCCATGATCCGCAAACACATCCGAGAACGGCGTCGTACTCGAACTTTCGACCGGATCACTCCCCAGATAGCTGCCGATAAAGTTGAAGATATCCGCAAACAGACCATACTGACGCACCGCACCAACGCCACTGGTCACAAGCAGCGGCGCAAAGAACACGCCAAGCGCAGCGATGCCTGCCTTCTCAACCCACTTCTCTGCCCGTACTGTGACGCGCAGATTGTTTCCTTCAACGCTGAGACGTGTGCTGACAGCCGCATCCATGCCAAGGTATTTCGTCCACTCCATGGACGCATCCCCCTTGCACTGAACAAGATAGCCATCCCCCGTACGCATCGTCTGCGTAATCAGATGCTTATCATTATCCAGATACTTCGCCAGCTCATAGGCGACGTCCTGTACATTCTGGCCATTGGCCGGATACACCTTCTCTGTCACAAAACCTTTTGTTCCAAGATCACTCATCTCTGTGAACCTCCTGCTACTACTATAGTCGGTTTGCCTGACCAATGGTCAAATCACATCACTTCACACAATGTACCCGTTGCATACTTCTGCCCTTTGCAAAATGGAGGAAGATCAGGAATGAATCAAAGATTCATTCAAGAGAAAATCTTCTATACCGATATAATCAATTCCATTCTCATCTTTCCACGGATTTATATAATTACCGACCACAACAATTTTCTGAAACGAATCAGGAATGCGCAAAAGCGAAGCAGTTTCCTGAGCTTTCTTTTCAGGATCCGCTGCAGAAAGTGCAGACTGAATATAACAACGCGTATTTCCGCGATTGACTACGAAATCAACCTCCAGTTGTTTTAAGACATGCTTATTATTTTCGTCCCGGGTGTTGTATGGGACAACGCCCACATCAACATCAAAGCCGCGGCGCTTCAAATCATTAAAAATGACATTTTCCATCAGGTGGGTCTCTTCCATCTGCCGAAACCCAAGTCTCGCATTACGAAGTCCGACGTCTGTAAAGTAATATTTGATCGGTGAATGAATATACTTTCTTCCTTTTACATCGTACCGTTCTGCTTTATCAATCAGAAACGCATTCATAAAATAACCGATATATTTCTCAATCGTCTGCTCGCTGATCTGCAAATGTTTCTCAGAGGCGAATGTTTTTGAGATCCTGGTTGGATTTGTCAGCGATCCGATCCCGGAAGAAAGGATATTCAGAAGACCCTCCAGCACGCTGGTATCATTCTGGATATGATTCCGCTCAAGAATGTCCCGAATATATGTCCGCTCAAAGAGACTTTTTAAATACGCACTTTTTTCTTCATGTGAAGTAAGTGCCAGCACATACGGCATACCGCCATAGGTATAGTAATCGGGCCATGCCCTGCGCTTGTCTCCTTCATAGGCATCATAAAACTCCGCATAAGAAAGAGGATATACACGAATATCATCTGCCCTGTCCCGGAACTGGGTCAAAATATCGGTAGAAAGCATCTTTGAATTACTGCCTGTAACATATATGTCCACGTTCGCCAGTTTCATCAGGCCAAGCAGTGTATCAACGAATGTGATTTTTTCATCCGGATCATTCAGATACGGGTTTGCCACCTCCCCAACAAACTGAATTTCATCAATAAACACATAGTATCTGATGGAGGAATTCCGGATCTTTTCCCTGATATATCGATCCAGCTCAAAAGGATTTCTGTATCTCGCATTTTGAAGTTCATCCAATGCAAGTGAAATAATCTGGTCTTCTTTCACCCCGGTTTCCAGCAGGTAAGTGCGGTACAGATTCAACAACAGATATGACTTCCCACACCTGCGGATACCGGTGATCACTTTAATCCGGCCGTTGTCTTTCTTTCGAATCAGTTTCTCTAAATATTGTTTCCTTGGCAGTTCCATACGCGTCCTCCAAAGCTCATGGATTTTTTTGTTTTTGATCAATTTTTTCCACTTCTTTCAAAAGTTTACCCGACCATTGCCAGTCAATCAACCGTTCCTCATGGATTTTTTTGATCCTGATCATATTTTTCCTCGTCTTTTGCAACGCTGACCAGAGCATAGAAAAAGTTGGGCTGCGTACCATCTCTTCCGCTTCCCAACTGTACTTCTGTATTTGTCATAACTGCCTGTAGTCCGGATTGTATATGCAGGCATATTTACCCGGAGTATTGACCTGAATATCCCACAGCGAAGAAAGATCAATGTCTCCATAGACATTGGCAGCGGCCGTTAACAATGTTTCCAGAAACTGCTGCTGTTCCTGACGGATTTTTCTTTCACTCGTTATTTTTCCACTGCTCAGTTTCCTGTTTCCTGCAGATCCTTTGCAGAAGCGCCCCACTCCCTCCACAGAGGCGTCACACGGGCAAAGTCACTGAAGAGCCGGTGCAGTTCACGCGCATCCTTCTTCGAAAGAACAATTCCCATCAGTTGCAGCGCATCCGCAAGATAGTTCAGACTCTTTTCCGGCGTAAGGTAGCCCGAGCGCATCGACCAGTCCACCGTATTGAACAGAAGCACAGCCGGCCCACCCGGACGTTCCTCCACAGCGCCAGGCCCATGATCACCGAACCAGTTCTTCACCTCCACCGTAGCAAAGGTCAGATCCTGCAGACGGCTGCCGCGATTTTCGGTCGCGATCTTATGATCCGGATCCCTGACGTCACTGATTTCCACAGCACTTACCTTCAGGTTCATCAGAAACAGAATCAGATCCTCCTGTTGACGATTGCGCAGAAACTGTGCATAGCTGAAGAAATCCTCCGGCACCGATACTTTCTTTCCCCTGCGGGCCGCAATCACCGAATGGTAGAGATCAAGATCCTTCGCCGTATGATTGCCGATGCCGCTTTCAACCAGCACCCGCTTCATTTCCTCCGGAGTCTCTTCTGGCTCCAGTTCATTGATTTCCATCACTCTCCAGGGATGGGAAGAGGAGGATGCCTCATCGATGTACGCCAGCATCGTCGAACGGTGCAGTGGAACGATCTCCGTATTTCCACTCATCTTAATGGACATGTATACGTTCCAAAGGGTACGTAAATCGATCATTCCATAGACATTTACAGCGGCAGTGAAGAAGCGTTCCAGAAACTGCTGCTGCTCCTGACTGATTTCCATTTCACTCATACAGATTCTCCCAACAGCTATCACTCTATCGTATCCTTCCGGCTTTCGCCACGAAAAAAAGGAACTGCGGCAGAAGAGCATTCCGTCGCAATTCCTCCATCAGACAAGGCTTACTCCGCGTGGATTTCGCCAGCACGCTTCAGCGCACTCTTGGTAGCCAGCGGACCGATGATTTCATACACCAGCGTCGCCGCCAGGACAACGGTCTGAATCTGCTGCCCGTACTGAAGCGGCAGCTGCTGCAGAGCCATGGTCGCCATACCGATGGCAACACCGGCCTGCGGCATCAGTGCCCAGCCGATATTGTCCTTGACCACCGCCGGCTGATGGGTAATCGTACCGCCCAGCCATGAGCCAAGGAACTTGCCCCCGAAACGGGTCAGAATATACGTCACACCGATCAGGCCGACCTTCGTAATGATCGTCACATTCAGCGACGCACCCGACAGTACGAAGAACAGCATGAACAGGGGATAGGTCCAGTCATCGATGCAGCCAAGGACCCGCTCCGCATCATTGCTCAGATTGACATAGGAAGCGCCCATCGCCATGCACATCAGAAGATTGGAAAGGCTCAGACGATCCGCAATGCCAAGCGCAATGAACACCATCGCAATCACAAAGGACATCCGGTTCGTATGCGAACGGAAGAAACGGTGCGTCAAAGCCAGCAGAACGCCAAGACCCGCACCGATCGCCAGCGCCAAAACGATCTGCAACAGCGGCAGCAGAATCGTATTCGTTACCGAGAACGGATTGTGATTGATCATGCCAAGGGCAACGTTGACGCAGATCGAATACGCAATCAGACCCGTCCCATCATCCGCTGCAACCACCGGCAGCAGCATGTTTGTAAGAGGTCCGGCCGCCTTGTACTGACGCACGACCAGCAGCGTCGCCGCCGGCGCCGTCGAAGCAGACAGTGCCGCCAGCATCACGCAGACAACCGGATCAAAGCCAAGCAGCAGCGTCACCGCCAGTGTCACAACAACAGCACCTGCCGACTCAAGAACCGTAATGATCAAAGCCGGCTTGCCAATGGCGACCAAAGTCGACTTCTTGAACTGATCACCGATCGAGAAGGCGATGAAACCGAGCGCCGCCTCCGTGATGATGCTCAGCGAAGAAACTGTATCCGCATCCATGAGCTTCAAAACATAAGGGCCGATCACAACGCCCGCAATCAGATAGGCCGTCACGTTCGGCAGCTTCACAAGACGCGTCAGCCGCGTCATGAGCAGGCCGGCGACCATGGCGACTGCTACATAGAACAGCGTATTCATGCCTTGGTCACTTCCCATCTCGTGACAGGAACCGTAAACACGATGCCCGTATTCGGCTTCTGCAGAGAACCGGCAACCCCGTGAATCGCATCCACAACCGTCTGGATCTGTTCATCCTTCAGCAGGATGAACATCATCTTATTCTTTGCCTGGCCCGGATTGACAAACTGACGAAGACCGCCGAAAATCGCCGGCGCATCCACACTGTCCTCGTTCAGCGACTTGAGCATCCCTTCACAGTCAACGACCGTCGCACCTTTGATTCCGTTTGCGGCGATTTTTTCCATGATCGGGCGAACCGTATCTTCATGGTTTGTAATGTAAATCAACAACTGCATAACTACTCCCCCTTATTGGAACCTACTTATTATATGCACTTTTCTGAAGGCATCGTAAAGTCCGGGACACATCAGATGAAAAAGGGAATGCCTTCGCATTCCCCATGCATCGTAACGTCGATTGTCGATTAATATGTCACTTCAGAATCGTGCCAAGGATCTTACTCACCATTTTTCCGTCGATCTTTCCCTTGTACTGGGCCATCATCGACTTCATGATCACACCCTGGCTCTTCTTGACCGGTTCCAGATTGTTCTCAGCCATGATCTTTTCGATTGCAGCACGGATCTCATCCTCACTCATCTGCTTCGGAAGATAGCTTTCCAGAATCGCGATCTTCCTGTTTGTCTCATCGATCAGATCCTGGCGGCTTGCCGGCGTCTCAGCCAGTGCCTCACGCGTCTGCTTCAGTTCACGCTGAACATAGGTCAGTTCCTCGTCTTTGGTCAGTACCTTTCCGCCTTCCTTTTCCGCCAGCGCAATGGAACTGATCACCAGGCTCAGAACACCTTTCTTCACCGTATCGTGATCCTTCATTGCCTGCATGTTTTCCTTGCGAAGCTGAGTCAAAAGTTCACCCATCGTTATGCCTCCTTTGTCTTATTCCTGATTACTTCAAGCATGCCGTCGGCCGCCTGATTGCCGGTTGCGGCAGCCTCAACGACCGTCCTGGCGCCCAGCAGGAAATCCCCGGCCGCAAACACATTGGCAAGACCTTCGATCTTTCCGTGTTCGCCTGTCTTCAGCCAGCCTCTTTCATCCATCTGCGGCTTCACATCGCCGAAGAGACTGTAGTCCACGCTTTCTCCCGCCGCAACCAGCAGCGTATCGCACTTCACCTCATGATCCGTACCATCGAGGATCCGGGTCACGGTCTTGCCATGTTCGTCCTGATAATTTTCACAATCACGGAAAACGACGCTGTGTCCCCGCACCTCGACGGGCGCCTGGAACACATGGAACGGAATACCTTCCTTCTGCGCCTCCGCAACCTCCAGCGGATTGGCCGGCATATTCTCGAATGTCTTGCGGTAGAACACCTGAACGTCGCGTCCCATCCGCTTTGCCGTACGGCATGCGTCCATTGCCACATTGCCGCCGCCGATGACGATCACATGATCCCCAAGCACCGACGCATCCGGCTTCTTCAGCCACTCCACCGCATAGAACACATGCGGCCGCGTCTCGCCCGGAATCCGCAGCGTCCGCGCCTTCTCAGCGCCCGCCGCCAGCAGAACCGCATCATAATGCTTCATCAGACTGTCCAGCGAACAGTCGCTGCCAAGCTTCGTATGACCCACGAAGTGGACGCCGAGCTCCAGAAGAATCCGCTCCAGACTGTCCACATAGGTACGCTCCAGACGGAACTCAGGAATGCCGTAACGCAGCACCCCGCCGACCCGCTCCATCTGATCGTAGATCGTCACTGCGACGCCCTGCCTTGCCAGACGGATCGCCGCCGCAATACCGGCCGGCCCGCCGCCGATGATGGCAGCCGTACCGATTGTTTCCGGAGACTTTGTCTCATGATGATTCTTCAGGTAAGCGGCCGAAATCTCCTGCTCAATTTCATACCAGCGCACCGGCTGCTTTTTCGCATTCAAAACGCAATGCCCGTAACAAAAGCGCTGCCAGTCACAGATCCGCGACGTCACTGCCGAAAGAGGATTGTTATCAAAAACAAGCTTTCCCGCCTCATCCGGCTTTCCTTCCCGGTACAGCTTCATTGCCTGCGGCACCGGTGTATGGATCGGACATCCTTTCGTACTGCACATCGGAACCGGACATAGAAGACACCGCATCGCTTCCTGATTCATCGTTCCCCTCGTTTCTATCCGCACCCCTGCGGCTTATGCCGCCTATTTTATCCGTTTTTCTTCGGTGTTGTTTCCTTCTTTGTACTCTTGCGTACCGGCTTATGGAAACGGAACACCGCACAGCCATAGGCAGGCAGAGGATAGCTCACGTGCAGCGGCTGCCCATCGCACTCTCCGGCAGCGGCCTTGAAGTGCTGCGGCTTTTCAAGAAGACCGTGTTCATTGAACAGCAGATCATACGTCCCCTTCTCAGGAACGCCGACCATATAGTCATCACGCGCAACCGGCGTAAAGTTGATTACGAACAGCAGCGAATTTTCCTTCGTACGATCGCGGCGCACAAAGGAGAAGATCGACCGCGTATTATCATCCGCATTGATCCA
>Ga0256404_1012189_pt1 | contig 11248 bp, 9 predicted proteins | sample RumenRJG_01DNA_FD_185990 | JGI IMG/M metagenome (GOLD analysis project Ga0256404, IMG submission 185990) | Bovine rumen microbial communities from Lethbridge, Alberta, Canada - RJG_01 | ecosystem: Host-associated > Mammals > Digestive system > Stomach > Rumen | place: Canada: Alberta | collected... | reverse complement strand
TTCTGGGCCGCCGGAAAGCTGCGGGCGTTGCGGGCCATGCCGGTACCCTGCGCGATGCTGGACACGGATCTCATCGTCTGGGAGAATGTCGAATCCCGTCTGAGCGGTGACGCCGTGGCCGCCCATGCCGAAGCGCTGAATCCGCGCACGTATCCGGACCCGTCCCGCTTCCCGCTGGAAGAAGGATATGCCTTTCCGGAGAACTGGGATTTCAGCCTTCCTGCGGCGAATACGGCGTTCCTGTACTTCCGGGACGCGGCGCTGCGGAATGCCTGGCTGGACGAAGCGTTCGACTTCATGCGGCATGTGCGGACCAAGAACCTGAACCCGGTACAGACGATGTGTTTTGCGGAACAGCGCATCCTTCCGATGTGCGCCGGCGAGAACGGAAAGACCCTCGGGTATCTGATGAAACCGGAGGAAGTGCTTACGCAGCAGTTTGTGACGCACACCTGGGGCTTCAAGCAGGTCCTTCGCAGGAGCGAAGCGGCGCGGGACGCGTTCTGTATGCGCTGTGTGCGGAGAATCCATCTGGACTTTCCGCGGGCGGCGGAATTGCTCGACGGCTGTACGGATCTGAGGGATTATGCGCGGAGATACCGGGATGCAAAGGCAGCCCCGGAAGAGAAACGCTGAAAAAGAATATGAGGCAAAGAATAACAGGACCGAGGCGATCATCACGCTTCGATCCTGTTTTTGCGTCAGAACAGGGGAAACCCAAAGCTGGGCAGAGCTGAAGGCCTGTCCAATCCTGTGTCATTTTACCAGCGAGGCAACCGCCATCCAGAGAATCGGAAGAAAGATGGCGGGCAACATGTTGGCAACTTTGATGCGCTCGCGGCCGCATTCGAGCATGTTCAGCGCCATGCCGATCAGGATCACGCCACCGACGGCGCTCATCTCGGTGACAGCGGCATCGGAGAGCAGGGAACCGAGCACCCCGGCCAGCAGCGTGAGCGCGCCCTGAAACACCAGGACAAAGGCGGCCGAGCAGGTGACGCCGAAGCCCATCGCGGCGCCGAAGGCCATGCTGGAGACGAAATCCAGCATGCTCTTGGCGTAGATGATGCTGTAATTGTGGCGGATTCCGGCTTCCAGCGAACCCATGATCGTCATGGAGCCGATGCAGAAGAGAATACAGGCGGAGACAAAGCCCTCCGTGAAGCTCTCCATGCTTCTGCCGCCGGTTTTCCCGCGCAGCAGCTTCGCCTTGATCGCGTCGCCGGCTTGCTCAATCCCGTCGTCGATGCGCAGCAGCTCGCCGAGAACGGTGCCGACGACCATGCACACGATCACGCAGAGCAGATTCTGCGTTTCGACTGCGCTTGAGATGCCGATCAGAAAGGTACAGAGACCGAGCGCTTTCATCACGGCGTTGCGCAGGCTCTCTTTCAGCCGGTTGCGAAAGAGAATCCCGATCAGGCTCCCCGCCAGGACCGTAAAGGTGTTGACAAATACCGCGGGCATCGCCGCATCACTCCCGTCTGCATGTGAACAGAACCACCTGACGCCGGAGGGCGATCTTCTTCAGCAGGTTCATCGCCTGTTCATATCGCGTGTTATCAAGATTGACCAGAACATCGTCCAGAATCAGCGGGCAGGGCTCTCCAATGGGAAGGGCCAGCTCGCAGACCGCCAGACGGACCGCCAGATACAGCAGATCCATCGTCCCGGCACTGAGGTATTCGGCCGCATGCGCTTCGCTGTCATCCACGGCCCGGGCTCTGGCGGAGAAGTCGGAACCGATCAGGATGTCCTCATACCGCCCGCCGGTCATTTCGCTCATGTACTCGGCGGCCAGCCTGCTCAGCTCCGGGGAGAAGCGGCTCTTGATCTCCGCATCCGCGTCCCGAAGCAGCTCGGACGCGAGGGTGATGGCCTCGTACTCTCCCTGAACGGTGTCGCAGCGCTCCTGCAGATACGAGATGGAGCTTGCGAGCACCAGCGGGTCGCCCAGCGCGCTGAGGCGGCCGTTGAGCCCGGATATTTTGGAGGAGAGCTCCGCGGCTTCATTTCTGCGCTGCTGCAGCTGACGGCTGAGCCGGGAGGCTTCGGAGTCGCCGCCGGCAAAGTCCAGCTCGGTGACGGCGCTCTCCTCCAGCGCATGCAGCTGGCGGCCGGCATTCTCAAGGCGCTCCCGGCTGCGCCGTTCCTCTTCCTCCGCCAGACGGATGGATTCTTCCAGAGCAAGATGCTTCTCCAGAATGGCGTCCAGGTCGTCCGGTACGGAGATCTTGTATTTTCGCAGGACCAGTTCGCGTTCCGACGAAACCGCCTGGCTCTCCTGACGCATGCGGGAATAGCGGAGGAAGAACAGAATCGCGAAGACACAGCAGACCCCCGCCGCCAGAATCAGAGGAAGTTTCGACGAGACGCCGTAGAAGGCCGCGGTCAGGATCGCGAGGAAGGAACACAGGATCGCGGGGAACAGCCCGGAGCGGCCTTCCGGTTCTTTCTCCTCCAGGGTTTCCAGAACGGCGCGGTCTTTTTCCATCTCCCCCCGAAGCTGCTCACCGGTCCGGTCCCCGAACTCGCTGCGGCGCAGGGCGTCCCTTGCCCGGGAAACCTCGGCCAGGGCAGCGTCATGGCTGTCGCTGCGCTCCTGCACCAGGGCCCGGCCGTCCCGCAGACGGTTCAGCGCGTCCGTGCGCTGGCGTCGTCTGGCCTCGGTGACCTGCTGTTCCAGGGCGCCGCATTCCTCTCTGGCCTCCGCCAGGCGGCTTTCCATCTCCTGCACGCTGCTGACGGAGTTTTCCATCTCGGCGAGGAGTTTTTTCGACTCCGCGATCTCATCCTCCAGGGCGGGCAGGATTCCCTTGTGGTGGTAGCGGCGCTTGTGCTGCCAGGTCTGAAGTTTTTCGGCGGTCTCGGAATAGGAAACCTGCTCGTCGCCGCTGGAGACGATGGACTGGATCCGTTTTTCCAGCTCGGGATTGCCGGTGACGGCGATGTCCCCCTGGCCGATGAAGGCGCTGCGGCGGAAGACTTCGCGGTTGACGCCGGTCAGCAGCTCGCCGCAGTTGGCGCCGGTCATGCCCTCCACAGGGGTGTTTGTGCCGCTGTAGACAGCGGTGAATTCCCGCATCGGGGCGTTGCGGGAGAGGGTCGTGCGGGTCAGCGTCATGTCGCAGCCGTCCGCCGTGACGTCCATCGTCCCTTCCATCGGCGCACCGGACCATGGCGCGTAACGGGTCCGGTCGGGAAGACCGTTCTGCTCCGCGGGATCGATCCCGTAGAGCATGGTCCGGATAAAGGCGCACCAGGTGCTTTTTCCGCTCTCATTGGGCGCGTAGATGACATTCAGCCCGCCGTGCAGCGATAAGGTCTCGCCCTGCAGCTTGCCGAATGAGGCGCGGAGCTTACGGATTTTCATGGACAGCCACCTCCTCGCCGCCGGTCAGCGCCGCGAGCCCCCAGCGGGCGGCCTGCTCCAGACGCTGCTTTTCCGCGTCGGTCTGCGCGGCCTCCCGCAGGGTACGCAGCTTTTCAAGGAAGATCCCCCTCAGACTGTCGTTTCCGACCGTCGTCCAGATCTCTTCCGGGAGCCGGGTTCTGTCCTTCAGCTGCAGAGAGAAGAACATCTCGTCCAGGTTCTGATGCAGCTTGCGAAGATCCGGCGCCAACGCGCTCTCACCGGTCAGGGTGATGCGATACACATCCCGCACCGAGTCGTCCGGCAGGGAGGTGTGGATCAGCAGAAGGGGATCTTTCCCCGTGATGTCAAGTTCCAGCGTCCGGTACTGCCGGACCGCAATGCTGACCGGACGCAGGCTGCAGCCCTCAGGGCTGAGAGTCACGACGTAGACGCCGCGCTCTCCGCACTCGTCAAAGCCGTGCCCCTGCGGGCAGCCCGGCCAGGCATAGCTGCAGCCGCCGCTGCGCCTCAGCCCGCTTGCAGTATGATTGTGACCCAGCGCGGCATAGTCGATCCCGCTGGCCGCCAGGTCTTCTTCGGTGATGGGGTTGCAGGGAGACTGGGGATTGCCGACCTCGCCGTGCATGCACAGCAGGTTGTAGACATCGCTCTTCCGTTCCGCGTGAAAGCCCCGCAGCAGCGCCGGAGCGGTCCTGTCGGTAAACGCCGCGCCGTAGACCCTGACAGAGGCCGAGGGGATCGAGACCATGCGGACGGCCTGCTCCCGGAAGACGGTCATGTTCTCCGGCAGCTTCAGTCTTGCCCAGGGAGAGCGGTCGCTGAACCAGTCCAGGCTGCCCGGGGCGATGACCACGGGGCAGGGAACCCGGCCAAGCTGGCGCAGCAGCACTTCGCCGGTCTCGCCGCGGGTGTTGGCGCTGTCCAGCAGGTCGCCGGCCAGAAGCATCAGGTCAGCCGATTCCTCTTCCGCCAGGTCAATAAGACGCTGAAGCATCAGCGACTCTTCCTGTCGGCAGACGGCGGCTTTTGAGGCGGAAAGTCCCTGAAACGGGGAGTCGAGATGAAAGTCCGCCGCGTGGATGAGTTTGATGGTTCTCATGTGAGTCTGACTGCCTCCGCGCTCCGGCAGCGGCCGGTCTCCGTGTCGATGGTGAAAATACAGCCTTCCATTTTGCAGGGGCCTTTCGCCGACTCATAGCGCCGCGGGGGATCCCCCATGAATTTGCCGATGCTCTGCTCGGGATCGATGCCGAGCACGGAATGAACGGGGCCCGTCATGCCGAGGTCGGTGATGTAGCCGGTGCCCTTCGGAAGAACCGCCGCGTCCGAGGTCTGCACATGCGTGTGGGTGCCCCAGACGGCCGAGGCCTTTCCGTCCAGCAGGTAGCCCATGGCCCGCTTCTCACTGGTGCCTTCGGCGTGAAAATCCACCAGGATGATCTTCTCCTGAATCTCCGCCATGTAGCCGTCCGCGATGGGGAAGGGGTTGTCCGTGTTGTTGTCCAGCGTGAATCTTCCGAGCAGGTTCAGCACGCACACATCGCCGAAGGGCTTATGATAGACGGCGATGCCTCTTCCGGGGCACTGCGGCCCGTAGTTTCCGGGGCGGAGAATGCGCGTGCGCTCGTCCAGATAAGGACGGAGCTCCGTCCGCGTCCAGGTATGATTGCCCAGCGTGATGACATCTGCGCCCGCACGAAGAATGAGATCCGCCTGCTTCGGGGTGATCCCGACCACGTTGGCGTTCTCGCCGTTGACCACGGTGAAGGAGATCTGCATGTCCGAGATATATTCCTTCAGACGGTTCGAGAGAAAGCTCATCCCAGGCTCTCCGCACACGTCACCCACTGCCAGAATTCTGATTTCCATCTGCTGTCGCCCCTGTGAAATAAAATATACCCGTTAACGAAACGTTTTATCTGCTCTATCCCCGCCTCCGGCGGGGATAGAGCATTCTCGGTTAATCCGGTCTGTTAAGAAGGATAAGAATGAGTGTATTTTAACATCTCATGAAAAAAATGGCAATGGGTCATTCAAAGCTTCTCAGATTCTTGATAGACCACATAACGAAACGTAGTAAGTTCTGTCCCCCGCCGGAGGCGGGGGACAGAACTAAGTGGGCAATAATTTTCGTTAAGCAGCATAAAATCATATTGTAAAATGGATATGCTCTGTGCTATAATCTGCCCGAAATTGAATTTTATGAGTCGGAGGATTTGCAAATGGCTGAAAACAAACGCCCCGAAAGCATGCAGCGGATCACCACCCCGGAACTTGCCCAGGCCTTCATCGAGGAACAGCTCGCCGCGCTGCGCGAGCAGATCGGTGACAAGAAGGTTCTGCTGGCGCTGTCCGGCGGCGTTGACTCGTCTGTTGTCGCGGCACTTCTGATCAAGGCGGTCGGCAGACAGCTGACCTGTGTGCATGTCAACCACGGCCTGCTCCGGAAAGGGGAACCCGAGCAGGTGATCGAGGTCTTCCGGAACCAGATGGACGCCAACCTGATCTATGTGGATGCGGTCGACCGCTTCCTCGACAAGCTGGCGGGCGTTGCGGATCCCGAGACCAAGCGTAAGATCATCGGAAAAGAGTTCATCGATGTCTTTGCCGAGGAGGCCTATAAGCTCGACGGCATCAGCTTCCTGGCGCAGGGGACCATCTACCCCGACATTCTCGAGAGCGGCCCGGTCAAGTCCCATCACAATGTCGGCGGCCTGCCCGAGGACCTGAAGTTTGAACTGGTGGAACCGGTCAAGTTCCTGTACAAGGACGAGGTCCGCGTCGTCGGCAAGCAGCTCGGCCTGCCGGATAACATGGTCTATCGTCAGCCGTTCCCGGGTCCCGGCCTGGGGGTGCGCTGCGTCGGCGCAATCACCCGTGACCGTCTGGAAGCCGTCCGCGAATCCGACGCGATCCTGCGGGAGGAATTCAAGCGGAACGGCCTCGAGGGCAAGGTCTGGCAGTACTTCACCATCGTGCCTGATTTCAAGTCCACCGGCATCACCGACGGCCTGCGCACCTATGACTGGCCGGTCGTGATCCGTGCCGTCAACACGGTGGATGCCGTGACCGCCGAAGTGGCCGAACTTGACTTCCGTATGATGAGCCATATCGTCGACCGCATCACCCATGAGGTCAAGGGCGTCAACCGCGTTCTCTGGGATCTCACGCCGAAGCCCACCGGAACCATCGAGTGGGAGTAATTGAGGCAAGAACCACAGGCTGGAAGAAGAACGGCTGCAGAACTCTTGACAAATAAGCGAACACATGATAGAGTATCGACAAATCCAGATTTTGATTCTGGATTTGTCGATACTTTTATTTTGGTGATCTATATGAACTATATTAAACGCAGTATTGAGGATTTAGTCAAGTCCTCAGACAAGACATTTAAATGCGTCCTGGTCACTGGCGCACGGCAGACCGGAAAATCTACTATGCTCAAAGCCCTGTTTCCCGATAAGAAGTATGTGCCCATTGACGATCCCTTTATCGAGGATCAGGCGAATGAGAATCCCAACATGTTTATGATGCTCAATCCGCCCCCAGCGTTTTATGATGAGGTACAGCGCGCGCCGGGCCTGTTCCGCTTTATCAAAATCAAGTGTGATGAAAGCGACAAACGTGGGCAATTCTGCCTGTCAGGATCACAGCCTCTGGAACTGATGGAGAGCGCCTCGGAATCGCTTTCAGGCCGTGTCAGCATCATTGAATTGGCGGGCTTATCTCTGCGCGAGATCCAGGGGGCCACGTTCAACGAACCGTTTGTTCCGACAATGGAGTATGTGCAAAGACGCAGCGGTTCCGCGAAAGCACCTGATAATCTCTGGGCCATTATCCATCGCGGAAGCTATCCAGAGCTGCAGAACCCAGATCTGGACTGGTCGGCGTTTTTCTCAAGCTATGTGAAGACTTATCTGGAGCGCGATGTGCGCAAGCTGTCCGCTGTTCAGGATCTGGATGATTTCCGCCGCTTCATGGTGTCGGTGGCTGCCAGAACCGGGCAGATGTTGAACTATGCAAACATCGCTGACGAAATCAGCAAGGACGCCATGACGGTCAAAAAATGGATGTCCATTTTGGAAGCGTCCGGAATCGTGTATTTGCTGGAGCCCTATACACCGTCCGTGTTGAAAAAGGCAATCAAGACCCCGAAGGTCTATTTCCGCGATACTGGCCTTGCCGCCTATCTCACTCGATGGCTTACACCAGAAGCTCTTGCATATGGAGCTATGAGCGGCGCTATGTTTGAAACCTTTGTAATTTCTGAAATCCTGAAATCCTATTCCAGTCGCGGTATCGATTACCGGTATTGTGTTTCATATTACCGTGGCCGTGATAAGAAAAAAGTCCGGAAGGATGGGCAAGAATACGAGACCGAGAGCGAAATCGATCTGATCATTGAAGAAAACGGAACGCTCTATCCCATCGAAATTAAGCAAAGCCCCGCAGTCACGGCAGATGATGCCAGTACTTTTACCGTGCTGGACAAGGTTGAGGAGAAGCGCCGTGGGATGGGAGCAATCATCTGCACCTGCCCGCAGCCAAATTTGCTTAGGGATAATCTGCTGCAGCTGCCGGTGTGGTACGTATAATTAAGGGCTTGGAGCAATAAAATAACCTCTATGTGACGCGTTTTAATTCTTGGTAATCTAAAACTGCTTCTATTTGCTAAAAAAATGGAATAGGAGAACAGACATTTAGATCAAATGGGTTGGTGGTGAGCTATATGAGACAAGCTGATAGCACAATAAAAGGCTACTTATATCAATTTAATAAGTCTATTGATGTAATCCTCGATTCTAACGATGATGCCCCCGTAGTATTAGAAGGGGTGATTGAAGATATCGATGTTCATATGCCCTCTGCAATAAAAACAATTCAATGTAAATATCACGAAGATAAAAAATTTCAATTATCAAGTGTTGTAGCACCTATTTTAGAAATGCTCTACCATTACTGTGAAAGCGCTTACTTAGGAAAGAGCGTTTCATATTATCTTTTTGCGTTTTATTCGGATAATGTCGATGGAGTAGATAGAAATGCTTTCGTAGATTTTTTGAACACAACAAAAGATAAGGAGATTCTCAGCAAATACTTCCACCGCATCTACAGCATTCCTGATTTGACTATCCTTAGCATAGCAAATAAAGCTAGGAAAAGCCCGTTTTTACCGGCGTATCCGGATGGATTCTGTCAATGGGGCTGCTTGCTTCCGGTTCTGCCGTAAGCATGTGGAAGGCGCCCGCGACAAATGTGTTCAGGGGATCATTTGGAGAGCCGGAAGTGACAGGCATGCTTCTCTGCATCGCGGCGGCGGCTCTCGTCATTCCGGGCCTGTCCGTCCTGTGCGTTCTTGCGGAGCGGTCGGGGATGCGGACGAAGGAGCTGAGCTGGGTGGGTTCCCATTCTCTGCTGTTCTATCTTTATCACATGTTCTTCGCATGGGTCCTTTGTACGATCACCGGCTTTTCCCTGAATTATAAGGAACCGGTTCCGGCCGGAGTAACGGCAGGGAGCGTCTTGCTGATTCTTTCCTGTCTTGGCCTCGTGACCCTGCGAGCTGTGATCGGAGACAGAATATCTGATAAAAAAAGACGAGACAATCAATAATCGCGGCAGGTGAGCTCCCTATGAACAGAAAGCTTTCGTTACAACCGCATCCGGATGTTTATCTGATCCACAGGCTCCTGTTCCGTCTGCTGCCGGTGCAGATTCTCCTTGCGGCGGTCAGTCAGATCAACGGAATCGTTTCCAGCCTGTTTGCCAGCAATTATATCGGCGCCCGGGCGATGAGCGCCGTCGGACTCTATGCCCCAATCGGGATGCTGATCGGAGCGGTTTCCGTGCTCTTCGTGAGCGGTTCCCAGATCATCTGCGGCAAGTTCCTCGGGAACAATCAGGTGGAACAGAACAGCAGGCTTTTTTCGGTCAGCATGCTTGGCACCGGCCTCTTTTCCGCTGTGACCATGCTCTTTCTGGTGGTATATACCATGCCCGGCTTTCCCAGCCGTGTTTCCGGCGACCCTGAGACGCGGAAGCTCCTCAATCAGTATATCCTCGGTCAGGTCCCGGGTGTTCTTCCGCTGCTTTGGGGGCAGCAGCTTTCCGCCTTCCTTTCCATGGAAAACCGGCCCTGGCGCAGCACAATGGCCAGTCTTGCCTCTGTTGCGGTGACCATTGGCATGAACTACCTTCTGGTGGTGCGGTACCGGCTTGGAACACTCGGGTTGGCCATTGCATCCTCCGCGGGACTCTGGGTTTTTCTGCTGGTCGAGGCGGTTCATTTCCTGGCCGGAAGATCAATTTTTTGCTTCCATATGAGGTTTCGCGACCGGGGCATGCTGAGGGAGCTTGTCCGGGTCGGCATACCGAATTCCCTTACCACATGCTATGTCGCGCTCCGCGGCGTCCTCATCAACGCGCTGATTCTCCGTTATGTCGGAGAGTTGGGCATCTCCGCCTTTTCCACGGCGAATTCGTTTCTGGGCCTGTTCTGGGCCGTACCGAACGGCATGCTTGCGGTATCCCGGATGGCCTTCGGGGTCAGTATCGGGGAGGAAGACCGGAAAACCCTGGCCGATGTGATGCGAAACGCGCTGCTTCGTTTTGCTCCGCTGATGGCAGGAATCTCGGCCGTGCTGATCCTGCTGGCGAGACAGCTGACCTTCCTGTATTATCAGGACGCTTCGACCCCAATTTTTGAAATGACGGAATGGGGATTTCGCATTCTGCCGCTCTGCATGCCACTGAGTGTGATTTCGATGCATTTTACCTGCTATGGACAGGCTTCGAATAAAGGCTTCCTGGTCAGGCTCCTGGCGCTCCTGGACGGGCTTGTCTTCGTCGTATTGTTTTCCGCGCTGCTCCTGCCAAAAATCGGTCTGAACGGCGTCTATGCCGCCAATGTTCTCAACGGCCTTGGCTGTGCCGCGGTCATTTTCCTCTATTCCTGCTGTGTCCGGCGGAAACTGCCGTCCAACATGGAGGAACTGATGGTCATTCCGGACGGATTCGGCGCGGCGGAGGAAGACCGCCTGGATCTCAGCGCCCGAGGTATGGAGGAAGTCGTTCAGGTTTCCCGGGAGGTACAGCAGTTCTGCCTCCGGAAGGGGATTGATCCCCGGCGGTCGGCATTCGCCGCCCTTGCGATGGAAGAGATGGCCGGGAACATCATTGAACATGGCTTTCCGCAGGACGGGAGAAAGCACAGCGTGGACCTCCGGATTGTTTATAAAAACGGGGATATCATGATCCGCTTTAAGGATGACTGCCGGCCCTTTGACCCGCAGGAGCGCGAGCTCATGATGACGCCCGAAGACCCGGCGAAGAACATCGGCCTGCGTATCGTGTTTCGGATTGCGAAGGAACACAGCTACCAGAATCTTCTGGGGCTGAACGTGCTGACCGTAAAGATCTGAGAGGGGCATTGGAAAAAACTGACTGCCAAGGAGATGATGCCGATGAGCGCTGGGCTCAAAAGCTTCCTTGGTAGTCAGTTGACTATTAGATGTTCACCTTGCCTTGACTTCCGTCTTATGATATGATGTCACTGATCGCGGTGTTCATCGTTCTTTTCTTCCAGTCTGCGGACCCGGAGGGCCTCGTCCAGAACCTTTTTTGCCCAGTTGCTGTCCGGCTCAAAAACCCGGAAGGTCCGGAAACCGTACATCCGTCCGCTCTTCTCGATGGCTTTTTCATCGTCAACATGCAGAGAGATATGATAGAAGTTCGGCATTTTCTGGGGCAGACGGGTTTTCCTGCCCCGCTGGACTTCTTCTTCGTGGCGCTGGCCGTTTACGACCTGGTCGATATGCACGCCGTAGCGCTGGAAAAGGGAACGGATATACCGCTCCTGACGAAAGGACGAGG
>Ga0256404_1012188_pt1 | contig 11248 bp, 13 predicted proteins | sample RumenRJG_01DNA_FD_185990 | JGI IMG/M metagenome (GOLD analysis project Ga0256404, IMG submission 185990) | Bovine rumen microbial communities from Lethbridge, Alberta, Canada - RJG_01 | ecosystem: Host-associated > Mammals > Digestive system > Stomach > Rumen | place: Canada: Alberta | collected... | reverse complement strand
GCCATAACGCTAATGATTGCCGAGAGTAGAACAGAAGAAAAGGATATTATGGTAAAGGTTGTTGTTAATCTGATAAACAAAAACAACGATGAGCTATAGTGCAAAAGAAATTAATAAACAACTTTGAAATTTGAGATTTGAAGAATGAAGAAAAACCTTATAAATAAGCATGCAATTACAATTTCATTTTCGTTAGGGTTCTTACAGGCACAAAGTGCCGTGGTTTATCTCTGAAAAGGTTTCTGCCGTAAGGCTTGTGATTGAAAGATGCTAATGAAAGCTTGCTTTAAAGAAGCCTCTCCTTCCCTTTTGGGGAGGTCGGGATAGGCTGCCTTTATCCTTTAGCGAAGCTCCGCTTCGCGCATCATAGGCTTTTGCTAAAAAAAATAAGAAAATGGGAGCGAAGTGAGAAGTCTCATTCTGAGCCATTGCCAAGTTTGATGTTTGGCTTTAAGAAAGCAAGCTTTCTCAAGCCATCATCAACCTTAACCTCCTCCTTTAGAGGATACCGCCCTTCACTCCCTTGGAAAATGTAGCGCTGATGCGCCATTACACAATCGTGCAAAGGATATCAATCTGCATCTCCCTGTTATATTCTATACTATGTAACTGCACAAACAACTCCTTTCTAAAATGCCTTAATTTTATTATCATGATAATAATATCGCTCAATTTGTGCTTTTGGCCAAGTACCAAAGTTAACGAGTAATGCGATAGGGAATCCTGTAGCACGTAGATATCCAAAAGTTTGAAATCTTTCTTTGTCTGTAATTTCTTTAATGCTTTTACATTCTACAATTATATTACCTCTTTTACATTCTATCATAATATCCATTTTGACAAAACTTTCAAGAGGTTTTCCTTCAAAAACTGGGTGAAATTCAAACTCCTTATGAGCAGGAATAGAAAAATCTTTCAGTTTTATATTCAATGCTTCTTGATAGCAGTATTCTGGTAATCCTGGTCCCATGTTTTCGTGTACATAATACATACATCCAATTATGTTATACACGTATTCTACCAACTGTTTTTTTAACGTGGCATCAACAGGTTCTCTTGTGATATAAATTTTCCTTTCCATGATGATTTAGGTTTTAATGAAATAACGAATATCTGTCATTATTATTGTAAAGAGTATGTTCGCTTGTCATTGCAGGTTGATATCCTTTGCGCTTATTGCGCACTGGTGCATCAGCACATTATTTTCCAAGATTAGGCATGAGAAGCCGAACTTGTGAGGATTACTTAGATTTGGCTAAAAGCCGTTGAAAGCTTGCTTGCACAAGGCTTTTGACAAATATAAGCTAAAGGCTTTGAAGAAGCCTCTCATGCTTAATCATTTTCTTAAATCTATAATGAGTTTCCAGCTATTCTTCCAGTTGGTCAGCCCCAAGTAATATTGAAATATGGAAAAATGGAAGGATGGAAATATTTAAAGCGCTTTGCGCTTCATTTTTCAATCTTCAATCTTCAATAGCGAAGCTCCGCTTCGCGCTGGGGATGGTGGAGGCTAATTTTCATATAGAAGGAATATAGAAGGAATATAGGAGGAATATAGGGAAATAATAAAAAATGTTTTACGGTTTTACAGAGTACAGAAAAAGCATAAAAACGTGAAATTTTAAGTTTCTGGGCAGGCAGAAAATTTTTCCTGGGCAGCCAGTAAAATTTGGCTAACTAAGCATTTTGTATTCCAATTTTGAAAATTATTGATTTTTTTCGAAAAGAATAAAAAAACTATCCGAATTGCGAACTTGAAACTGTTTATTAAATTTTCATAAGTGAATATACTCTGTATTTTTTTCTTAATTTTAAAGAAAATAAAGATTAAAAGAGCATTCTGCTCTTATGATAACTTTATGTTTTAGGCTTTATGAAAACAAGTTTTCAACACCCTATAACATAAATTCATCAGGCTAAAGCCTTTCATCTTTTAAGAAAATTAGGCGCTGATGCGCAATTGCACAATATCTGCAAAAAATATCAACCCGCAATTTTGACTTTGAAATTTTGAACATTAAACTTTAGTAGCAAGAAACTCAAGCTGTTGGTTAGCCCTAAGTAAAATTGAAAGATGGAACCTAAGGTCACTGACCGAGTGGATGCTGTCAGCAAAGCTGGTGCATCCAAACTAACGAAGGAAATAAATAATGAAAGATTTAAATATTATATCGGCGTAGCCGACTAATTTTCAATTTTCAATCTTCAATCTTCAATAGCGAAGCGCCATGGGATGGGAGAGGCTATTGATTTTGATATCCTTTGCGCGATTGCGCATTGGTGCATCAGCACATTATTTTCCAAGATTAGGCATGAGAAGCCGAACTTGTGAGGGTTGCTTATATTTGGGAAAAGCCGTTGAAAGCTTGCTTGCACAAGGCTTTAGACAAATATAAGTGTAAGGCTTTGAATAAGCCTCTCATGCTTAATCATTTTCTTACTTATAATTTGGGGAAAGTTAAAAAATGGTATAAGGGTTCACAAAATACGCCAAACGTTCTGAATATCAACGCGTTGCATATTTTAAAGGGTTCACATAAGCTTCACACTATTGATCATGTGTCGCTCATAACTTATTGATATACAGTATATTGTGCTTGTTGTAAGGTTCACGCAAAGGGTTCACACTTTCTTGTGAACCCTTGTGAACCTTTTGTGAACCCTTAAAATGGCGTAATTTGTTGTGAATCATAGGTTTATGTCAAAATGTGAACCCTTGTGCAAAAAGAGTTGCAAAAAAGTTATGCAGCCTTTTCCTTCTTGAATACAGCAAAATACGCATTACCGCTGCGTGTATGAGTGCTTTGAAAGCCTAAAGACCTTAGCGTGACACCAATTGCCATCTTATTCTTTATATTTGGTGAAAGATGTGGGTAATATGTCTGAATCTCGCTGAATATATCTGATATGAGTATTGCCTTAGCCTCTTCTCCTTTCTTTGGCTTGCGAAAGCAGGCTTTAGTCATGGTTTCGAAGTCGGCAATCTGTTGGTATGGCTGGTTGGCTTCCTGAAGCAGTATTGTCTCTTCACGATTGAAGTAGCAAGGCTTGCCTGTGTTTATCTCGCTAAGTATCTGGGCATATAGCTGTTCGTGGTTTATTTCAAACGTGTTGTCTATGAGCTGTGTGCTGGGAATATTGACACACAGATAGCGACGACTGCCAGTTGGGTCTTTCAATGGCTGACGGCTGTTGGTTGTAGCCACAAACGACGCATAGCGATGCTGATCGGTCTGCACCGAGGCATATATTCGTCTGCCGTTTACCTTACTCTTTGAAATGGTGTGTTTCAACTCAGCCTGCTGTGAGTTCTTCACCTGGTCAAACTCGTCGATATTCACAAGAAGATTGTGCGTGAGTGCCATTTCCTTGTCGAACTTGTTAGCAAGGTTCAGGTGGTCAAGATAATACTCACGAAGTGTAGCAGGAAGCAGTCGTTGACAGAAGGTTGATTTGCCGCAGCCCTGGTCGCCCATAAGCAGCAACACCACATCATTTCCGTGCTCCACATCCATCTTCATCCAATGAGTCACCATAGAACGCAACCAAATACGCATCCACTCACTCTGCTTCTTGTTAACACCTGAGAGGCAGTTGATGAGGTTTCCAACATGATCCTTACCGTTCCAAGAAGGAAGTTTGTTCATGTATTCAGCAATAGGGTCGTAAAGAGGTGTGTGCTCAGAGTAAACATACATCTCGGCATACTTCTTCAACGATTTCACATCAGGCAACGCCATTTCAAGGTTCCACACGATAGAGTTCCATCGTTCATTGGTGAGGTGTTGCCACACGCGAGGGTTCTGACCGACACGAGCAACCTCGTATCTGCCATTAAGCACATTGTTACGAAACAAATAATTCTGTTCAAAAAACTCCTCAATCTGCATGAGATTAGGGTTTGCAGCAACTAAAGTTGCAGCTTCATTCATGTAGTTTTCCATATAGTAAATTAAAAGTCAATAATATTGGTTATTTCATCAGTCGTGAAGGCTAACGAGTAGTTCGTCTCTTTGTTTTTCTTTTTCGTCAACAAAGATACAAAATCATTTTGTAACTTCCAAGCTTTGAGACAAATCCAGAAGTCATCTCTCGCTCACCTCCTTTATATATTATACTTAAAAGTGGTTGAAAACGGGTTTACCCAATGTTTACTTTTTAATTATTTCCCCCGTTTTGTTGTAAGTTATTCTTATGTAAATGGCGAAGATTACATCTGCATTACAGATATGCTGAAAGCCAAGGATGGTGATTTCTTTGTGACTGATTGGCTTCGCAATCGTAACACAATGGAGTTTCTTGGCATGTGGGAACGTATTTATAATCCTAATTTTAATTATGGCGAATTCGCCACAATTAGGAACCAATCTGGCTTGAACAGCGTTAGCGCTTTTGCAAACGGATTAGGCGGTTCACTTTTCTTCGGTATTGAAAATGACGGAATCCTGAAAGGCGCAATCCCATACATGCAAACGTGATGGCTCAACTTGACTATATGGAGAAACGAGGTAGCGGACTCACACGCATCTGTAATGAGACCAAAGCTTTGGAAGGATATAAGGATGAATTGAAGCCACTTTTCAAATCTACTCCGACCCAATTCCAGACCATCATCTTTTCCACTGCCGACCCCTCAAATGTCGGAGACAATGACGGAGATATGTCTGAGACGAAACTCACTGAGCGTCAGCAGAAAATCCTCAATCTCATCAAAGAGTCTCCGACAATCACCGGCAAGCAAATGGCGGAGACTTTGTCGGTGAGCCAGCGCACCATCGAACGCGACCTTTCTGCTTTGCAAAAGATTGGTGTTTTGAAACGCGAAGGCAAGGACAATGATGGTATGTGGATAATTGATGGCTGAAACTATTGTTGAGATTACAAGACAAATGTTGGTGTGATCATCCAAACAAGTTTACCCAATGTTTACTTTTTAATTATTTCTCCCTTTTTGTTGTAAGTTATTCTTATTTTAGTGGAAAAAGAATTTCTGGTCTCATTTTGGGAACAATTAACCCACTGATAATCGGCATTGCTGCTGAAAATCAGTGGGCTAATTAGTTATGTTGTCAATCTTGATAAGATTATTACTTAATATATCCCCTTTTATTTCTTCGGCTTTGGTGAAACTGCAGGATGGTGGAAAGTGGGCATTTTTTTCTCATTTTGCATATGGTCACCAGGCAATTTAACATCTGCCGTTCTGGGTGTATTGGTATTTTTACTATTTTCCATTTTATTTAATATTATACTTTGTTACTAATATATCTTCGGTCGTAAACTGAGCTTTCTCCTGTAACTTTTTTGAAAACTCAAATCCGTCATCATCGTCGAAAAATTCATTCTCGTTGATTTGTTTTGTGAGGTATGACAAACGTGTTTTTATAGTTCCTTCATCTTCGGATTTATCGTTAAGATTTTGCCACATTTCTATCAGTTCAAGAAATAGAAGTTCCTGCTTGTAGCATCTATGATTAAGAGTATGAACGTGTTTGTGAAAGGGGAATAGAGGCTTTAGTGCAGTAATCAATTGAGATAATGCAATAAGACCTCCCCAATATATAGCATACTCATCCCAAATCGTCCAACTGGCAATACTGCCAGAAGATGTGATTGCCAATATCACATTCAATACGGTGTCATAATTCCTTAGTTGCTTAACTTTTAATGACATCATATCCGCATGAAAACGACAATCATAGATTTCTTTTTTGAGTTGTTCCTTAACCTTTGCCATATATTCAAGCAATCTCGTTCTTTTTTAACACCGAGTCCATTGTAGTATCTGTAAATGTATGCCAAATCTCCAATGTAATAGGTTCGTAATCATCGAACAACTGGCAAACATACTCAATCTCAAACACAAGTCGGAAATCTTTAGGGTCTTCATCTGGTTGCCCTTCTTTTCGTATTCCGACTCTGGCTATCTTGATAAAGTACAAGTCCTTTATGCCCTTCCCCTTAATATAAGGCATAAAATAATATAACTTGTTGAGTGCAACAGTAGCAGGGAATTTCTTGCCTGTGTAATATACCTTTGCAGACCTATCTAGGTACTGTTCCATATTATCAGATTTCACATAACTAATCAAAACGTTTTTCGTCCTGTCATACCCAACATCTTCCGTAGCCTTTACTTGTGGTGTAAGTTCGTGCTGTATGATGTTGTCTGGATATTGAGCCAAGACGGATGCAAAGTCTAATTGATGAACAACAAGAATCTTTTGCAATGACTTAACAACATGCCACATCATAACTGGTGGCACGGCATTTCCTATCGCTTTATATTGCCGCCCTTGCGAAACAGAGTCCAATTTGAAATTGTCGGGAAATGATTGTATTCTTGCAGCTTCACGTGCTGAGAATCTGCGGAATCGTCCCTCGTACATATATACAGGGTCTGTGCTATTCAAACTTAGTTTTGCAAGATGCGCACTGACAGTATTGCAGGGCTCGTCCAAACTCATTGCTCGACCCTTGTTCATTTTTTCTCGAACCGCCATCATCCCTGCCACAGCTCTTTCACTAAAGAAAAGAGATTCATTGTGGTTCTCATCTTCGATAATGACATCACGCAAAACTTTTCTTTCCTCCATTCGAACTCTAGAAGGATATTTAAATTTCTTATAGTCTTCAATATTTTTAAATCCCATGATGATGACGCGCTCGCGTTTTTGAGGAACACCGTAATCCGCTGCGTTCAGCAACTTGTACATAACATGATAACCAGCATCCTTAAATTTACTTATTATCATAGGAAATGCCTTACCCTCATTTGCAGAAAGAATACCCTTGACATTTTCTGCTATAAAGAAACGAGGTTGCCTTTCTCTGAGTATTTTGACCATCTCAAAAAATAGCATTCCACGCTCATCTTTGTAACCCAGTCTAGGAGGATTTTGGGCAGAGATAGAGAATGATTGACAGGGAAAACCACCTATTAACATATCAAACTCTGGGAGTAGTTCTATATTAATATCTCGAACATCTTTAACTTGACACTTGTGCTCGAAATTTTCATTATATATTTTTGTACAATACTCATCGAAATCAACGGAATATACAATCTCGAAAGGATTGTCCTTGTATTCCTTACCGAGAAATGTAAATCCGCCAATTACACCTAAATCCATGCCGCCACATCCACAAAAAAGAGAAGCAACTTTTATTTTTTCCATGAAAGCAATGTTGTTGGTTCAAACGAATCTGTTGAAAATGAGATTTCCATACCATCACGAGGCTCTGCCTCGATTTGGTCAGTTTTGTACAATCTTACCGGGTCTCGAAGGATTATAAGCGTCTTGTCTTTTTCACTAAGCATAAGACGATAGACACAATAATGTTCTTTTATAGTTCCAGCAACCCTCCATTCATTTGGGGACATGTGGAAACCATACATTTGTATTTTCTGTTTACTGATAGTGGTCTTAACTTCTATATACCTATGGTCTTCCGTTCCGTCGGCTTCATAACTATCAATGTCGAAACCAGGATGATAGGAAGGACTATCTACTATTTGCACAAGGCGTACAAACTCCTCATACCCATGTACTTTCAATCTCATCTTCTCATGGCCACAGATTAATGCCTCTCCAAGGTTTCCAATATCTTTGGTGGTCTTATCAGATGACAATACAATATGTTGAATTCGAGTTTCAAATGCTTCTTCAATTTCTGCGCTGTCACTGGGAGCAAGAGTATCGTCAAATATAACATCGATGTCCTCATCTGGAGCCAAAAGACTTCGTATGTCGGTTTTGAACAAATCCGGTCTCATAGACCGATTTACGTAGTCAAACCATAGAGGCTCAACTTTAGATAATTCCGACGTATCAAGATTATGTTTTTTGTAGAACTTCTCATAGCCAGTGAAGAAGGTTTTATCTTCTGCAAAAAGTTTAATGGCAGCTAATTCATTCCCTTTAAGGGTGAAATATCCATTGTGGCTTTCTAGCAAATTAGCAAGCTCCATATAATCAAGTATGTCACCAGCATATCTTGTCATGTCTCCTTTGGAACGAGCTTTTCCTGTTAACGACAACGATTTTGGGTCTTTAGGATTATAATACTTTATCCCCAGCCTCCTATTATTCAAAATTGTTGAAGCGACATCGTAAGGAGTAAGCTTTCCGCTTGTAAAGCGTATGTCATTGAAAATACAATATGTTGCTTCTTCTGCAGAAATAGACATCTCCTTTATGCTTTTTTGAGCGGAAAGAATTTTATTACCAGCCATGAGAATCTGGATAATAGACTTTGCTGGCTTGAATCGAATGTTGTTGTAAATTATATCCTTCAAGTCTTGTGGTTTCAGATGTCCACCAGGAAACTGAAAGGAGAACAGAAACAACTTCAAGAACTGGGTTAGATCTTGGTTTTCGTGCAAGAACTTAGCCATGTTTGAAGTTTCAGTTATATTCAATTCCTTATCCTCTGTATAGAAAGAGAACAGTGCAGGAATTTCTGTTCTCCAATTGTGCAGAGTCTTATCGGCCATATCAATGTTGCCAGGGAACATCTTTATAGCGTTAAAATATCTTTTGTTATATTCTTCACATGAAGATTTTGGTATACGGCAACATTCATTTGCCATATACAATAATACATTCTCAATATTGCTCTTGAATCGAGGTCTAACAAAATGTATTCTTTGCCAACAATTGTCTGGCACATCGTAATATTTCACTTGTTTCTTTGACATAGTAAATTCTTTTTTAGTTGTTCTGCAATTGCCTTAGCCATCAATGGAGGGACAGCATTACCTACTTGCTTATATTGACTTGTCTTACTGCACAAGAACTCAAAATCATCTGGGAATGACTGAATTCTGGCACTTTCCCGAACTGTCGGGACTCTATTCCACTTGTAGTGGAAATGATGCCTATGACCTGTATCAATAGTAATACTAGGCTTTTGGCTATTCAAACGAGTCCAAGCAATATGCACTTTTCGTATATTCTGAAGTTGTAATGGCAAGTCCTTATAATTGCCGCCATCTGGAACCATTGCAATAATCTCTGTTGTTTGTGCATTGTGTATAGTTACTTCATGATTCATAACACCTTTGCTTTCTCGCCTCATGAGAGTTTGATAATCGCTCTGAGGTGCACATATATATTCGCTCTTATATCCTAGAGAGCCTTCGGGTAAATCAGAAAGTGCTTCTGACGTGGTTACTCTGTGCGCAACCTTTGGTATTGCAAAGTCAAACGTACCTTCTTTAAGCCCCACGAATATAGCTCTTCTTCTATTCTGAGGAACTCCATAATCAGAAGCTGTCAGTACTTGTGTCACAACATTGTACCCAAGTTTCTGAAAATCATGAATTATAGACTCTCTAACAACACCGCCGCCAATAGAGAGAATATTGGGCACGTTCTCCAAAACAAATGCCTTAGGACTAAAATACTCTACCATCCTAACAAAAGACTTGTATAGAGAGTTACGCTCATCATCTACTATCCTTTTACCTGCAACAGAAAAACCTTGGCATGGAGGTCCGCCAATAATGACATCTACCTTTTGGTAATTAATCTCTCGATCAACTTCTTCGCCAGTTAATTTTGATAAGTCGGCACATAAAGTTGCCCCATTCTTGTGGTTGTGCCTAAAGGTTTCAAGAGCATCTTTCCATACATCAATACCAAGCAACACATTATAGCCAGCCTGCTCAAAGCCAAGAGACAAGCCTCCGCAGCCACAGAATAGGTCGATTACATTAAATGTTTCACTTTTCATCGAATTTGCTTTCTTTGGGTGTAGCCCTTATCAGTTCTGTATAGCTAATTTCTAACAAATCTGCAATTTTCAGCAGCATTTCTAATGAAGGTTGGGAGGTGTTCGTACACCATTTAGAAACTGTTGCTCGGTCTTTACCAAGTTGCTCAGCTAACCATTTGCAAGTTCGTTTCTTCTCAACGAGCATTACCTTTATTCTATTTAAATCTTTGTTTTCTTCCATCGCCTATACTATTTTGGGTGCAAAATTACTCTTTTTTATTGAGATTCCTTTCATTTTATATAAGAAAATGGTGAAAGTAGAGAAACAATGTTGCGTTTTTGTCAATATTGCAACCTAAAATCATCAAACAATAACTCCCAATTTTTATTAGCTAACTGGCAATTCTTTATTTCTTGCCAAAGAATGCCAGTGCAATCTCCAAATGCTAAAATCGGAAAATTGCCGTTGTAATCTACGTTAAGGTTTGTTAAGTGTCATTTCTTTCTTTTGTTTTCAATATCCCTGTTCCCAATTTGTTCCTTTTGCCGTTTTCGTCGTTTCAATATATCTGTGTATCAGTAATTTACGAATAATCAGTAGATTTTGAAGAAGAGTATTATGATATAACGTGAGTTCGACGAATTCAAAACAGAGCTAATTGGTTGTCTATAACCCTTTCGCATACAATACACGGCTTCTTTGGAAACGAACAATATGCAGGTTCCAGCATATTGATGATGAAATTATCAAAAAATGCTACGTTGTAATTGATATTATTTGCGCTTATTTGTGCAATTGTGCATCTGCCCATTTCAAAATATATGAAATGGGCAGAAGAAACGATGGTTATAGTGGAATTTCTGGATGCTGTACGGCAAGTGGTAAACCTTTTTGTGTAAGGTAAAACATATAAAGGATGACTGGTTTTTTACCTCTGTTTTCACCATGATGAATGGTGTTTACCATTTCAACTACAGCTTCTCCTTCATGCACAACTTTTTCTTTGCCGTTCTGTCCGATAATGGTAAGTTCGCCTTGCACCAGTATGCCGTAGTTCATTACAGGATGATGATGCCAGCCCAGTTTCTTACCTGCAGGGAACACGTATTTCATCGCTACCAGTTCGGGACGCCCCTTTAAATAGTCTGGCAGTTCTACACCGTCCCAGCTTTGGGAGGTGCGTATTAACTCTGTGCTCACAACATTTTGTGCGTTATCGTCTTCTTGGGCTTTAGCCTCCTTGCACGATGTTGTACCATAAACTAAGGCTATCAGAGCGCAAATTAGTATTACGACCGTTCTCCTTAATTTGTTCTTTTGGCTTATTCCTCTTTGCGAAACAATGCTAAAGTTTGGCTTGTTCTGTTCTTGCTTTGTTAGTTTGGTTTTCTGTATCATATTTTTTTAATTGTTAAGAATGATGTTCTATTAAAAATCAAGACGATAGAAGATGTTTGGCAGAGAGATGCCACCTTTGTCTGTGCGCACGTCAAGAGTGCCTAAATCGAAACGCTGGAACATTGGAGT
>Ga0256404_1012185_pt1 | contig 11251 bp, 7 predicted proteins | sample RumenRJG_01DNA_FD_185990 | JGI IMG/M metagenome (GOLD analysis project Ga0256404, IMG submission 185990) | Bovine rumen microbial communities from Lethbridge, Alberta, Canada - RJG_01 | ecosystem: Host-associated > Mammals > Digestive system > Stomach > Rumen | place: Canada: Alberta | collected... | reverse complement strand
CGCCAAAGCGCTCCATGAAGCACATGTCGAACTTGATGAGGTCGAAGTGGATCTGCTGGAGCACGTCCAGCGAGGAATAGCCGCTGCCGAAGTCGTCCATCCACACCGGGAAGCCCAGCTGCCTGAACCGGGCGACCTGCGCCTTCATGAACTCGAAATCGCTGCCGATCACGCTCTCGGTGATCTCCACGGTGATCATGGAGCGCTCGATTCCGGCGTCGTCCACCCGGCGGCGGATCTCCTCCACGATGTCGCAGCTCTCGAAGTCCATGCGGGAGAGGTTGATGGACTGGGGCACGGGGTACATCCCGGCCTCGGACTGCCGCTTCATCTTTTTGAGCACCTCGTCCACCACGTACAGGTCCAGCTTGTAGATCTGCTTGGACTGCTCCAGAGCGGGGATGAAGTCGGCGGGGGAGAGAAAGCCCAGCGCGGGGTCGATCCAGCGGGCCAGCGCCTCCTCGTCGCAGATCTTGCCGTCGGCGGCGCGGACGATGGGCTGATAGTAGACCCGGATCCAGCCCTCGTCCAGGGCGCGGTCCAGGCTGTGGATGATGTGGATGTAGACCTCGCTCTTATTGAGCATGGCCTCGTCGTACCAGGTGACGCTGGAGCCGATCTCGCCCTTTTTCAGGTCCCCGGCGAACTTGGCCCGGTCGCAGGCGATGTTCACGTCCACCGCCTCCAGCGCGCAGGGGTAGACGCCCACGCGGATGGGCAGGCGCTCGCCGTCCAGCGCGGTCTCGCATTCCCGCAGCACCGCGCCCAGCTCCGCCTCCACCCGGGCGGTGTCCGTCACCGCGGTGAAGTGGTCGCCGCTGAACCGGCAGACCTGGGGCTTGCCGAACTGCCGCGAGAGTATCCCGGCGAAGTTCACGATCACCTGATCGCCCTTCTCAAAGCCGTACATCTGGTTGTAGTTTTTAAGCCCTACGATGTCGAAGTACAGCATGGCGGGCTGCGCGCCTTCCTCGAGCATCCGCTGCCGGGCGTCCTCCGCGAGGGTGAAGAAGTGCCGCATGTTGGGCAGATCCGTGAGCCGGTCGTGGTAGATCTGGTGGTTCAAATCGGCGATGGAGCGTCGGATCTGGTCGCGCATCTGCGTGAACGCCCCGGTCAGCGTGCCGATCTCGTTCCTGCCGTGGTAGTTCAGATCCACGTCGTAGTCCGCGTCGGCCAGCCGCCGGGAGGCGTCGGTGAGCTGCTTGAGGGGCTTGGTGATGACCCCCATGATCAGCAGTATCAGCATGACGTAGAACACGATCACCGCCACGGAGATGATGAGTATGGCACGCAGCAGCCGTATCCACGGGGCCTGGATCTCCCTCTCGGGGGCGATGATGGCCAGCTTCATGCCGTTGGAGAGGGTGCAGAAGGAAAGCTGGCGGTCCTCCCCGCCGGCGGTATAGCGGATCAGCGCGTCGCCGCTGTTGTCCCGCTGGAGGAGGTCCGTGCGCACGCTAAGCCCAAGGTCGTCCAGGTCGCTGGTGATGGGCAGGTCGGGGTGGTAGATCACCCGGCCCTCCTGATTCAGCAGGCTCGCGAAGCCCGTCTCGTAGACCCGGATGTCCTCCACCTGCGCCACCAGCGTGTCGCATGGGATATCCATGCCCATCAGGCCGATGAGCATGCCGGCCTTGTAGACGGGCACGAAGTAGGAGCACATCCAGATGCCCTGCTCGAAGGCGGGCCTGTAGGGCCCGACCCACACCGGGCGGCCCCGGCTGACCGCCGCCTCATACCAGGTGCCGTTGAGGGTCTCCGAGGGGCCGAGGTGCTCCACGTCGATGGGCGGCTGCTCGATGAAGCCGGTCTTGCCCACCTTCAGGTAGAAGAAGCCCCGCTCGGTGCGGCTGATCTCGGGATTGAGGCAATAGAAATAGGACGTCACCCCCTGGGTATAGTCGGCGACGCCGGAGAAGAACTGCTGTATGCGCTTGCAGTAGTCGGCCAGGTAGACATCCAGCTCGGCGAGCTGTTCCGGGGTCTGCGCCCGGGTCTGCGCGCCCGCGCGGATCGCGCCGCACTCCACCAGAAAGACGCTGTCCAGGTCCTCTATGGCGATGTTGGCGGCGATCTCCACCGACTGCTCGATGTTCTCAAAGTATTTCTCCAGGGATTTGCGGGTGTCCTGGCCGATCAGGTTCATCATGCCCACGGAGTCCTGATCCGTCTCGTTCCGGATGATGAAGAAGCTGGCCGCGAACACGGACAGGATGCTGGTCAGGATCGCCACGATGGTGATGGCCGTGATCGTCACGCGGATCGAACGCATCTTCATTCCTCCTGTCCCTGCGCGTCGTCGGCGATTGACATTTCCCGGTACATGTTCTTCACGGAGCCGTTCCAGGAGGACTGTATGCCCTTGAGCCGCCTGGAGGTGACATAGCTGCGCTGGCGGGAATACAGGGGGATCCACGCGGCGTCCTCCTGGACGATGATCCGCTCCAGCGCCCGGTATTCGCTCAGGCGAGCCTCCGGGTCGGCGATGGCCCGGGCCTGACGGACGCGCGCCATCACGTCCTCCCGGGAATAGCAGAGGCTGCGGAAGGTGGTGTTCTCCCGGGTGCCGAAGAAGGTGTAGATGAAGTTGTCGGGGTCGTTGAAGTCCGCCGTCCACAGGGCGGTGTAGCAGGCCAGCCTGCCGCTCTTGCGCAGGCGCATGAACTCGCTCTCGTTGATGACGTCGATGCGCGCCCGAATGCCGATCTTGCGCCACATGGAGGCCGCCAGCCGCAGCACGGACAGCTCCCACCGGGTGGAGGAGGAATTGACGCTCACCGTCAGGTCAAAGCCGTCGGGCAGGCCCGCCTCGGCAAGCAGCGCCTTCGCCGCCTCCGGATCATAGGGGATCTCGGGAAGCTCCGGGTTGTAGCCGTAGAGGCCGTGGGGGAATATGCCGTTTTCCACCGAGCCGCGCCCGCCGTAGACCGCGGTGAGCAGCATTTCCCGGTTCAGCGCCAGCTGCATGGCCCTGCGCACGCGAGCGTCGTCCAGAGGCGCGACGGTCTCGTTCAGGGCGATGTAGGTGATGCCGATGCGCGGCACCTGGAACAGCCGGTCCTGGTAGATGTCGCCGTGGATGTAGTACTCCGCGGTGTTGCCCACCTCGTCCAGGTCCAGCACGTCGATCTCGCCCCGGTCGAACATCCTGCGGATCTCCTTGGAATCGGTGATGAAGCGCAGGTCGAGCCCGGCGCAGCGGGGCGGGCCCTGCCAGCAGTTCGGGTTGGCGGTGAGCAGCAGCCCCTCGCCCGGCGTCCACTGCCACAGTATGAACGAGCCCGTGCCGATGGTCCACGCCGCGTCCGTGCCGAAGCGGTCGCCCGCCGCCTCGGTGGTCTCCCGATCCAGTATGGACGCGCCGGGCATCGACAGGCAGGCCAGGAACGCCTCGAACGGGGACTCTAAGGTGATGGCAAAATCCAGGTCGCCCAGCACCTCGAAGCCCTCCAGCGCGTCGGTCTGGCCGTCCATCAGCGCCTTCGCGCCGAGGATGTCGTCGGCGATGTCCCGGTTGCAGGAATTGGGATGGGTCAGCAGCCGCAGGAAGGTGTAGCGCACGTCCGACGCGGTCAGCGGCGCGCCGTTGCTGAAGGTCACGCCTCTGCGCAGGTGAAAGGCGTAGCGCCTCCCGTCCTCGGAGACCTCCCAGCGCTCGGCCAGGGAGGGGCGTATCTCCATGTTCCCGTCGGCGTCGCTCTCCATCTCCACCAGGCGGTTGAACACGTTCTGCGCCACGGTATAGTGGATGGAGGTGCACTGGAAATCCACCGTGTCCGGCTCGTCCTCGATGGCCACCAGGAAGTCCGAGAGGTCCGGCGCGGCATCCTCCGCCGCCGGGGCCCCTGCCGCGGTGTCCGCGCCGTTTGCGCACCCCGCCAGCATAAACGCAAGCGCGGCCATCAGCATAAGACACAGCAGGCGCATTCGCCTGTTCGTTGGCTTCATGACGGCCCCTCCTCCGTTTGACGGTCGCTTCACCCGAGATAACGCAAACCCTGCGCAACTTTAACCCTTTATATCTATATTATACCAGATTCTTTCCGCACTTTCTACCCCCTTTGGACAAAAAAATGCCCTTGCGGTGAATGATGTGGAGAGAAAGGCATTAGGCAATAGGCATCAGGCATTAGTCGGGGTTACGGCATGACCCGGGCGCGCTTTATCAGTGCTTTGCAGAGCGCAAAGCATCCAAAACAACATTGGCGGATGCACAGACATAATAGAAGCCCTCTCCTCTGCCGCCCCCCGACGAATGCCTGATGCCTAATACCTGTTGCCTGATACCTGTTGCCTGTTGCCTGATGCCTGTTGCCTGAATTTAATTGACTCTTCCTTGATTCTCGATTGCGGGCGTGTTAGAATGGTGCTGTACCACGTTAAAAGGCAAAAATGAGCGCTTACGAGGAATAGCTATGAATAAGGATTACATGCTGCTGATCATCAACCCCGGTTCGACCTCCACGAAAATCAGCCTCTTCAAAAACGACGTCTCCCTGTTTGAGAAGAGCCGCTTTCACGACGCGCCGGTATTGCTGCAATACCCGCACGTCAACGATCAGATCCCCTTCCGCTACAAGGTGATACTGGACATCCTGCGGGAGGAGGGGATCGACCCAAAGCAGATCGACGTGTTCGTGGGCCGCGGCGGCAGCGCCTGCACCCAGCCCGGCGGGGTGACGCGGATCGACCAGAAGCTCTACGACGACACAGAGGCGGCGGTGGGCGGCAGCGAGCACGCCGCGAAGCTGGGCGTCATGCTGGCTTGGAAGTTCGCGCAGACCTATCACAGGAGCGCCTACACTCTCAATCCCACCAATGTGGACGAGTACTGCGACTACGCCCGCCTGACGGGCATCCGCGGACTGTACCGGGTGTCCCACTCCCATGTGCTCAACCAGAAGGCCGTGGCCGAGGCCCATGCCCGCAGCATGGGGAAGCGGTACGAGGACTGCCGCTTCATCGTGGGGCACATCGACGGCGGCATCACCGTCAGCGCCCACGAACACGGCAGGATGATCGACGGCAATATGGGCGCGGACGGCGAGGGCGCGTTCACCCCCACCCGCATCGGCACCGTGCCGGTGCTGGCGCTGCTGGACTACATCGAGGCCCATTCCATCGACGATGTGCGGCGCATGTGCTCCCGGTCCGGCGGCTTTGTCAGCCTGTTCGGCACCTCCGATTCCGACACGATCCACGCCCTCGTGGACCAGGGGGACAGGAAGGCCACGCTGGTGTGGAACACCATGATCTATCAGATCTGCAAGATGATCGGCGAGATGAGCGCGGTGCTCTGCGGCAGGGTGGACGCCATACTGCTCACCGGCGGGCTGATGCGCTTTGACGACATCCTCGCGGGCGTCACGGAGCGCTGCGGCTGGATCGCGCCCATCCACGTCTACCCCGGCGAGATGGAGCAGGAGGCGCTGGCGCTGCCGGTGCTGAGGGTGCTCCGGGGCGAGGCCGAGGCCATGACCTACACCGGCAAAAACGTCTGGCAGGGCTTTGAGGGCATAACGTTCTGATATATAAAGGAGGCTGACCCCATGAGCATGATCGAGCGGGTCTGGACGAAGGCCCGGGCCAATGTCCGGCGCATCGCGCTGCCGGAGGGAGAGGAGCCGCGCACCGTACAGGCCGCCGCGCGGGTTCGGGACGAGGGCCTTGCGAAGCCGATCCTCCTGGGCAGCGCCGAGCGCATCCGCGCCGTCGCCGCGCAGACCGGCACGGACATCGCGGACATAGAGATCGCCGACCCCGCCGACAGCCCGAAGCTGAACGACTACGCCGAGGCGCTGTACGAACTGCGCAAGGCCAAGGGCTTGAGCCGCGAGGACGCCGCGCGGCTGGCGGCGGACTCCATGTATCACGGCATGCTGATGGTCAAGCTGGGCGACGCGGACGGCCTGGTCTCCGGCGCGGTGCACACCACCGGCGACATGCTCCGACCCGCGCTGCAGATCATCCGGACGAAGCCGGGCATCAGCATCGTCTCCTCCAGCTTCCTGATGAACTGTCCTAACCCGGCGCTGGGCGAGGACGGGCTGCTGGTGTACGCCGACTGCGTGGTGGTGCCCTGTCCCACCGCGGAGGAGCTGGCGCAGATCGCCGTCTCCGCCGCCGACACCGCCCGCGTGCTCTGCGGCATCGAGGAGCCCCGCGTGGCGCTGCTGTCCTTCTCCACGAAGGGCAGCGCGAAGCACACCCTGGTGGACAAGGTGCGCGAGGCCGTGGGGATCGCCCACGCAATGGCCCCGGACCTGCTGCTGGACGGCGAGCTGCAGCTGGACGCCGCTCTGGTCCCGGAGGTGGGCGTGTCCAAGGCCCCCGGCAGTCCCGTGGCGGGACGGGCCAACGTGCTGGTCTTCCCCGACCTCCAGGCGGGCAACATCGGCTACAAGCTCACCCAGCGCATCGGCGGCGCGGAGTGCTACGCCGTGCTCCAGGGCCTCGCCAGGCCCTGCAACGACCTCTCCCGCGGCTGCTCCGTCCAGGACATCGTCAACACCATCGCCCTCACCGCCGTGCAGGCCGGAGACGAGTGATGCTTATAATTAGGAATTGGGAATTGGGAATTGGGAATTGAAGTAGCTTGGTCGCCCCGGCAGCGTGCGCGGCAGCCACTATTCATTCCTAATTCCTAATTTCTAATTCCAAATTAAACAGATGGTTGCTTTCCCTCCAAAAGAATGGCTTGGCTGAACCTTTGATTCAGCCAAGCCATTCCTGCGTAATAAGCCGCATCATCCCAGCGCCACGTCCAGCACCATCATCAATACAAAGCCCAGCGCGAAGGCCACGGTGCCCACGTTGGAGTGCTCGCCCTCGGACATCTCCGGGATGAGCTCCTCCACCACCACGTAGAACATCGCGCCGGCTGCGAAGGCCAGCAGGTAGGGGAGTATGGACACCACCGCGCTGGCCGCGGCGATGGTGATGAGCGCCGCGATGGGCTCCACGACGCCGGACAGCACGCCGTACCAGAAGGTCCTGGGCTTCGGCATGCCCGCCGCCCGCAGGGGCATGGACACGATGGCCCCTTCCGGGAAGTTTTGCAGCGCGATGCCCAGCGCCAGCGCGAAGGCCGCCGCCTGGCTGACGCCCGTCTCTCCCGCGACCCAGCCGGCGTAGACCACGCCCACGGCCATGCCCTCGGGGATGTTGTGCAGCGTCACGGCCAGGATCAGCTTCGTGGTGCGCTTGAGGCTGCTCCTGGGACCCTCCGTCTGCTGGTCCATGTGCATGTGGGGCGTCACGTTGTCCAGCAGCAGCAGAAACCCGATGCCCACCAGAAAGCCCACGGCGGCGGGGATAAAGGACAGCCTGCCCATGTGCTCCGAACCCTCCAGCGCGGGCTGCAGCAGGCTCCAGAAGGAGGCCGCCACCATCACGCCCGCGGCGAAGCCCGTGAGCATCCTCTGTACACTGTCCGAGATCCTGTCCTTCAGCACGAACACCATCGCCGCGCCGAGACTGGTCCCCAGGAAGGGGAGCAAGATCCCCGTCCAAACCTGTACGTTCATTGCAAAGCCCTCTTTATTACGTTATTTTGTCTGTTTGTCCGCCGCCCGGAACGCGATTTATCTGTCAAACCATTCATGTCGACGTTCCCGTCAGGGGATGATTCCCTCCAGCGGCTCCTCCCTGAAGGCTTCCACGAGTTCCGCGGCGATGCCGTTCTCCCGCAGAATGTCGACGAAGGTCTGGGCGTAGAGGTCGGTCTCGTCCCGCTGCGTGAAGCAGAACCAGAAGGTGTCGCCGAGCGTGGAGATCGCCGCGAATATCGGCGCCGCGAGCACGGTGCACCGCATGTGGATCTCCCGCATGCAGCCGGAAAGCGCGTCCCGCTCGATGTGCCCGGGATAGCTGACGCACAACGTCTCGGGGTTTTGAAGGATGGGTTCGAGCCGACTGCGGCAGAGGGCGCGCTTCTCATCCGCCGTCTGCAAGGGCGTCGAGCTCCTCCGAAAAAGCCGGCAGCCTCTTATAATACCAAAAGCGGCCGCGCGCAACAGGAAAATCCCGCTTTGGCGCGGCCGAAGCATGCCCTGCGTTGACATGAGGCATGCGGGGATGGAATCAGATCAGATATCCAGCATATCGCTGTAGGCCTTCAGCGCCCCGTCGGTGTCGTGGGCGAGCACGCGCTTGGCCAGGACCTTGCCCAGCTGCACGCCCTCCTGGTCGAAGGAGTTGACGTTCCAGCAGAAGCCCTGGAACATCACCTTGTTTTCAAAGTGGGCCAGCAGCGCGCCCAGGGTCTCGGGGGTGAGCTGGTCGCCCACGATGATGGAGGACGGCCTGCCGCCGGCGAAGGCCTTGTTGGGGTTGTCGTCTTTCTTTCCGCAGGCGAAGGCCATGATCTGCGCGGCCACGTTGGCGCACAGCTTCTGCTGGCTGGTGCTGCCCTGGATGTCCACGTCCATGCCCGCCTGGTTTTTCCTGAAGCCCACGAACTGCAGCGGCACGATGTCGGTGCCCTGGTGCAGCAGCTGATAGAAGGAGTGCTGGCCGTTGGTGCCGGGCTCGCCGAAGATGACCGGGCCGGTGGGATAGCTGACGGGCTCGCCGAAGCGGTTGACGGACTTGCCGTTGGACTCCATGTCCAGCTGCTGGAGGTGGGCCGGGAAGCGGCTCAGCGCCTGGGAGTAGGGCAGCACGGCGGTGGCGGGATAGCCCAGCACGTTGCGCTCGTACACGCCGATCAGCGCATCCAGCATGGCGGGGTTCTTCATGATGTCGGGGTCCTTGGCGGTCTCGTCGGCGGCGTGCGCGCCGTTTAAGAAGCGCTCGAACACCTCGGGGCCGAAGGCCAGGGACAGCACCACGCCGCCCACGCAGGAGGTGGAGGAGTAGCGCCCGCCGATGAAGTCGTCCATGAAGAACGCCTCCAGGTAGTCGCTGGACTTGGCCAGGGGGGAGGTCTCGCTGGTGACGGCCACCATGTGCTTCGAGGGGTCCAGGCCCGCCTTCTTCAGCGCGTCCTTCACGAAGGATTCGTTGGTCAGGGTCTCCAGCGTGGTGCCGGACTTGGACACCAGCACGAACAGGGACCGGGACACGTCGATGGACTTCAGCACCGCCGCGGCGTCGTCGGGGTCCACGTTGCTGATGAAGCGGGCTTCCAGCTTGAGGGCGCTGTTCTGCTTCGCCCACTGCTCGAGGGCCAGGTACATGGCGCGGGGGCCCAGGTCGCTGCCGCCGATGCCGATCTGCACCACGGTGGTGAACTTCTCGCCCTTGGCGTTGGCAATTGCGCCGATGTGGACCCTGTTGGCGAAATCCGCGGCCTTCTTCTGCTGCGCCGCGTAGAACTCCCGCTTGTCCACGCCGTCGGCCACCACGGCACCGCCCAGCTGGCCGCGGGTCAGCTGGTGCAGCACCCGACGCTTCTCGCCGGTGTTGATGATCTCGCCGTTGTACAGCGCCGCGTACTTTTCAGTCAGCTGGGCCTCGTCCGCCAGCGCCTGCATGGCCGCGAGGATTTCGTCGTTCACGGCCTTCGCCGCGAAATTGTAGGCCAGGCCCTCCGCCATGGGCACGCAGTAGGCCTTTACGCGCTTCGCGCCGTTTTCGCCGGTCATGGCCTCGGCCAGATTGACCTTCTCAGCCGCCGCCAGCTTGCCGCAGGCCGCCAGGGTATCGAGGTTCTTCCAATTGATCATGGGTATCATCCTTTCTGCTTGTCTTTATACAATGAAATGGCGATGAGCGCCAACAGTATCGTCGTCCACATAAACCCGCAGGCAAAGCCCGCGTCGCCGCCGGTGAGCAGGTTTTCGGAGACGCCGTAGAGCCGCAGCACGGCGTGAGCGCCGCCGGTCTGGCCCAGCAAGAGCACGGTGGCGAAGCTCCAGCCCCAGCGAAACAGCACCGTCGTCCACAGGCCACAGCGTTCATAGAGCAGGCAGCACAAAAGGGCCAGCAGCGCCACGTTGATCCCCGAGATCACCGTGCCGCCCAGCCCGCCGCCGATGAGGAAGAACGCGAGCGTCGCGGCGGCGGCAGCCCGGAGCCGTCCCCACCTCTCGCGGATGGAAGCGTAGAGCACGCCCTTTGTCAACAGCTCCTCGCCCAGCACGCTTAAAAGCAGTATCGCGCCCAGCGGGATCAGGGCAGGGGAGAAGCGGGGGGCACCCGCCGCGCGGAGGCTGTCGGTCAGCGTAAACAGCGCGGCCAGCATGACGGCGATGACCAGCCCCAGATGTCCCACCCGCAGGTCGCGAAGGGCGGGCCTGCCCACGGGGACATGAAACACTGCCGCGCACAGCAGGACCAGAGACGCGCCCGCCACCAGCGTGACGCAGCTGCCGTGCCAGGCGTAGAGCCACTGCGCCCAACCCGGCGCGCGGGCCACGGTCCCGGCGTTGACGTTCCACGCCCCAAACAGCGCCTGAAACGCCGCGCCCAGTATGAGCGGCAGCAGTATCGCGCAGAACGCCCAGGCCAGCGCCGCCGCCAGCGGGCGCACCAGCGCCTTTCGCATCACTCCACCACGGCCCGGATCAGGGGCTGGGGCTCGGGCCTGTCATCGCCGATGGCGATGGAGCGCCGGATCAGGTTGTGCGCCCCGATGCGGTCGGAGCCGTCTCCGGCGTGGAGGGTGCACAGCACGTCGCCCTTCTTTACCCTGTCGCCCACGCGCACCTTCATCACCAGACCCACGGATAGATCCAGCACGTCGGTCTTGCGCTCCCGGCCAGCGCCCAGCAGCCTGGCCGCGTTGCCGATGTCCCGGGTGGTCATGCCGGTGACGTAGCCGTCCCGGTCGGCGGTGACGTCGATCTTGTACTTGGCCTTGGGCAGCAGGCTGGTGTCGTAGGCGACCCGGGGGTCGCCGCCCTGGGCCGCGATCATCTCGGAGAGCTTTTTGAGGCCCTCGCCGCTTATGATCTTTTCCTCCAAAAGGGCGATGCCCTCCTCTACCGTCCGGACCGCCCCGGCGTTGCGCAGGATGTGCGCGCCCAGGGTCAGCGACACGGTCTTGAGGTCGCCCTCGACGCGGCCCGCGAGCACTTCGATGGCCTCCTCCACCTCCAGGGCGTTGCCGATGTAGTTGCCCAGGGGCTGGTCCATGTCGGTGATCAGCGCGGAGAAGCGCTTGCCGCTGAGGCTGCCGATGCGCACCATGGTTTTAGCCAGCTGGACGGACTTCTCATAGGTATCCATGATGGCCCCGGAGCCGGTCTTGACGTCCAGCACCACCACGTCGCACCCTGCCGCCAGCTTCTTGGAGAGTATGGAG
>Ga0256404_1012184_pt1 | contig 11251 bp, 6 predicted proteins | sample RumenRJG_01DNA_FD_185990 | JGI IMG/M metagenome (GOLD analysis project Ga0256404, IMG submission 185990) | Bovine rumen microbial communities from Lethbridge, Alberta, Canada - RJG_01 | ecosystem: Host-associated > Mammals > Digestive system > Stomach > Rumen | place: Canada: Alberta | collected... | reverse complement strand
AACTGAATTTGAAGGTGGGCAGTGTCGGCTCAATGAAAGCGACCTTGTACTGGCGTGTCCATTCGCCATCTTCAGAGGTTACGGTATAGGTCACAGGACCGTTTGTGAAGTCTTGCAGTGATCCGTTAGCTGGTTCGATGGTGGCACCAGGAGTCAAGTCGAAACAGACAGGTATTTGCTTCGAAAGTGACAGCAGCGAACGTACCACGAAAGTAATGTTTGTCTCGGTGGAACTAATGTCTGATACTTTCATTTGGTTCTTATCGTTGAAATAAATAGCATACTCATCGCCTTCCACCCAAGCGTTGAGAATGTCGCATTCCTTGTTTCCCGCCTCATCCTTGATACACGATGTCAGGCAGAGCATGCAGGAAACGAATACGAGTGTTATCCACATCGAATTGATTTTCAATTTTCTCATGGTTCTACATTTTTATCCTTTTATAGTTGAGCAGCCTTGTAAAAAGGCAAGCAAATGGTATCATTCTTTGTTTTTGGGCTCTGTCGTCTTTTTCCGTTTCACCTTCATTCGGTCGAAGCCGTTGCCGTAAACGCCGATAACGGGGCTTTGAGAGACAAAGGCTGCCGGATCAACGGTGTTGATAATCTCGAATACTTTCCGGCTCTCGCGCTGCTTGACGAGTACGAAAAGAACGTTTGTCTTATTGCCCGAATATGAGCCATAGCCTTCGAGAATGGTGCATCCGCGATGATGCTCTTGATTGATGCGTCGGGAGATTTCGTCATACTTCTCGGAGATGATGAAAAACTGAACAGAGCGGCGCATGGAGTTGACTACCTGGTCGAGGCAGAATGCCGTCACATAGAGCACCACATAACCGAAGATGACGCGCTCCCAGTCGCGCAGTACCAAATAACTGGAGGTGATGATAATGATGTCGCAAATCATCATGACATGTCCGAGTGATATGTCACGGTATTTATTGACGATGGAGGCGACGATATCCGTACCGCCGGCGCTTCCGTTGAACGACAGTCCGATGCCGACGCCGCAGCCACAGAATACCGCTCCGATGATACTTGCCATGAACGGCTGGTCTTCAAGCAGGTGGAGTGAAGTGGCAAAGTCGCGCATAAGCGATAGCGATAACGTGAGCACAAGCACGCCATAGACTGTCTTCACGCAGAATTTCCATCCCAGAATCTTCAGTGCAAGAATCAAGAGACAGATATTGATGGAGAAATAAGAAACTTGTGCAGGAATGTGGAGCGGGCTCCATTCCAGGATAGAGGCGATGCCGGGAACGCCGCCGGTCGTGATGCTGTTGGGCAACAGGAAGACTGACCATCCGATGCAGTAGGAAATCATGCCTATGGCAATCATCACATAGTCGCGCAGTTCACGGAAAAAAATGTGTCTTTTTCTGTCTTTTTCTGATATTTCCATTATTTCAATAGTTTTTAATTTTCCAATAATTTAAGTGCTTTTTGAACAATATCGCTGGTCTCGTTAGTGATTCGGAAATATTCGCTCATGTCCCACAGGTCGCGTGCAACGAGCGCTTTCAGCTGATTGCGCAGATAGGGGAGTGTGCGTTGTAGTTCTTCGTCATCTTTCGGAACGATTTTTTGTTTCTTCGCTTCCGCAAGAATGTCGTCTATTTGCGACTGTGGAACTTCATATCTCCCGATGAAATCGGTAAATTCCGGATATTTCTTTTTCAGTTCCTTGCGATGCTTGTCGATGTATTTTAGTGACGCGTTGATGACAATGTTCTTTGCTGTCAGTTGTCTGTGGAAGCGTGTGTACTTCGTTGTGTCGAGCGGTACGAAGTGGTCGGGCATGATTCCGCCGCCACCATATACCGTCCTATGCTCGCGCAGCGTATAGTATTTGAGTGAATCGGCAAAGTGGATGCTGTCCGGATTGGTCAGTTCGCCATGCTTATAGCGCTTTTCAATGTCCATCTCATAATCTTTGAGGTCGCCCTTTTTGTAGGGTTTCTGAATGCACCGTCCCGTCGGGGTGTAGTAATGGGCGATAGTGAGGCGTATCATCGAACCGTCGTCAAACTCAATTGGGCGTTGCACCAGTCCTTTTCCGAACGACCGCCGTCCCACCACGATGCCGCGGTCTTGGTCTTGCAGCGCACCGGTCAGAATCTCTGCTGCCGAAGCGGAGTATTCGTTGATGAGCACAATCACTTTTCCGTTGAGAAGTTTTCCGCCGCCACGTGCCCGATATTCCTGGCGTGAGACGCGCCGTCCTTCGGTATAGACAATCATGTCGCCACGTTGGAGGAACTCATTGGTTATCTGTACGGCAGACTGCAGATAGCCTCCGCCGTTCTCCTGCAGGTCGATAATGAGATCTTCCATGCCTTGTTCCTTTAGCAGGGAAATGCCTTCCATGAATTCCCTGTACGTCGTGGCACCGAAACTTCCGATGCGGATATAGCCGACGCGGGGCTGAATCATATACACAGCATCGACAGTCTTCACGGGAATCTTATCGCGTGTCACAATAAATTCCAGGAGTTCCTTGATGCCTTGTCGCTTCACACCCAACCTCACTTTCGTGCCTTTCTTTCCGCGCAGTCGTTTCATGATGTCTTCGCGCGACATCTTCACACCGGCAATGGTGGTATCGTTCACGTTGATGACACGGTCGCCGGCGAGGATGCCCACCTTCTCGGAAGGACCGTTGAGCACGGTCTGTATGACCATCAGCGTGTCCTCGAGCATGTTGAACTGAATGCCCACACCCTCGAAATTGCCGTTCAGCGATTCGCTCATCGATTTCACTTCCTTCGGCGTGGAATAGGTAGAGTGGGGGTCCAAAGATTTCAGCATGCCGCGAATGGCTTCTTCCACCATCTTCGATTCGTTCACGGTGTCAACGTAAAGATGGTAGATGGCTTGCTCGGCATTCCTCAACTTCTCCATCGGTTTCTTCGCTCCCATCTGAAATTGAGCATTTGCCGGAAGAAAAGCCATAGTCGTGAGTATCAGGAACAATATGTATCTTACGATACGCTTCCTGTTATATGATTCTTTCTTTCTCATGTTCTTCTTATGCGTTTTCTTCATCGGGAAGGTCCTCTTCAATAACCAGGTTGTCGATGATGAAGTTCTGCCGTTCCATCGTGTTCTTTCCCATGTAGTATTCCAAAAGTTTCTGCACCTGATCGTTCTTGTGCAGCGTCACCTGTTCAAGCCGGATGTCCGGTCCGATGAAATGGGAAAACTCGTCGGGCGAGATTTCGCCGAGTCCCTTGAATCGGGTGATTTCGGGGTCTGGTCCCAAGTCGGCAATGGCTTGCAGGCGCTCATCATCACTATAACAGTAGCGGGTGATGAAGTCGCCCTTCTTCTCACCTTTATTAAGATGTGCGTCGGCTTCTTCCAACACTTTTTTCTTCTTGATTTTCGTACGGCGGTTGCGCACACGGAAAAGTGGTGTCTGCAACACATAGACGTGCCCTTTCTTAATCAATTCAGGGAAGAATTGCAGGAAGAACGTGATAATCAGCAGACGGATATGCATGCCATCCACATCGGCATCCGTAGCGACGATGACCTTGTTGTAGCGCAACGTGTCGAGCCCGTCCTCTATATCGAGCGCCGCCTGCAAGAGATTGAACTCCTCGTTCTCGTAAACCACTCGTTTGGTCAGTCCATAGGAGTTGAGCGGTTTTCCGCGCAGGGAGAATACTGCCTGCGTGTTCACATCGCGGCTTTTTGTAATGCTTCCGCTGGCAGAATCACCTTCCGTGATGAAGATGCAGCTCTCTTCCTTGCGGTCGTTTTTGGTGTCGCTGTAGTGAATGCGGCAGTCGCGCAATTTTCGGTTGTTCAGATTTGCTTTCTTGGCACGTTCTCTCGACAGTTTGGTGATGCCTGCCATCGCCTTGCGTTCCTTTTCGCTTTCGCTGATTTTCTGGAGCATGGCTTCGGCAATGTCCGTATTCTTGTGCAGGAAGTTGTCCACCTGTGTCTTGATGAAGTCGCCCACATATTTGTTGATGCTGACTCCTCCGGGTGACATCGTGAGCGAGCCGAGCTTTATTTTTGTCTGCGACTCGAACATCGGTTCTTCCACATTCACGGCAATGGCAGCTACAATTCCGTTACGAATATCTGTATATTCGAAGTTTTTGCCCGAGAATTCTTTGATTGTCTTTGCTATATGCTCTTTGAACGCACTTTGGTGGGTTCCGCCTTGGGTCGTATGCTGACCATTGACGAAAGAGTAGTATTCCTCTCCATACTGGTTGGCGTGGGTAAAAGCTATCTCGATATCTTCGCCTTTGAGGTGAATGATGGGGTAGATGCCGTCGATTGTCATGCGGTCGGTGAGCAGGTCTTCAAGTCCGTTGCGACTGACGATGCGTCGCCCGTTGTACATGATTGTCAATCCCGTGTTCAGGTAAGTATAGTTGCGGAGCATGTTCTCCACGATATCGTCGTGGAAGGAATAGTTCTTGAACAGCGTATTGTCGGGTTCGAAGAAGATGAAAGTTCCTGTTTCGTCCTTGCTCTTTTCCTTTTTATCGTTCTTCAGTTCCCCACGTTCGAATGTTGCTATGCGCACTTTCCCTTCGCGATAGGAGCGAACTTCAAAATGACAGCTCAGCGCATTGACGGCTTTCACACCGACACCATTCAGTCCGACGCTCTTCTTAAATGCTTTCGAGTCGTATTTTCCTCCCGTGTTAAGCACCGATACGGCTTCAATGAGTTTTCCTTGCGGAATGCCGCGCCCATAGTCGCGCACCGATACCCGCAGATTGTCTTCGATATCGACTTCTATCCGCTTGCCGGCATTCATCTTAAACTCGTCGATGGAGTTATCCAACACTTCCTTCAACAACACATAGATGCCATCTTCGGGAAGCGAACCGTCACCCAGCCGTCCGATATACATTCCCGGACGGGTACGTACATGTTCCATGTCGCTCAGGTGGCGGATGTTGTCGTCGGTATATTTCACCGTCGGTTGTTGCTGCACATCCTCTTCGTATTCTACGTTTTCTTCCTTATATAATTCTTTTGCCATATTTTCAATCTCCAATCTCTTTCTTGTAGCACCTGCGCCGTTTGTGGTTCACTGTCTCAAAGTAACTCCACTGACTTTGCACGTTCTCGTTACTCTCCATCTCCACCTGGCTTTCACCCCATTTGATGCCGTACTTGATATACCACGGAATCAAATGATAGAACATCAGCGCGTTCACACCTTTCGCCCGGTATTCAGGCAGTACGCCAATCATCATCAGGTCGATGATGTCGGTCTTGTGGAATTTCAAGACACGCATCACATGCCACCAACCAAAAGGCAACAAGCGCCCGCGGCGACACTTTTGCAACGCCCGTGAAAGCGACAGCATCGTGATGCCCACGCCCACCAGCTTGTTTTCGCCGTCAGTGCAGTCTTCCACGATAGGGATTAAGTTCAAATCAACATACGGGAAATACATCTTCACGTATTGGTCAATCTGCTTGTCGGTCAGCTCAGAAAAACCATACAGGTCATTGAACGTATCGTTAATCAGGTGGAATATCTTGTGGCCCATCCCTTCATCCACTTCTTTCTTGGTGAGCGTGCGCACACGCAGGTTGTAGCGCTTCATGATCATTTCCGAAATCTTCACCATCTTTTCAGGAATACGATCAGGAACAAAAATCTTGAACTCCACGTAGTCATTGTCTTTCTCCCAGCCACCCAGCTTCTCCATGTGCTCAGGGTAGTATGGATAGTTGTAGATGGTTGCCATCGTGCCGAGTTCGTCGAATCCCCACGTGAGCATTCCTTCCGGGTCGAAATCGGTAAAGCCCAGCGGACCAATCACTTCCGTCATTCCCTTTTCCCGACCATACCTCTCAACGGCATCCAGCAAGGCACGCGAAACGTCCATGTCGTCGATGAAGTCAATCCAACCGAAGCGTACACTCTTGCGACCCCAGCGCTCGTTGGCTTTGTGATTGATAATCGCAGCCACACGGCCAGCCACCTTCCCGTCTTTATAAGCGAGGAAATATTCAGCCTCACAGAACTCGAAAGCGGCATTTTTCTCACAGTCCAACACGTTACGCTCATCACTGAACAAGTTGGGGACATCATACTCGTTGCCCGCATACAAGTCATAATGAAAATCAATGAAAGTTTTCAGCGCCTGCTTGTCCGCGACTTTCCTTATCTCAATACCATTCATAATCCCTTCTCTCTGCTCGTGGAGGCGAATCAGTGCATCCGCCCTGTTTAATCGTTAGATTTATCATGCAAAAATACGGAAAAACATCCAAAACACAAAATTTGAACCAAAAATCATCGATTTTTTCCGAAAATTATTATATTTGCAGAAAAATATCATAGAGAAAATCATCATGAAGAAAATCATCCTCACACTCCTTTGTCTTTGCGCACTGACAGCCATCCAGAGCTGCCAGAAAAATCTCATGGACGAAGCTGTCAAAAAACTGCAAAACAGCAAGCCGGAGACCATACACAACATCGACGGGCATAAAACCACACTCACCATCGTCACGCTATGCGACGACGGGTACATAGGCAATCTCGAGCAGCCACACGCCAATCTCTTCGTGGCAGAAAACGCCAAATTTTTCAGAAAAATCAGCGAAACACTCCCTGAAATACAAGACCTGCAAGTCAAACTCATCTACAAGAGCAAGACCAACGGCGACGAACAAGAATTCGAATACACAACCGAAGAGTTGAAGTCGCTTACCGAAAACCCCGAAAAAACCATTCAGGAAGCACAGGAAGAACTCGCGCTTATTGAGGAATAACACGCGGGAGGAGTACCTTTCGGCAATCGTATTTCCAAGTCTTCCTGTATTCCCAGCGTCCCTTTATTTCTTCTTATATCTGTAACGCTTCATCTGGTTTATTTTTGCTTGATGCTTTTCTGACATGGAAGGAACGACAGCATTCGTGCGGACTGTATCTGCAGGAAGGGGTTTTTCCCACAACTCCTCCATTCGCTCTCTGGAAAGCAACTTGCGATCAACAACATAAGATTCACCGATACAACAGACCTTGACGCCCTCTTTGATTTTTTTAGAAGTGAAAAAAACTTCCATTTTACAAAAGCTGCTTTGCAAGTCTTTAACTGTCGGTTCCTCTTCGACAGAATCATAGACCTCACTCTCCTCAAGGGTGGTAATGTTAAATTGACGAAATCCAGCCAACTTAAGCCCCCAGATATTTAATTGGTGGTCTCCCTTAAAAGCCAGATAGTCACGCCCCGCAATGGTAATTCCTGCATCCCTGTTCACATGAATGAAGGCAGCTTCGTTGCCGTTCTTCTTTTTGCTTACCAACGAGTCCCCCTTTTCCTCAAGCCTCTTCTTGCGAATCTTATATGCCATGGTCTTCCCCTCAACGCAAGGCTCTATCAGTGTAAAACAAATAGCCTCAAGGGGCAAAAGCCCATCTTCGGTCAGCTTGATGTCTTTGTCATATAGCGTCTTCCGCCCGACAACATGTTCCTTCACACGCTTATTCTTCAGTTTCACGAAAGAATCAAGGTAGCCTGTCTGGTAATATTCCAAGACGGTGTCTTTCAACTGATAAATTCTAAAATATTCCCTGATATACAGGTATTCCAGTTTCGAGCTGTTGACATTGATTTCTTCCAGACCAAGCGTGACAGGCTTCATCAACAATACCGTGTCGCAACTTGCCAGCGAATGAACGTCCAACGTCTCGTATGCAATATGGCGGACAGAAAAACCTTTTGTCTTTTGCACCTTTTCCGGCAAGATTCCATACCTGTCAGTCATGCCGACAACCCGACCGGCTCCGTCAATGACAGTTGCCTTGGCAATAGGTTGGTTGTCAACCTGGTCAAAAATACGTATCTGGGCAGACACGCGGACAGACGCTGTAAAGAAAAAGATGATAACAAGGATCCACGCCTTTCGGATGTTGAGAGTATTTGCCATAGGTCTTAGATTTGAATTAGCTACAAAGATAAACAAAAAACAGATATCTTCCAAATCATTATTCACTATTTTTCTTGTTTGACAGCTTCACCTTGACACCCTGACAGCTTCGCCGGCTATTCGCCACAAATGTATATTTATGCACTGGCTGTGGTTTTGTGTCGTCATTTCTAAACCATTGAATTTCAATATATTATGAGGTGGTTTCTAAAAGTTGAACTTTTAGCGTGCAAAAGTTCAACTTTTAGGAGCCAAAACTTCAACTTTTAGAATGCAAAAGTTGAACTTTTGGAAAACGAAAGTTCAACTGCATGTTTATACAACCTTTCCTGTATATTTATACGCCGCTGGATATCTCTTCAAAAACTCACCTAACTCACTCCGTGGAAATGGTTCTCGAAAGGGTACGAAAAAAGCGGCTCGCTGTCCACAAATGGGGAACAGGGAGCCGCACGATTGTCTGTTGATTGCGCCAGGCTGGCAGCGTCAGTCGGAAATCATGGTGATTTCGATACGGCGATTCTGGCGCAAGAGGTCGTTCGCAACACGCTGCACATCAGCCGCAGTCACACTGTCGAGCACTTGCTCGAAATCGGTATCGTAGTCGATACCATGGCGCAGATGGTTGTAGATGACATAGTCCCAGTAGCCGTTGTCGCGCACATTCTGCCCGTAAGCCTTGCGCAGATACTTCCTCACCTTGTCCATCGATGAGGGCAGCGGACCGTTCTTGGCAATGTTTTCAATCTGCTGATAAATGATAGGAATCAGCTCGTCGTACTTCTTCGGGTCGGTGCGGAACGTGATTTTTACAAGCGAGTTGGGAGTCGTCGTCCGTCCCATCTGGTAAGACACGCTCACGCCGTAGGTTCCGCCTTTCTCTTCGCGCACGGAGTCGGTATAAGCAATCGACAACACACGGGCGAGGAAATCGAGTTCGAGGTCGGTCTTCGGGGCGAAAGGCTCGGCAAACGTGTAATAGATGTTGACCAGCGCCGAAGGTGTGTTCGCCTTTTTGTGATACACATGCGTCTCGTTCACGTCACGGACACGCGGATAAGTGTCGGCAAACGTCTCTTTCCTGCCATGCGAGGGCAGTGTGGCGACATACTGACAGAGCAGCGGACGGAGCGCATCCATATCCACATTTCCCACCAGCACCATCTTGAAACCGGAGGCATCGCTGAAGCGTTCGCGGTAAATCTGCATGATGCGGTCGTAGTCAATCGACTTGAGATGCTCGCGGCGGAGGGGTTCCACGCGCGGATGATTGCCGTAAAGAATGACGCGAGTCGTGTCGTTGTAACCCACTTGCGGGCTCGCCTCACGGTTGGTCAGGAACGACTCCATGCGGTTCAGCTCGCCATTGAACGCCGTCGTGTCTGTGCGCGGACTGGTGAAATAGAGGTAGGTCAGCTCCATCAGCGTCTTGAGGTCTTTTGGCGACGACGTGCCGTTGATGGATTGCGTCTCATCGCCTATGGACGGGCGCACACTGACAATTTTCGATGCCAACTTCTTCTGCAGGGTCAGCGCATCAAACTCACCCACGCCAGCCTTCATCACCGAACCGCTGATGAAAGAGAAATTGTGTACGTCCTTGTCTGGATAGAGCGATGTGCCACCCTCACCGTAGAAACGCATCATCACTTGATCCTTGCTGAAGTCGGTCGGTTTGACATACACCTTCACACCATTGCTCAACGTCAGTTCCTTCGCTCCGAAGCGATAGTCACGCTCACTCACGATAGTGCCCGGCTGCGGCAACTTGGCAATCAGTTCTTCGGATACCTGTTCCTCCCGGTAAGCCTCATAACGGCGCGCCTGAGCGGCTTCTACCCACTGCTTCATCTCCTCTCCCGTCGGTTCTGTGAAGCCCTCTTTGTTCGGGAAATAGCAGACAAGCACCTGGTTGCGGTCGGTAATCAGCTCAGGGACAGCCTTGTTCACCTCGTCGAGCGTCACCTCACGGTCGAACCGGCGCGTCATCTCCAACTGTTCCTCAGCCGACAGCATCGGTTCGGAAGTGAGAAAATGATTGACCGCCTTGCTTACGAAATGGCGGTTCTGACGGTCGTTGCGCTCGGCGTATTGTCTTTCCACCGCCTTCATGCGCAACGCTTTCGCACGCTCCAGCTCCGAAGCGGTAAAACCATGCTGGCGCGCCTGTTCAGCCATACCGATGACGGCATCGAACGAACCACGGATATTCTCCTGGCGGCAACCGAAATTCAACGTGAACGCCTCCTTCGTGCGCGAAATGAAGAATGTTCCCGCGCGCACCGAAGCACTCAATACGGGCGGCACCGCCTCATGCTGCAACTCTTGCAGACGGTTACGCAACATGGAGGCAATGAGACCGTCCACATATTCGCCACGCTGCGATGACACAAGATGCTTCTCCGAGTCGGGAGCCGCATCGCGCTTCATATAAAGATGTGCCAGCATGATAGGCTGTTCGCTGTCACGGTCCGTAGCCACAATCATCTCATCATTGTCGCCGACAGGATAATAAATGCGCTCGGCGGGATTCTTCGGTGCAGGAATCTTTCCGAAAAGCTTCTTAATCTGCCGCTCGGTACGGTCCACATCAATGTCGCCGACAACAATAATCGCCTGCAGGTCAGGGCGATACCACTTCTGGTAGTAGTCGCGCAAATCCTGATAGGGGAAGTTATCTACAATATCCATCGAGCCGATAGGCAGACAGTCCTCGTATTTCGTACCTTTGTAGATGACGGGCAACAGGTTTTCCATCATCCGCTGCGTGGCTCTCGTGGCACGCCGTGTGCGCCATTCCTCGTGAATCACGCCACGCTCCTTGTCAATCTCCTCATCCTCAAGCAGAAGCGAGTGGCTCCAGTCGTGCAGGATATGCAGGCACGAGTCGATAATCCCCTGACGGCTCACGGGCACGGCAGAGATGTTATACACCGTCTGGTCCACACTGGTGTAGGCATTGAGGTTGGCACCGAACTTCACACCGATGGATTCGCACCAAGGCACGATAGAGGGCGATTTGCCCTTCCCCCTGAAATGTTCCGTTCCGTTGAAAGCCATGTGTTCAAGGAAGTGCGCCAAACCGCGCTGGCGGGGCTCTTCGAGAATACTTCCCACACGCTGCGCAATATAAAACTCTGCCAATCCAGGTTCCTTCGCGTTGTGGCGGATGTAGTAGGTAAGTCCGTTTTTCAGCTTACCCATGCGATAGCTGTCGTCCTGACGGACGCTTTGTGCGGAGAGCGATGCGACAAACAGGGTGAAGATTGCCAGCAGAAGGGTTCTCTTCGCGCATGAGCAACGTCGGAATAATTGAATTTCT
>Ga0256404_1012183_pt1 | contig 11251 bp, 11 predicted proteins | sample RumenRJG_01DNA_FD_185990 | JGI IMG/M metagenome (GOLD analysis project Ga0256404, IMG submission 185990) | Bovine rumen microbial communities from Lethbridge, Alberta, Canada - RJG_01 | ecosystem: Host-associated > Mammals > Digestive system > Stomach > Rumen | place: Canada: Alberta | collected... | reverse complement strand
GTATATTTCCAATGCCTTGACTTTATCTTTTATGTCATTTGTTGCAAGAACAAACCAACCGATTCGGTTCTTTTTATGATCAGAAATTGCTTCTTCATTATATTCGACCTTCAGCCCACGCACTGGTATTTCCTTTAGGATAAAGTACTTTGCATAAAAGCTTTCATTTGCTTTGTTTCGATTACCAGAAACCAATTCGTTATAACATACATAAAGTTTGTGGTCAAACTTTTTAGAATCAGTCTCTGCTTTGTAACTGTCAAAATATATGTGAACATATATCCGGTGATTATCCCATGACATCAGTTCGGTCACGGCATATAATTCATCATCCATTACCTGGCAGTAATTGTGATGGTTGCATATATCTTTGCGATGACGCTCTACAGCATCTTTTGCGAATGATACCGTAAATGGTACGCCTACCATATATTTCAAATGTATGTCGTAAAAAGCATCAATGTTTTTTCACTGTAAAAACCTTTGTCCATCACATAATGCAGTGATCCTGCTTTGATAAGTTCAAGATTTTCAAGGCTTTCCTGAAGAGTGCTGACATCCTTGATACTTCCCGATATGATTCTGTAATATATTGGCAGACGGCTTTTTTCCCCAGTAAGCATGAGTAGATTTATCTGCGGAAGTTCTTCTCCATCACGGTTATAGCCCCAACGGACGAACTCTATGAATTCGCTGTATGAAGAAATACTTGTTATATCCATGGCATAGTATTCGTCCTGTTTATTGACTTCAATCCATTTTTGAAAAAATTCCTGTTGCAGTGAAGGTGTAATGCGTGTGAGCAGCTCCGTTATTCTTTGAGAGGTCAAAGAACCATTGTATGGAGCACGGTTACGGGCAATCCACTCTGAGACATGACATAATGCACCACCTTCACTGACAAGAAAATAAGCACTTGTCAGAATCTGCTGCCAATCGTCAGCGAACACATTCTGAAGTAATGGTTTTAGACCGGTTTCATCTGCCATTTTGTCAAGCAACAGGGAAACGCCTATATTTGTTACAATACAATGTTCTTTATTTTCTTGTAGCTTCACTTTATTTTTTGCAGCATCACCTTTCTTACGATTCGCTACTATAGCACCTGTATCCGGATCCAGGTGTCCAACGCTTACGCGTTTGTGCTTGCATGTTTTAGTTTCTTTATCCCAGTAGGTTGTATTCTCGTAAACATAGGTTTTACCATTCGGATTCTTCACATAAACGTATGATGACATGTATTTATGCGGGTTTTAGAACACATTCGACATGACATGTGTATAATTTTTCCGGGAGATTAGGTTACAGTATTTGGCAAAAATAAAAAGAGAATGACGGAGATATTTCGCCCTGCTTATTCTTGTAGTAACCAATCGGCTATATCGTGAATTTCAATTCCTTCATAGCTATATTGTGGATGTTTGGTTCTGGCAATAATCATTTTCGGATAAGCATCTCGAATCTGAAGGAGAGGAGAGCATTCTCTCTCAAATGTTTCCTGCCCGGAAATGTTGTCGCTGACCTGAATATAAAACTTCTCGCTGCCTCGCTGAGCAACAAAGTCGATTTCCTTTTGATAGAGCTTGCCGACATAGACATCGTATCCACGGCGAAGAAGCTCGATGCAAACGATGTTTTCATATACTCTGCCATAATCCATATTTCTGCTTCCAAGTATTGCATATCGAATACCGCTGTCACATAAATAGAACTTTTCAGAGCTTTCAAGGTATTTCTTACCTCGGATGTCGTATCTCTTAATATCATAAAATACAAAAGCATTGCACAAATACTTAATGTACTTGCCAACGGTTACATGATTGGTTGGAGTCTCATTTGCTGTCAGTAGCTGACTGACCTTATTCGGAGAAGTCAGGTTGCTGATATTATCCATAAGGAATTCGCTCAGACGTTGTAAAACCAAAGTGTCCGGGAGAGCATATTTCTGCACCAAATCCCTTGTAACAATAGTTTCGTAGACCTCTTTGATATAGTTTGTTCTGTCTTTTTCAGTTCTGTAAGCGTAAGAACCTGCTAAACCGCCTTTGATAGCGTAATCATCAAAGAGTTTATCTTTATCACTAACATCATCATAATATTGGCAATATTCCTGGAAACTGAAAGGAAACACATGAATTTCAATATAGCGTCCGGTAAACAGGGTTGCCAGATCTGCACTCAACAGGAAAGCATTGGAGCCTGTTACATAGATGTCGTAAATTCCCTTAGAGTACAGGCTATTAATTGCCAGCTCAAAATTAGGACACATTTGAACCTCATCTACAAACAGGTAGTTCGTTTTACCTTCCTGATAATGTTCTTCCACATATGCGTGTAAGGCATGGTATTCCATGATTTCTTCATATGCTAAATCCATGAAGTCAATGAAGATAATATTGATGTTTTCAAAGTTGCTTTTCAGATACTCAATATACGCCTGCATCAGCTTGGACTTACCAGAACGACGAATACCTGTGATGATCTTGATGTCAGGAGTGCCATTCAGTTCAATGATTCTATCGAGATATTTAGTTCTCGTGATTGTTTTCATATAGTCACCCACTTTCAAAAATTGGAATTTTTTCATTTCTCGAAACTGCTTTGTTGTACTTAGTATACTGTTTGCTAATAGTATATGCAAGATGTCACTTTCAAAAACACAAATTTTTTTATTTTTTGAAAGTGGAAACTATGTAAAGGAGTGTCTTTGTCTGATTGACACACACCTCGTGGGTGAGCTTTTTTTCCGTTTTCATAATATGATATTACCTTCGGTTCAAATGAAAAAGTATGGTGGAAAGGATTCATTCCGGATAGCAAAAACGGAAGCCTTTTAGCTTGAAAATGGAATAAGTCATTCACTAAGCCTTTATTTCTGATGAAAGCGCCTTTAGCAGGTCACGGAAAAAGGAAATATAAATTCAAAATAACTCAAAAACTTGACTTATAACATTGACTAAGTTAAAATAAAACAAATTGAGTTAAAAGGAGAATGAGAAATATGCTTACAAGCGTATTCGGGATTTCTATAAAATATGAAGCATGGAATCATCAGGATTCTTTGCCTGTTTATATTGCAGGGAGTTATGATTTTCATACAGCATATATTGGAAACAGACGTTGTATAATGCTTGCTCCAACAGAAGAACTTGCCACACTTCCGGCATTGAAAAAACAAATTGTAAAAATACAACAGATTGATAATGTGCCAGTCGTATTTGAACTTACAACGGTATCAAATTATAGAAGAAAAAGCCTTATAGAAAATAATATACCGTTTATTACTAATAAGCAGGTCTTTCTTCCTTTCATTGGGACAATGCTTTCTGATGAAAAAGAACCCCAAAAGCTGACTGGTAAGTTTGTTTACTCCACGCAGCAGTTGTTTTTATTTTATCTGTACAGTAAGAAAAAACGATTGTATACTTCAGAAGCCGGAAAAGTGCTTCCGTTTACAGCAATGACCTTGACCAGAGCAGTGAAGCAGTTGGAAACGACAGATTTGTTTCTTGTAGCAAAAGACGGTGTTAATAAGTTTATTGAGTCAAAATATAAGCGAGATGAATTATTTGAAAAAGCAAAAGTATATTTGACGACTCCTGTTCGAAAAACAGGATATATAGATAAGACGCAAGTTACAGAAAATATGGTCTTTGCAGGGGAAACGGCACTTTCTGAAAAAACAATGCTAAATCCAAGCCGAGTTGTTACCTATGCAATTAGTGAGAAAGATTATGATAAAGCCTTGCTGACTGATGAATTGATAGACCCGGATAAACAGGTCAGACTTGAATTATGGGCATACAACCCAAAACAATTTTCAGAGGATAACAGTGCTGATGATATTTCACTTGTTTTATCTTTTACAGATACAAATGATGAAAGAATTGAAGAAGCAGTAGATGAATTGCAGGAAAGAAGGTTGCATGAGTAATGGTCAGTGGATTTACAAAATTTAAGGAAAGATTTCAAGGTTTTGAAAATCAATATGTCATCATCGGTGGGACAGCGTGTGATTTGATTATGGAAAACGAAGAACTACCATTTCGTGCTACAAAAGATGTAGATATTGTATTGATTGTTGAATCCATAACAGCGGAGTTTGGCAGGCAGTTTTGGGAGTATGTCAAAGAAGCAGGATATGAGCATTTGAATAAAAGCACTGGAAATGCACAGTTTTATCGTTTCACATCTCCGAAAAGTAAAGAATATCCATATATGATAGAAATATTTTCCAGAAATCCGGATTTTATTATATTGGAAGATGATGCAGTTCTCACTCCACTTCCGATAGATGATGAAATATCCAGTTTGTCGGCAATCCTTTTAAATGAAGCATATTACGAATTGTTAAAAACCGGACAAATGATGATTGATGGCATTCCGGTATTAAGTCCGACTTGCCTGATTCCATTTAAGGCGAAAGCATGGCTTGATTTAAAGGAACGCAAGTTGAATGGAGAGCAGGTCGATAGCAAAAACATAAAGAAACATAAAAACGATGTGTTCCGATTAGCACAGTTAATCACAGCCAATACAAGGCAAGTCCTCAGTCCGGAAATAGCAGAGGATCTGAAAAAGTTCTTATCTGAAATAGCTGATGAAACAGTGGATTTAAAGTCCTTGGGTATAAGGGGAACAGATAAGAAGAAAATGACAGAAATGCTATACCAGTGTTATGGGTTGAAGGATAATACATAGTAAAAATGTTCTTAAAGATTTTGGACTCAGTGAATCCAAAATCTATGTGAGATTGTGAATATTTGGAATCATATGAAGGATTTATTAAAAGAATATCAGGATGATATGAAGAAGCAGATTATTATGACGGCATTGGGAGATGGCTTTTTTTCGATATGGATGGAAGTGTTTTGTGATGAACAGGAAATATGATTTGCACTGATAAAAGCGTTTCAAGGAACAAATCTGAATTGCAATGATGCGAATGGATGCGTTAAAGAAGTTATATAAATAAGCATTATACGGTCAATTTAATATCGACATATGACCATATTTGCGTTATAATGAAATCAAATCTAATAAGAAAACCAGATAATCATTACTGGATATGCAAAAAACAACGGTGGCAGATTATGCACCTGAAAGAACAGTATAACAAAACCCTTATGGTGGATATAGGGTGGATTTCCACCCAAACCAGATTTTTTCAGGATAAACCAGGTTTTCTTATCTTTACAGATTCTTACATCAAAGTCAGTAAATTCAAGGCTTTGAATGACTTTAAATAAAATTTAATGACAATGGTTTCAGGCAGAAGAGGAACCTCCTAAGCGCTAGTTGTGGGTTCAATTCCCGCCGGGAACATCGATTTTTTGCAACAATGATGGTAAAAATTCATTGTTGCTTTTTTTATTTTATGGGGCTTGCGAGCACCGAAAAAATATAAAAATGAGTAATTGGAGCACCGAGAACTAAATCTATCCAAGCACCCAATGGAGATAACTAAAGTGTAGGATAAGGGAAAGAAGAAAGCAGATGAGGAATAGGATTACAGGAATGAGGCAGTCGGGAGGCTGCCTTTTTTCAATGGAAGGAATCTATGGCAGAGAAAGAACTTGACCAGTTAACACGGGAGGAGAAAAAGGCAAGATTTCAGAAAGCATTCGATGATTATAACAGCGGATTTGTTGAAGTGGATTATACCAAGCTTACAAGCATCAATACACATTTTATGGAGAAGTATTATAAAGATTTTATCAGAATGCCGGCAGTAAAAAGCACGAAGAATCCAGATGGTACCGGAACAATCACGGAAAGCACAGTAAATGAGATACATAAAATTTTGAGAAGCTGTTTCCGTCAGGCAGTGAAGTGGGATATGATGGAAAAGAATCCGGCGGTGGACGCAACTGTACCAAAAGCAAAGAAACAGGAGCGTGAGATATGGACCGCGGAGATGCTTATGCAGGCATTGGAAGCCTGTGATAACAAAATGCTCAAAATAGCATTTCACCTTGCTTTTACAGCAACACTTCTTATCGGTGAACTTTTGGGACTGACATGGGATGATATGGATATGTCGGAAGAGGCGATTGCAGATAATAGAGCCTATGTTATTATCAATAAATAGGTGGAGAGAATAGGAGAGTTGATTGGGCTGACATGGGACTGTGTGGATATATCAGAAGAAGCTATTTCAGAGAACAGGGTATATGTCTTTATTAACAAACAGGTGGAGCGTGTATCAAAGGAAGCTGTTGAGGAGCTGGATTCAAAAGAAGTCATTCTGATCTTCCCATCCCAAAGGAAGAATAATAAGACGGTCAGGGTGCTGAAAACACCAAAGACCGATACCAGTGAGCGCAAAGTTTATATACCGGGATTTGTGGCACAGTGCCTTATTGATATAAAGATGGAGCAGGATGAGGTAAAGGAGGCACTTGGCAGTGAGTATACCGATTACAACCTGATAATGGCGACCACTTTTGGAATGCCAATCAATGGCAGTTATATTCGTGACCAGATGCAGAAAGTAATTGATAAAGAAGGTCTTCCGGATGTGGTTTTTCATAGTCTGCGCCATACAAGTGTCACATACAAACTGAAACTGAGCGGTGGAGATATCAAAGCAGTCCAGGGGGATTCCGGACATGCACAGGCGGACATGGTAACGGAAGTGTATGGTCATATCATTGATGAGGATCGGCGAAAAAATGCAGAGAGAATGGAGAATGCCTTTTATAATAAGGAAAATCTTAATCCGGATATACATGAGCAGAAAGAGGAAGAAAATAAGATTACCATACCGGAGGGAGTAGATCCTGAACTGCTGATGAAAGTACTTGGCAATCCGGAGATGGCTGCTTTGCTTACATCTCTGGCGAAGACAATAAAAGCATGATGAAGAAAATGTGGCGGTATTATATAGATAAATTATCTGTGTAGTATCGCCTTTTTTACAAAATTGAATTGGGCAGAAAAAATATTGCAAAAAATGACAAAAATCCTTGGATAAGCGATTACGAAATGGTATTATATTAGAAATGACGAAAGGCAATGTGTTAATCGACACTAACGTCGCACATTGCCTTTGTTTTTATTATCATATGGCTATAGTATAACCAATTTAATTTTTTTTGTCAATGGGAAAATATGTAATTCACCATTAATTTAATAGGACTGTTTACAATAAAAATCTATTTTGTGATGGAGGGGAATATGGTAAGTAATTACGATAATCAATATCTTTTAGACAATACGTGCTTAAGTACTGAGTGCCAAATGTTATTCTTTCAGAAAATGAAAGAATTGCTGCACATTCATTCAGGAATTTCATATAGTTTTAAAATTCACAATTCATATACTATTTTAGAAGAATTGCTAAATGTGATTATAGATTATGAAAGCAATAAAATAAATGGAATGACTGTTGAGGAAGTTAGGAAAGAGGCGAAGCAAATAATATCAAGTGATGTAGTTATTCGTTTTAAATATCCAGAGTTATATGAGGTAATTAAAGAAGCAGTAGCTGTTGCATTAAAAACAACCAATACACAAGCGATAGATTCTAACAGTATTGCAAAAATGCATTCTATTAAGGAAACTATAAAGCAATTGTTTCATAAGTTTAAGCCAGTAGATTATTTACAAACAAGTTTAATCCTTACTAAAAATGCAATAGACAATAGTGAAGGAAGAGACGTTGTTGCACTTTGCCAAGTGATTGTAAGTGCATCATTAATGATAAATCGCACTATTTCAGGATTATATTCATCAATTTCTAATTTCTTTGAGGATAAGGAGTTATCATTTGATGAAAACTGGAGAAGGTGGTCTGCGATATTATTGATTGCAGAGTCAAAGTATATTTGTTATATTCCAATAGATGAAAAATTTAAAGATTCTTTGGAGAATAAAAAAACAGGAATAGAGTTAAAGGAGCTGTATGTAGAAGCGGACAGAAAGGAGTACTTGGAAGAAGGTTCGATATATAATGAGGTTGAAGTAGATGCACCAGCTTCCGATTTACCTTCAATATACAATAAGGCATATACAAGTTATAGAAATGAATTGGCTATTATTGAGTTTGCAACAGCAAAAGTTGAAAAATTAGAAAAAACTATATATGCATATGATGTACATAATAAAGGATTTATAAAAATAGAACCTAAAGAAAATGAATTCGTATATAAACCATATAATCAATACCATGTTAATATAGAACAGGCTATTAAAAAGTTTATTTTATTATTGAAGGAGCAGAATCAGCGAGATTATGCAAAAGTAATAGGCGCTATTACAAATGTATGTAATTTTGAAAGAGAAGGCAACGAATACGGCTTTTTGCTGTTATGGTCATCATTAGAGGCTTTATTTCGTTCAAATCAATTTGATACAGCGATTGGTGCAATAAAAAATATAATTCCTACCATTATTACACGAAGGTATATTTATTATAAGTTGGTTGACTTTATAAAAGATGCTCAAAAAGCAGGTGTTACATATAGTTATGAAAGCAGAGAATTTATAAAAAAGAATCCTAGTGATCAAGATATAGAGACTTTATATAGGCTGTTGCAATGCCAAGAGCAATATGATAGTTTAGCTGATTTATGTAAACAAAAATATGTGCTCCTATATTATAAATGTTATGAATTAAAGAATATGGTAATAAATGCAGGAGCAATAAGTAATGTAATAACACATCATAAAGAAACGCTTGAATATCATTTGCAAAGAATGTATCGTGTGAGAAATAAATTTATGCATCACGCGGAGATTGACAAAAATATATCTGCACTATATAAACATTTATTGGTATATACTTGGGAGTGCATACGTGAAATGGCATATGTTTCTGAAACAAGAAATATTAGATCATTAGAAGAGATATATGCATATTTTAGAATGAATCATGGTATTTCAATAAAATCTATGAAAGATGCGAGAAATTCTGTTGATTTTGATAGGATTAAAAATGGATATTTATAAAAACATTGGGATGGGATTAAAAACTAAGTGAATTATGGTCAAAAAAACATCGACATCCGACCTACAGCACGTTATAATATAGTTAATCTAATAAGAAAACCAAGTGATCATTGTTACGAAGCTGAATCGTAATGGTGGCCAACTGAGTGAACTCGATGGAACGGAATGGTTATATCCTCCGGGTGCTCCGAGCACCGGACGAGCACCGAAAGGTGCTTTACAGAGATGAAAACAGGTTTTCTTATTTTGACAGGGAGTAACAGAATAGTTAGGAAAACAAAGGATTTCCTTGACTTAGGTTGACTAATCATTGTATATATTTACAGTGTTATCTTGAACTCCTAAGCGCTAATTGGGGGTTCGATTCCCGCCGGGAACAGGTCAAAAAAGCAGCAATGTTTGACCACAATTCATTGCTGCTTTTTCTATTTTATGGTGCCCGTGAGCACCGAAATCGGATGAATTTTATAATTTCAGGCACCGAAAAAGTCAAACGGGCACCCAAAGAAAAAATTGGTTCGGTCACCGTGAGGAACTAACCATGGTGTAGCATGAAATTAAGGTTGTCAATGAATGTAAATATGGTATTCTTGCCGGATAAAAAGGCCTGACGATGAGTCGCTCAGATTAGATTAAGAATCTAGTCTGGGCGATTTTTTGCGTTCAGGGAAAAGGAGGAAATGATTAGCAACTTTGATAAAGTAAAAGAAATAATGCCACTTGCAGAAATATATGTACATGAAGGGGACAATGCAAATCAGATAAATGGCTTTATTTTAAAAAAACACATTGACGATAATCTATGTATATGCTAATCTATACACATAGATAAATATCAATGCGAGGCAAATGAAATGGAACTAACAAATGTAGCATTAATCTGCAAGGCACTTGGAGATTTAAACAGATTAGAAATAGTGCAAATGTTGTCAGATGGCGAAAAATGTGGATGCAGGCTCTTGGAAAAATTTGAAATTACACAGCCAACCCTGTCTCATCATATGAAGATACTGGTGGAATGTGGATTGGTGAATGATCGCAAAGAAGGTAAATGGCATCATTACTCTTTGAATTGCGATACTTTATTAGAATTCAAGAATTTTATTGGCAGTTTGACATGTGAGTCATGCTGTGAGAAAAAAGATAGCTGTTGTTAGAGGGGAAATGCTAAGATGAATTTTTTTCAAAAGTATTTATCTGTGTGGGTCATTCTATGCATGATCATCGGTGTATCCATAGGACATTTTTTCCCGATGATACCCAATATATTAAATAAGTTTGAATATGCAGGGATATCTATTCCCATGGCTGTATTAATCTGGATTATGATTTATCCAATGATGATTAAGGTGGACTTCAAAAGTGTCAAGTATATCAGCAAAAATCCGAAAGGATTATTTGTGACTTGGATCGTTAATTGGCTGATCAAACCATTTACAATGTGTGGAATTGCATGCTTGTTCTTCTTTGTGTTATTCAGGGCATTTATTCCGGTTGAACTTGCTACAGAATATCTGGCTGGGGCAGTATTGCTTGGTGCAGCACCATGCACAGCAATGGTATTTGTATGGAGCAGTTTGACGCAAGGGAATCCGGTATATACTGTCGTTCAAGTTGCAACGAATGATATTATTATTCTTTTTGCATTTGGACCGATTGTGAGATTTCTGCTGGGTGTGTCCAATGTAGCAGTGCCTTTTAATACAATATTTTTAAGTGTCGTGCTTTTTGTAGTAATACCGCTTGTTGGTGGAATTATTACCAGAATGGCTGTAATCAGAAAACATGATGAGAATTATTTAAACCAGCAGTTTTTAAATAAATTTGATTCAGTTACAACTATAGGGCTACTATTGACATTAGTGCTGATATTTATGTTTCAGTCGGAAGTTATTCTGAAAAATCCTATACACATAATACTGATTGCAATACCTTTGATAATTCAGACATTTTTGATCTTTGGAATCGCATACGTAGCGTGTTATCTGTTAAAACTGCCACACAATATTGCAGCACCTGCAGGAATGATAGGAGCATCTAATTTCTTTGAACTTGCGGTGGCAGTGGCGATTGCACTGTTTGGAACAACAAGTGAGGCTGCACTTGCTACTACTGTGGGTGTCTTAACAGAGGTTCCAGTAATGCTTATGCTTGTAAGAATTGCAAATAAGACGAAAGGAAGGTTTCTATGACAGTAAGAGAAAAAGCAGAACTGATTGTAAAAGATATAAAGAAAGAACAGGGAACAAATCCGGTTGTTATTTTTAAGCAGATTGCAGAGAAGGAATATATCAGCATT
>Ga0256404_1012180_pt1 | contig 11253 bp, 6 predicted proteins | sample RumenRJG_01DNA_FD_185990 | JGI IMG/M metagenome (GOLD analysis project Ga0256404, IMG submission 185990) | Bovine rumen microbial communities from Lethbridge, Alberta, Canada - RJG_01 | ecosystem: Host-associated > Mammals > Digestive system > Stomach > Rumen | place: Canada: Alberta | collected... | reverse complement strand
ACACTTCTGCTATGAAGCTTCCAGCTATGATGAGCTATGCAAATAAACATTATCTTGAAAATTGTTCAGTTACAACGACAGTAATAAATAAAGAAACGAATGAGGAACAAGAGCAGACAGAATTTACAGAGCCATTTGAATATGAGGTCTACACAGATAATAAAGATAAATATTATATCCAAGTCTGCGTCTGTGATGAAGCTAGTATTAAGACTATTGCTAATGATGAAGTAGAAACAGAAAATACTGAACCTCAAGCAGAACAGCCACAAGTTTTAGCTACTAATAATGTATAATAAGGAGAATAAACTTTTTAATTTTGTGAATACTAACTAACTAATATAATTGATTTGGTTTTGCTTAATAAATGCAGATAAGAGGACAATAAATGCCTCAAAAGTAGAAAGAATTAAATGTCTAATTATCAGTTCAGCAACAAAAATCATTTTATAAAATTTTAACATAAATAAGGTGATTTATTATGGCTTTAACAAACGCAATGACAGCACAGAAAGAAGGTGCTGCACTTCGCGAGGCAACACGCAAACACCTCGCTAGAACAGAAAGAGAATTCCGTGGAGCTAAGTTCGTTGAATCTTGGTCTCGTATTCCAAAAATCGGTGCTGGTTTGACACAGCTTCCTGAAGCAGTAGCTCGCAACACAGCTATCAACCTTCAGACTCAGGCTGCTTCAATGTCAAAGATGACTGAAGCTCAGTTGTCAACTTCTTTCCAGGGTTTCACTCCTGAAAATATGTTGAGACTCGTCAGACTCGCTATGCCTAACACTTGCCGCAACAAGGTATTTACTGAGTTTGCGATGGAATCAGCAAAGGATTAACTTTTAGAAGTCCCTCTTTTTGGCGACAAAAAGAGCAAAGCTATTGAATTGCTGGGAACTCCCACAGTTGGGGACAATCAGCAGCGAAGATCGTAACAAAGAAAATTTAAGTTAATATAATAAATATATATAGCAGCCAAAGCTGCTATATATTTTTTGGCTTAAAAAGGAGATGTATTTTATAATGTCTTTACAGGTAAAATTGATTTGTAATAAGTGCAAATGCGCTTTTTATGTTAATAAAAAGACGGCAGCAAAACATAAAAATGATGTCATATTATGTAGAAATTGTAGAATATCAGAAACAAAGAAAAATAAATCAGAAAAAGAAAAACAAAACATAAATGAAAAACGAAAAGCAACTTGTTTAGAAAAGTTTGGTGTTGACTGCTGCTTTAATACAGAAACATCTAGAAACAATTTAAGGAATATTGACTGGGATAAAAGAAATAAAAGAGCGAGCGAAACAAAAGAAGAAAAATATGGAGATAAAAACTTTAATAATAGAAAAAAATCGTTAAAAACAATGATTCAAAAATATGGTGAACACTCTTCCAAAAATCAAAAAGTAAAAGAAAAGAAAAAAGAAACCTGCAATCGACTTTTTGGTGGAAACTCGCCAATGTGTGATAATGATATTAGAAAAAAATCTGAAAAAACTAAAATAGAAAAATATGGGAACAAAAACAATATTGAAAAAGCAAAAGAAACTTGGACAAAAAAATACGGCGTAGATAACCCAATGAAAAATAAAGATATTGTCCAAAAAGCTCTAGAGTCAAAAAACTTCAATACACTTAAGAAGCGTGGCCTTATATTTGATGAAACTTACTTTGACAGTTCTTGGGAGTTAGCTTTTTATATTTGGTTAAAAGACAACAATAAACAGTTTATATATCACCCAAATATGCCAATAGAATATTTAGATGATAATAACACAACTAGGTCATATTACCCAGATTTTTTAGTTGAGGGGAAGTTTATAGAAATAAAAGGTAATCAATTTTTTAATGAAAAGGATGAACCTTATAATTTATATAAAAAAGAGTACTGGTGGAATAAATACAATATGTTGTTAAAAAACAATGTGTATATAATGCGTGAAAAAGAAGCTTTTACTTATGTAAAATATGTAAATGAAAAATATGGAAAAGATTTTATAAAATCTCACAAAATCACATAAGCTTTACATTTTAATGATACTAACTAATTGATTGTAGAAATACAAAATTGTTACGATAACGTTCAACGACTATCCCGAAAGGGAGTACACTCAAGTGAGTGGAAGTGGTAGCCTTCTGTTTATACAGAAGATGATATAGTCTGGTCTTTACAGAGATGTAAAGCTGCTCAAAGAGCGAAAATGGCTTAACGACCCATTTTGAACAAAAACGTCTATCAAATACATCAAACCTGTTTACTCAAAGACAGTACACGATGGTGACTTGCACGACAAGCATACTTCAAACGAAGCTGGTGCTTATGGTGATGCTTCACAGTACAAAGACACATACAACGACATCAACGAAGACGACTTCCAGCGTGCTCTTTATGAGAACACAGAAGACCGCTTCACACAGGAACTTATCAACATTCCTGGAACAAGTGGTGTGTTCACAATCCCTGCAAAAGCTGCAGAAGGTGGTAACCCAGCAGTTTACGCTGCAAAACTCATTAAGGGTTATATGAAAATCTACGATGGTGATGAAACACATCCTATCGCTGAAGAAAACAAAAGAACAGGCAACTTCTTCATTAACACAGCTGAATATCCAAATGCTAAAGTTGAAGTTAAAGAGTCAGAAGGCGCTATCACAATTACTGTAACTGGTATTGATGACACAGCCAACATAAAAGCATTCGCACGCTTCGACCTCGAAGATGATTTCCTCGGTGACAACCTTGGTGAAATCGAACTCGTAATGAGCGACTACAAGTTTGAACCACGCCCAACAACAATCGGTGTTACTTGGTCTCAGTTAGCAGAAATCACACTCGATGCTTCATTCGGACTTTCTGCTCAGGATATGTTGGTAACTTACGCTGGTGATGCAATTCGTATCAACCTTGACCTTCGTTCATTCAAGCTCGCTTATGGTGTAGCTCGTTCAAACAAGGACTATGTTGTTGAGTTCGATGCAGCTTACGGCAACGGTGAAAACATTGAAGGTTACTTCCACACAGCACAGACATTCCCATCTGCTGTTGACACAGTAACTGACATTATGGTTAACGACATCAACCGTGGTGGCGTTTCAAGAATGGTTGCAGGTTTCTCTGCAGGTTCTTACCTCAAGTTGGTTAAAGGCACATTCTCAGAGAAAGGCCGCCAGTCAGCAAAAGGTATCTACCAGATCGGTGAATTCGGTGGTATCCCAACATTCAAGGCTCCATCAAGCATCATCCCAACAAACGAGATTATGTGCGTATGGAAGGACGACGAAAATGAAGGCGATGTAGCTATTGCATTCGGTACTTTGGTTCCATTCTTCAACACTGGTATTATCCAGCGCAAGAACTTCTACAAAGAGGCTGGTCTTGCTACATATGGTGATTGGGCTGTGATGAACCGCCGTTACCTCGCTCTCATCCGCATCAAGGGCTTGAAAGATACAACTGCAAAAGTTGTAGGTGGTATGTTGAAATACTCAAACCCAAAGGCTAAAGCAACAACACAGGTTGCTTCTCCTGCAGCTGATGTTGGAACAGGTGACTAATCCGACAGATTAACCCGTAAGGGTTAACATATGAAAAGGCTTACCTTCGGGTAGGCCTTTTGTGTTAATATAGCTAATTATAAAGAGGCATAAATGGCAACATACTTAAATGACAAAGCTAATCCTATAAAAAAGTTGGAAGAATTGAAAAAAGAAAACGATAAAATGAGCTTCTTTTTTATTTGTGAAAAATGTGGGAATATAGCTGAAAAGATATATCATCAATATTATAAAAATATGAATCTTATTTGTAAGTCGTGCTCTCATAAAAATAATAAAGGATATATTATTATGAGGCAAAAAATGCTTGAAAAGTATGGAACTACATCGACCTCACAGTTTATAGATTATTCAAAAATTGATTATAATAAAAGAAATAATAAATCAAAACAAACTTTTATTGAAAAGTATGGTGTTGATAACCCTGCAAAGTCTGAAGATGTAAAAAGTAAAATAAAAAAGACAAATATCGAGCGATATGGCTTTAATGTTGCAGCTAAAAATGAAAATGTAAAAAGTAAACAAAGAAAAACAATTAAAGAAAAATACGGCAAAAATATGCCTGGGCCAAGAGCATCTCATATAAAGTTTTTAAATCAAAGACTTCAAGAATTGAATGAATCGAATGTTACTTGGCTTGATAAAGACTCTTTTAGAGGCAAGTATGATAACGGTCCAATTTACTACAACTTTCGATGTAATGAATGCGGCAATTTATTTAAAGATGATTTTCATTCAGGATTCCCAATTTGTAAAAAGTGTAACCCGTCATTAAATGGCCATTCAAAAACAGAAATTGAGATTCAAGACTTCGTTAAAAGTATATGTAATTATGATGTTATTTGTAATGACAGGAGCGTTCTTGATGGGAAAGAACTTGACATTTACATACCGAGTAAGAAAGTCGCAATAGAATATAACGGTACTTATTGGCACGGTTATAGAAATGATGAGACACGAAGCTTGAATAAGTTTAAGAAAGACGTTGAATATAAAAGAGTTGAATGCCAGAAAAAAGGTATACGACTTATAAACGTTGATGAATGCGACTATCTCAATCGTCCTGAGGTTTTCAAAAGATTTTTTGTTGACTTGATATGTGAAAGAAAACGAGTTTACGCAAGAGACTGTACTTACAAAGAAATTGATACAAAAACAGCAGAAGAGTTTTTAACTTATTACCACGTTAATGGCTTCAGAGGTGGATATTATAAATGTGGCTTATTTTATAATGATGAACTTATTTGTGTTGCAGTTTTTGGTAAACATAAAAAATATGAAAATGAATGCATCCGACTATGTTATAAAACAGGCTATGACATAGTTGGTGGCTGGGCTAAAATACAAAAACATTTTGGTAAGCAGTTTTTACATTATGTGAACTTAAAATATTTTTCTGGTGAAAATAAAACTGGGTGTGGATATAGATTTGTAATAAATAAGCAGCTTTATTCAAGACAGCAACTTCAAAAAGCAAAACTTATTAAAATATTTGATGACTATGATGATAGCGTGTCAGATTTTCAAAATTGCTTAAAACATAATGGGATTGCGATTTTTGATTGTGGAAATGACATAAGAATCTATAATAAAAAATAAACCGACTAATTATTTAAGGTTTTTGATATGAAGAGATTTGACACAGAAAGCAAATTAGCAAGAATGTTGACAGGCCTTAGAAAAGATTCAAATTGGCCTCTCATTTTACAAAACGGAACTGTTGGTAATGTTCTTAAAGCAATAGCAGAATCCGGTGCTGAAGATGACCGTTATATGGAGCAGCTTTATCGTGAAAAGAAATGGAAAACTGCAATGGACTTTTCATCATTAGAAGCTCAAGGTGATTTACTTTCTTATAAAAGACAATTACCCAACTCAGCAATCGGCTATGTAATTGTATCGCACACTGATGAAGAAGGTAAGGATCGTCTTTCTTATTATGGTTCTTACTACTATGATCTTGATGCAGAGTCAGATTATGATGATATTACAAAAGCAGCAACTGCTGATGAATCCGCAAGACACGCACTTGTTCCTTGGACTTGTGATAAAGGCTATTCAATCCCAAAAGGAACTCGCTTTGTAACAGGTAGCGGCGTTGAGTTCTTTTCAACAGAAGTTGTATCTTCAAAAACCTTAAAGAAAAAGTATTCTGAAATGAATGATGTTGACCTTGAAGCATTCAAATCACGCGGTGGTTGGAAAGGCATCAAGTATCTTAAAATACCTGTAATGCAAGGCATTCAGAAAACAGTTTCTATCGGTAGAACAACTGCAAACTCTCGCTTTCAGTCATTTGTTTTACCAACTCTTGATGTTGATGCAGCATCAAACGAAGTATCTTGCAACTACTTTTCTGTGTATGTTCAGCCTCAGAACGGTGAACCTGTAATTTTCACAGAAATTGATAAACTTTCAAGTGCTTCATCTATTGATAATGTTTTTGAAAAGTCGATCTTAAAAGATGAAAGTGGCATTAAGATTAAGTTTGGTGATGGCCTTAGTGGAGCAATTCCTCCTGAAGGCATCGTTTATGTTAAGTATGTTGAAACACTTGGTGCATCAGGAAACATCAATGCAAAGTATCAAGTAAATACAATGATTCTTCCAACAGGATATAAAATCAAGGACCCAAGAACTGACACATACTCGACATTCTTATCTTGTACAAATATTTGTGCAATCAGCGGCGGGCGTGATATTGAAGCTGTTGAAGACTATAAAGTTAATGCTCCAACTTCATATTTGAAATCATACACTATCGCAACAAATAAAGCATACTTAAATGCTATTGATAAGTATTCTCCTCTCAATCTTTTGCATTGTAAAATCTTTCCTGATGAAAGTATCACATCAGAACAAGTTGATACAATAATCGGTGAAGATGTAAGAGAAGAAGTTGCAAATGAATTAAACACAATCTCAAGTAACATCAACATTACTGCAATGCTTTCAAATGGTGAAGAAATCCCTAATGAAGAAGTTAGTGATACATTTTTGAGTCCTTTGCAAACATCTATTTATGATATGAAAGGACCTTCAGATACAATTAAGTTTATTCAGCCAAACTTGATTGAACTTGTAACATCTTTCAAAATTACTTCTTCTTCATATGATTATACTGAAGATGAAATTGCTGATCGTATCAAGGAGATTGTTGCTGAAGATTATGATATTTTCAATCAAGATTTCAATGAACCAATTTATACTTCAAAGTTGATTGCTTTAGCAAAGACATACAAGTTTACTGACACTGTTTCAGTAGTCACAGAAGCAGTTGCAAAAATTGATAACGACAACATTGATACAACTTATGTAAGCAATATGAACGATTATATTGTAAGTATACCATTTAGTTTTGATGAAGTTTATATGAGTGACTTGATTAACCAAGGCTTCAAAGACTGTACTGTAAATGCTGATTATTTGTTGAAAATTGATTTGGAATTCATCAATGATTCAACTAAAATTGATAAAAACCGTACATTCTTCTTGTATGATAACCGTATTGATGAAAGTGGCGCAACTTCAATTTTTGAAGCGAAGACAAAATTACTTGATGGTACTACAAGTGAATATGTTACTCAGTCAAATGAAATCGACTACACAATGTATGATAAAGCAGGCACTGATTTTGATAATCTTCAGTGCCGTGTTGCACAGTTTGATACAATCGACAAAATTACTGATGCAGCTTATATGAAACAGTTGAAAGACTTCAGTAAAGCACCTACAGAAATCCGTCCTTATGAAACAACTTCTTCTGGAACATATAAAGAGTATTCTTCTTCTTCAACAGATGAATATGTCGTTGAGGTTGACAGCCGCTACTATAAACAAAACACAAAGTTTGTAAACGGAGTTGACATTGACTTTAATATGAATGAAGATGAAAAGACTTTGACAGGCACTTTCTATATTCCGCTTTCTTATTTTGAGTTTAGCTCAATCAGTGATTATGATAAAGACAGCGATATTGAAAAACTTAGGTCATTGATAAAACAATATGTTAATTTAAGAGTTTATGCTCAGCCTAAGATTCAAGATGTTGCGCCTCAAAACATCAACGATATTATATATGTTGATAAAAACTATATAAAAGTTGAAAAAGTACAGACTAATTAAAAACAGGAGATGTAAATGAATAACTTTGATGATGTTTATGCTCTTAATCGTGATGAACGCCAAATAAGCAATCTTGAAACATATAGACGCTTTATTTCAAAAGGTGATAAGCCTTTGGAATGCATTAATGATGAAGATGCAAAAGCTATAAAAGATGTATTAAGCGGAAAAGGAAAGCTCCTTGCAGTGGTTGATGGTCGTCGCTCTATGGCTGGTAATCATAAATATGTTCTTTTCGTAAAGGAAGAAGGTGGTGTAAAAGTTTATCTTTACACAGTTCTTAACGGACTTTACAATGAAATGGGACCTTATAAAGACTTAGACACTGCAATGTCAAATGCTGATTGCTATGGCTTGTTTGAAGAATGCAAACAAGTTGCAAATACAAAGGTATTAGAGAATAATATGAATAAAAAACTTTTTGAAGAAATCATCGAAGATTGGGACGATGATGACGTTATGACATATGACGGTGATGAAATGGAAGATTGGAGCTGGGAAGATGAGCCAGACGACGATGACAGATATGGTTATAAGTCGCCAAGTGAAGAACTTGAAGACCATTTAGCTGATTGTTTCCCAATAAGAGACTCTGAATACCAAGATGATGAAGGCAACTATGACCCATTCACTTATACTCAGATGGGTGATGGCTCAGGAGCAATAGGTTATAGAACTAAAGCAGCTGCTTATGCTCATAATCTTAGAGGTGGTGACTATGCCCCTACATTAGACGATGGAACAGTTCTTGGTGGTAACTTTGAAGGCACTAAATTTGGTAAGTATAAAGATAACTCTGACGCTGATTTTGCAATGTCAGATGATGCTGACTTAGACGCTTGGGCAAGAGAAGCTTAAAAATATTTATATTTATTTATTGAAGGCAGGTTTTTCCTGCCTTTTTGTGTTTGTAAACTAATTACTAAAATAAGCTAAATGAGGTTACTATGGCTGATGATATTTATAAATCAGGAAAAACTCCAGCGTCAAGTATCTTAAAAAGCTCTTACATAAATCGACTTTCATCTGTTTTTGGTTTTAGAGCAAAGAAAGGAACACCTGGCGGACAGGACCTTCCTTCAAAAATTGGTATGGAGTTTGTTCGTGTTGACTTGAACAATGATGCATACCGCTTTAAGAATGCTGCATTAGGTTCTGTTTTCAAATCTGAAAAATTAACAGAAAACCTTGAAAAGTATTTTGATGCATATATGACAGAAACAACTTTGTCATATAATGATATTCAAGACAGACAGCGCCGCTTAAATGAGTTATCATTCTTTTACTATAACGACAACTTTGGTTACCGTGTTGTAGAACTTTGTGCTGCAGAAGCAACACAGCTTGATGTTCAAGATCGTATTTTAACAGTTGAGTCTCCTAATGCAAACTTTTCAGCAAAGTGTTATGAATTGTTTGCAAGATGGGGTATTACACAGCCAAGACTCCAGCAGGTATGTCATGACCTTGAACTTTATGGTGAATCATTCTGGTCTCATAAGATTGGTATAAATGGTGTTGAAAGCATTAAGCCACTTAAAGTTAATTCAATTATGGAAAGACTTGAGTTCAATCCAGTGCATATGGCAGAGTACCTTGCTCAGAAGAATGGCTATCTTGCAGCAAATAAAAATCGTCAGCAAAAGATTCAAGCTTTGGTTGATATAATTCAAAATAAAAAGACAATGGATCTTGATGAAAATCTTGCAGATTCATTTGACTCTAAACTTATCGGTTATGAATTGTATGACGGTATGATGTGTCCACCTTGGGAAATCACCCACTTCCGCTATAATGCAGAAAACAGCGAGTTCTATCCTTATGGACGCCCACCGCTTTTAGGATGTATTGCTCCTTTCAAACAGTGCTTCTCATCAATGATGCTTCAAGGTCTTGCTCGTCAGATGTCATTCCCAATAACGATGTACAAAGTTAAAGGCGCAGAAGGTATGGGACCTGATGTTCAGTTCGAGCACGTAAATACCGTTCGTGAAGAATATGACAATCTTGGTGTTGCAGCAGATGTTGCAGGTGGTGAAGTTTACACAGTTAACACAAAGATGTGGATTCCTGACGGACTTATTGATGTTGATGTAAAAGAATCCAAATGTGACATTGACTTCGTTGGAGACATCGAACTTTATCAGGACCGTGTTGCTATTGCTTCAGGTGTACCTAAGGCCTATCTTGACCAAGAGTTTGGCGGCTTTGGCAACAGCGGCATTTCATTGACAGAACAGTACAAGCCTTTCGCTCGCCACGTTTACACTATTCAGTCTGCTTGTCTTGAAGGCATTGGTGAACTCATTCGTTTGCATTTTGCAATCACTGGCGAGTTTGACTATAACACTCCGTTCATCTTGTCAATGCGCTTCCCTGCTGAAGAGATGGGACAGGAAAAGCGCGAAGCTCGTCAGGCATCTATTGAGATGGCGGGCGGTGTTATGGACTTGATTACTCGTGCACTTGGCCTTGAAGAAGGTGAGCCACTTCCTGAAGATGTTGTTACTGACATTCTTTCAAAGTATTCATTCCTCGACCCAACAGACATTCAAAAGTGGATGCGCTTGTCATCATTCTTAAAGCCTGTAGGCGGAGATGAAGACAGCAAAGGCGGAGATGACGACGGTGTAGACGACTTCGACTTTGGCGGTGGAGACGATATGGGCGGTGATGACGATATGGGTGGAGACGATGTTATGGAAGCAAAGAAAGATGCAAAAGCTCGCTTACGCGAAAGAAAAGCCCGCCTTACAGAATTGCAGCAAAAGCGTCTTCGTGAAGTATCAAAAAGATATAAAGAAAGTAAAGAACAGCTGTTCTTCCAGTTTATGGAAAGCAACCACTTTACAGAATGGCAGGGAAAAGATTGGAAGCCAAACAACACAAATATGGGCGGTACAGTTTCACACTCAATGTATGTTCCAAAGATTTATGAAAGCTCTCCATTAAATGATTCTATTCAGGTTCTTAAAGCAATCCGTGAAGGCAGATTGACAAAGTTGCACGAAGAATCTGAAGCAGCTGCTGTAGCTGAAAAGATGTATGAAGCTAAAATGTCCAACTTGACTGATGATGAAGCTGAACAGCAGCGTAAAGTTCAGGAACAGATTGCTGAAGATATTTTAGGTGGTGTATAATGGAATTATTTCTTGAAGCAACTATTGACTCGTTATCACTTAATGCTGTATCAGGACTGACTCAAAAACATCTTGATAAGCGTTATCAAAATGATTTCAATATTGACTTAGCACAAGCTGCTTACTACACAAAACAGGATTTCCTTGAGATGATTTTCTTTGCGAACTCAACTTACGGGGCAACTGGATTTATTGCGGCAACAAACTTACCACAAGGAAAGAATGGTCAGTACACACTTTGTATAAGATGGTACAATGTTAAGCAGTATTTGAAAGACGAAAGGAATATGAGCTATTCACAACTTGAACAAGCACTTAAACAAGTTGTTCATAATTGTGATGCAAAGTTTTACAGTGATGACCCATCTTGGTTCTATCAAGGTGGATGGGAAGCTTGTGATAAAGAAGGTTTATCAATCTATAAGTTCCC
>Ga0256404_1012179_pt1 | contig 11254 bp, 9 predicted proteins | sample RumenRJG_01DNA_FD_185990 | JGI IMG/M metagenome (GOLD analysis project Ga0256404, IMG submission 185990) | Bovine rumen microbial communities from Lethbridge, Alberta, Canada - RJG_01 | ecosystem: Host-associated > Mammals > Digestive system > Stomach > Rumen | place: Canada: Alberta | collected... | reverse complement strand
GACCTACCTAACGATCACATCCTACCTCAGCACAGCTAGAAAACAAGGTATAGATGCTTTTGAAGCTCTAACCTCTGCTTTTAAAGGTAAGGCTGAGATCGTTTTAGGGTAGGTTCTGAGTAGTTACGTAAAACTTACAAAAATAATAACGCATTAAGAAAATATGTCAGAGAGTATTTCTTTTAAAAAGGCCGAAATTATCCCCTTTTTAAAACAGCTATCAAAGATCTTCACCTATGTGAGTCTTTTAGATGTTGCTGCTAATAAAAAATTTGTCATCTCAGAGAATGGTGAGTTAAAGACTGTTCCTGTAAGTGAAGAGGCAAATAATCCAGACAGCATCACCAATAGAGCTTTAACTGAAAAGACTCAGATTAACAAGTTTGAGTTTTTAAAACAGAACATCTTTTTTGTAACAGCAAAGTACATTCTGATTGAAGGTAAGGAATATGTACTAGAGTCAGTTTCAATGATTAACAATGACTCTCTGTTTAAAGATTTTGGAAAGAACGATTTTATTCGTTTGTTTAATGAGTACAGTGATGAGAACTACCGTGATCCGCTTACTACTTGTTACAACCGCCGTTATTACGACGACCAAAAACAAGCTCTTCAAAAGGCTACTGCTATAGCCAGAGTCGATTTGGATCTGTACAGACAGATTAAAGAGACTTATGGTCCAATGGTAGCAGATGCTGCATTGAAGACACTTGGCATAACCATGCAAAAGTGTGTCAGAAAAACAGATTCAATTATTTATCTTGAAGGCGAGAAATTTCTTATCTTTTTCTATGGCATGAAACAGCCTGTTTTAAAAGGTAAGTTAGAGGAAATCAGAGCTGAAATACAAAGAACTGTAATTCCTCAACATCCTGCCGTTAAGCTAAGTATTAGCATAGGAGGATATTTTGCCGACAAAATTAGCATCAACGATATACCCAAAGCCCAAAAGCTTCTTGATGAAGCTCGAATGCATTTGAATTACGTTGTTGTAAATTAAACTAACCGTTTTATTTACATTAGACGTGTAAGACTTTTTAACTCGATTTAAGTTGTTTTATTAGCATAGATTTTAGTACAAAGTTTAATAATATTTTTTTTAATCGAATTTTAAAGTCGAAGCGTATAATGTCGATAATTTTTTTGAATTAAATTTTTATTCACCTTACATAGGAAACTAAAAATGTCATCAAATCTAAACGTGAGAGCTAAGATGTTGCTCTCTTTTGCAGTCGTCATCGTATTTATTATCCTTGTCGGCTTAGTGGGTATCAGAGTTATTTTCTCTAACCACTCAGTTATCTCCTCAATTCACTACATGGTAGGCACCAGCTACTCAAAAGTAGATGATACTTACAATGCAATGCAGAAGTTAGATGATGCAGTCTTCCCTCTATCAGAAGATAAGAGCAAATTTACAGATGCAAAAGTAGCAGAGATTAACGCATTAGCATCAGACTTAGTTACAACTGCTAACAAGTTAAATAGAGATCTATATCCAAAAGAGATCACTCAGATCCAGGAAAAATCAAAAGAATTCGTTGAAGCAATTCCTGGTTTCTATGAAGTTTTAAAGAAAGGTAGCGATGATGAAATCACCCTTTACTTTAAGCACAATTTAACCTCTAACTATATTGCTGTAAGCCGTGTTTCCTATGCTTTAGGTAGCCACATTATTGATAAGTCTACAGCTGAGTTAAACGAGATTGCTGATGATACTCCTTTATATGTATCAATCATCATTACCTTAATTGCTATCGTTGTAGCAATCGGTATTGCAATGAAGTTCTCAGCATATATCGTAAATTCATTAAATTATGCTGTAAAACACACCAGCATTATTGCTCAGGGTAACTTAGCTGAGAAATTAGAGACTAAGAGTACTGACGATTTCGGTACCTTAATCCGCTCATAAGAAGACATGAGAAAGACTTGGCAGAAGTTAGTTGCTGAGATTAAAGACACTGTTTACTCAGTTGAAGATAACATCAACGACATCAGCTCAGCTACCAACCATATCAATGAGTCTGCTCAGGAATCTCAGAACAGATCATTAACTGTTGCAGCTGCTGCTAACGAGATGGTTTCAACTACTCACGATATCGCTAAGAACTGTGAGAACGCTGCTAAGTCAGCTGCTGAATCAAATGACACCACCAACAACGGTGTAAGTCAGGTTGAAGAGACCATCAGCGGCATTCAGGATCAGGTAGTTAAGTCAAAGAGCGACGCAGAGTTAATCCAGGCTTTAGTAAATCAGGCAGAGAGCATCGGTGCTATTGTTAACACCATTGATGACATTGCTTCTCAGACCAACCTGTTAGCTCTAAACGCTGCTATTGAGGCTGCTCGTGCTGGTGAAGCTGGTAAGGGATTCGCTGTGGTTGCTGATGAAGTTCGTGCCTTAGCATCTAGAACCTCAAGCTCAACACAGGAAATCACCAAGATGGTTACCCAGATCCAGGCTGACGCTAACAGCGCTAACAACTCAATGTCTGCAAGCTTAGAGAACATGAATGCTTTAGCTGATAAGGCTTCATCAGTTCATGACTTATTACAGACAATTCTTGATCAGGTAGGCGGTGTAACCGGTCAGATCACTCAGATTGCAACCGCTGCTGAACAGCAGACCACATCAACTTCAGAAATCTCTTCAAATATGCAGGGTATTACTGATATTGCTAAGACCTTCGCTGAAAAGGTACAGGATACCAACAGCGATGTTGCTAAGAGTGTTGATTTATTAGATACCCTATTAGATCACATCAAACACTTAAAGGTATAAGCTAAAGCTTAATACCTACTTAAAAGGAGCCATAAGGCTCCTTTTTTGTTGTCTCAGAAAACTCTAATCACAGACATCATATTCCTTGCACTCCTTTTTTCATGCTAAGAACAGACATCTTATTTTTGTAAAATCAGCTTTACATTTATTAAGACAAAATTCACTAGATTCCATTTTTTTGACAGTAAACAAATACTAAATAATCAAAATAATTTATGTATAGTTTATTATCCGCTACTTGCGTAACACAGCGAAATATATGCGATTTTTGAGATGATGTATAAGTAAGAATACAACCTCTGTCACAAATTTATTTTAAGTTTTAATAAAATATCGTTAAATATTGTCAAAATTTTGTCGATACCCTTTGTATGTAGTATCATACTAGTAATTATGTTTAATAATCGAAGTAGGCTAATAACTAAAATTTAGTACTTAAAGTTTGTTCCTAAAAATAAAATAGCCTTCTTTAATTTGTGGTAAATCATTCGGTGTAATTATGAAATTTTCTGGAAACTTGCTGATCTTAGAAAAAGACAGCCAGAAAAGACAATCACTAGAAACTATCTTCTCATTTCTAGGACTCGTCTGTCAGAGTGGTGATGTAGCAGACTGCTTATCCTACTTTGAAGCAGAGGATTCTAATGTAGATTTTTGTGTTTTAGGTGATGTTGACTCTTTAGAATATAAAAAGTTATTAAAAGACCACAAAGATACTGCATTTCTTTTATGTACCACTAACTGTAAAGAAGATTTAAGCACCTGCTCAAATCTTATGGGTACTATCAGCAATGATCCTAACTACGATGAGATCATTTCTTTACTGCACTACTGCCAGTCATTTAGAACCATGCGTAAGTATTCTAAGAAGTCTGGTGATGGAGCAGCTGCTCTCATTAAGATGCTAGTAGGTCAAGGCAAAGCTATTACCAATGTTCGTCGTTTAATCGAGCAGGTAGCATCAACTGATGCATCTGTGCTGATTTTAGGTGAGTCAGGTACTGGTAAAGAGGTAGTAGCTCGTGCAATTCATGAGTTATCTAACCGTAAGAATAAAGCTTTCGTTCCTGTAAACTGCGGTGCAATTCCAGGTGAATTACTAGAATCAGAACTCTTCGGTCATGAGAAAGGTGCATTTACTGGTGCAATCAGTGCTCATGAAGGTCGTTTTGAGTTAGCTGAAGGCGGTACCATTTTCTTAGATGAAATCGGTGATATGCCTTTGCAGATGCAGGTAAAGTTACTACGTGTACTACAAGAAAGACAATTTGAAAGAGTAGGTTCAAATAAACCAATCAAAGCTGATGTAAGAGTAATTGCTGCTACTCATCAGAATCTTGAGAAGATGGTTGAAGAAAAGACCTTCAGACAGGATCTTTTCTACAGATTGAACGTATTCCCAATTGATACTCCTCCTCTGCGTGACAGAACCGACGATATTCCCCTCTTAGTTCAGGAGCTTGTAAATCGTCATGGTAAAGAGCAGAAAGCATCAATCAGATTTACTCAAAGGGCTATGTTACAGCTCATGTCATGCCCATGGCCTGGCAATGTTAGAGAGTTATCTAACTTAGTTGAAAGATTACTTATCCTTCATCCAAATGAGATTGTGGATGTTGATGATCTGCCTGTATCCTACAGAGGCGGTAAACTAGAGGACGATCCATATGCTGAGCGTATGGCTCTTTTAGACAGTTTCTCTGTTCCTCTGCCAGGAGACGAGGTACAAGAGGACTTTGATGTCGAAGAAGCTGACAGTAAGCCTATTGACTTACCTCCACTTCCTGTTATCGAAGGCGAAAACGACATGGCTCAGGCTTTCATGCCAACACTTTCACCTGAAGGCATTAACTTAAAAGATATGGTTTCCAACATCGAAATCAATATGATTAAGCAAGCTTTAGGACAAAGTAACGGTGTTGTTGCAAAAGCTTCTGAAATATTAGGCTTACGTCGCACAACTTTAGTTGAAAAAATGAAAAAATATGGCATCGTAGCCTCAAACTAAGGATTGGTCATGGATATTAAGCAGTCAATTTCAGAATTATTAAAAGATAAAACAATTCTAGTTACAGGTGGTACCGGCTCTTTTGGTAACAAGTTCATCAAAACTGTTTTAGATGAGTACCCTGTAAAGAAGGTTATTGTCTATTCTAGAGACGAATTAAAACAGTATGAAATGCAGCAGAGACTTGCTAAATACTCAAGCAAAATGCGCTATTTCATCGGTGACGTTCGTGATCTTACAAGGCTGAACCTTGCAATGAAAGGTGTTGATATTGTCGTACATGCAGCAGCTATCAAACAGGTTCCTGCTGCTGAATACAATCCAATGGAATGTATTAAGACCAATATCAATGGCGCTGAAAATGTTATTGAAGCTGCTATGGCTAATGACATTGAAAAAGTTGTTGCCCTTTCAACTGATAAAGCTGCAAATCCTATTAACCTATATGGCGCAACCAAGCTGTGCTCAGACAAGTTATTTACAGCTGCAAATAACTTAGTAGGTCCAGGTAGAACCAGATTTGCTGTAGTACGCTACGGTAATGTCTCAGGCTCACGTGGTTCTGTAGTTCCTTTCTTTAAGAAGTTATTAGCAGAAAACGCAGAGTACATTCCTATTACTGATATGAAGATGACCCGCTTCTGGATCTCACTAGAACAGGGTGTTAACTTCGTATTAAAGACCTTAGTTAGAATGCACGGCGGTGAAGTTTTTGTACCTAAGATCCCTTCCATCAATATTGTGGACTTAGCTACAGCCATCGCTCCTAATATTCCTCAAAAGGAAGTTGGTATTCGTCCTGGTGAAAAGATCCACGAGCTAATGTGCCCTAAAGATGACTCAATGCATGTAATTGAGTTTAATGATTTCTTTATCATTCGCCCTTCAATTACTTTTAACAGCAGATCATCTGACTCTTATAAGACCACTGCATTAGGTGAAACAGGAAAACCTGTAGAACTAGGCTTTGAATACAATTCAAAGAATAATCCTAACTTCCTAAACGTCGAACAAATTAAAGACTTCTTACACAAGCAGGAAAAGTAAATGATACCTTACAGCACTCAGACAATTGAATATGATGATCTGGAGGCTGTAAGAGATGTTCTTACTTCTCCATTTCTCACTTGCGGTCCTAAAATCACCGAATTTGAAGACAAAGTTTGCACCTATACAGGTGCTAGCTTTGCTGTAGGTGTTAATTCCTGTACTTCAGCTTTGCATCTTGCCATGATTGCCTTAGGTGTAACTAAAGGCGACAGAGTTTTTGTAAGTGCCATCAGCTTTGTAGCTTCAGCAAACTGCGCTCGTTATCAAGGCGCCGATGTAGATTTTATCGATGTAGATAAATATACCGGTAATCTTGATGTAGATTGCCTAGAGCAAATGCTTATTGATGCTGACAAAGAGCATAGACTTCCTAAAGTTGTCGTTGCAGTTCACCTCTCAGGACGTCCTGTAGATTTACAAAGAATTGCAGCTCTTAAGGCTAAATATGGCTTCTACCTTGTAGAAGACGCAGCTCACGCCTTTGGTGCTATCTATCATGACACCATGATAGGCTCATGTAAGTTCTCTGATATTACAGTTTTAAGTTTCCATCCTGTAAAGATCATTACTACCGCAGAAGGTGGCATGTGTCTTACTAACAACGAAAAGTTCTATAAGACCATGCGTAAGTTCTCAACTCACGGTATTGAGCATAATGTAGACGATCTTGAGAACAAAGAAATGCCTGCTTACTATTATGAAATGCAGGATTTAGGATTTAACTACCGCTTATCAGATCTGCAGGCAGCTCTAGGTATATCTCAATTAGCTAAAGTTGATGAGTTCTTAAGAAAACGTCGCGAGATCGCAAGAGACTATCAGGATCTTTTAGGTGATAATGACAATTTAACCTTACCTGTAGCAGATACACCTGAGTCAATAAGCTCATGGCATCTATATCAGGTAGGTATTAAAGGTGACTTTAGAGATACTGTCTATAAGACTTTAAGATCACGTGGTATTGGTGTACAAATCCACTATTTACCAATTTATGATCATCCATACTACAAGAAGTTAAAAGACTACCCTACCCTAGCAGGTGCTGAGTATTTCTTTAAACATACTCTATCAATTCCTTTATATCCAAATTTAAAGAAACTTGATATGCAGATGGTTGCAGCTACCCTGCAAAGCGTAGTCGATAACTTAAATGAGTAACGCTCAATTCTAAATAAACGAGCGTTTACTTTAAATACAAAGATTTAAATAAGGCTTCGTCAAATGAGTAAAATTGCAGTTATACCAGCTCGTGGCGGTTCTAAAAGAATTCCTTTAAAGAACATTAAAGAGTTCAACGGTGCTCCTTTAATCAGCTACTCTATAAAAGCAGCTGTAGAGAGTAAGCTCTTTGATAAAGTTGTAGTCTCAACTGATGATGAAAATATAGCAGCTGTTGCTAAAGAATATGGTGCAGAAGTACCCTTTTTAAGAGATAAGTCTTTAGCTGACGACTTTACTGGTACCTTTGCTGTAGTCAAAGATGCATATCTTAGATTAAAAGACTCATTTAATAATTTAGATACAGTCTGCTGTATCTATGCTACAGCTCCACTTTTAAAAGCTAAACACTTACGAGAAGCATATACTCTGATGACCAAAACTCAGGCAAAGTCTGTTATCAGTATCTGCGAATTTCCTTTTCCTATTCAAAGAGCCTTTGTAAAAGATGACAACGACGTTCTCTCTTACAGAGAGCCTAAATATGCACCTATGAGATCACAGGATCTGCAAAAATGCTATCAGGACTGTGGGCTGTTCTATTTTTATGCTAACTCTTGTTTTGAAGACTCCCATGGATATCAGTCTATAGGCTATGCTATGCCTCGTCACCGCGTGATCGACATTGATACTCCTGAGGATTGGGATTATGCCTGTGCTCTTGCTAAAGCTGTGGAAACCTTACATTTAGATTAGTGCTTAAAATTAGACCTTTAAAGAAAGATGACAGAGAATAGATCTACTATTGTGGCTGTACTAAAAGCTGATGAAATCATTGGCACCGGTCACTTAATGAGAGTTAAGAGTATCTTAAATTACTTTAAAGACTTCAATCTTTGCTTGGTAGCTGACTCACTATCTCGTGCACTCCTCCCTCTTTGCACTGAATTCTCTACCACAATAGTTACTACAAAAGAGAACCTTGCAAAGTCAGTACTTATGTTATCCCCTACCCTGTGTATCGTAGATCATTATTATCTAGACAGTTCTTTTGAAGAAAAACTCTACCCTTATACAAAAGTTGTCGTTATCGACGATTTAGTTAATAGAAAACATCAATGCCATATGCTCATAGATGCTTGGGTTCTAAGAGAACCTCAAGAGTATGAGCATCTTGTAAACAAAGATTGTATATTGTGTGTAGGCAGAGAATACAACTATGTAAAAGAAGCTTTCGGTAAGCTAGTACACACTCAATCTCAATCAGGTCTTCCTCGTGTTTTAGTAAACTTTGGAGGCTCAGATCCTGCTCATGCTTGTTTAAATACAGCTATGGCTATAAAAGCAGGAAAACTGAACCTAAAATACGAATTTACTATTCTCTCTGGTATGTCTAATCCAGATCATGACAAAATAAAAGATCTATTAAAAGATTTACCAAACACTACTGTACAAAGACACTGCTCTGATATGCCTGCTCTTTTCTCAAAAATTGACTACGCTATAGGTGCAGCAGGTGGTATGAACACTGAACGTAATGTAGCAGGTATTCCTTCTATCGTCGTTGAAATTGCAGACAATCAAAAAGGTGTCTGCGACTTTGTAAGAAAATACAACCTAGGTGAGTGCCTTAAAGTCAATGAACTAAAAGATCCTACCCTCGTAAACGCAACTTTGCAAAAATTATCCGCAAATAGATCAGTTTACACACAAAATTGCCAAAAACTCTATTCAAAAAACGGCATTTTAAATGTTGTGAAAAGAATCAAAGAATTGTTAACAATAGATTAAACAGCCGTTAAATCCTAAATCTAAGCGAAAAACAGTATAAGCACAAAACTGTTTTATATATTATTCAATTAAATCAAGGAATTATTTATTAGGAAGGTCTTTTCAGAATAAGGCTGTGTGCGAAAAAGAAGTGCACACAGCTGTCAATTCACCTTTATGAAAGCTATCATCTTAATGGTTCATTTGGGGAATGAAAACCATCTAAACTACATAGCAACGTCATAATAGCAAAATCACCCTACGCAAAATGTGATATTTCTCACATTTTCTGTTTACGGAATAAAATTATGTACTGATCACATTTTAAAACTAATTTTTAGTTACACTGTAACCGGTTACATATTATTTTACATTTAACACTAATTCACAGAATATTGAATATATTACAGATAGTTTATTAAACACCTTTCAAAATAATGTCTGTAAAAATCAAGTATTAAAGCTCTTCTGTGCCATCTAAATGCAAAGGTAACTGCCAGTCAATTGGCTTTTTATGATGAGCAATAAGATACTTATTTGCTGCTGAAAAATGATGACATCCAAAGAATCCACGACTTGCAGATAGTGGACTTGGGTGTGGTGCGCTCAAAACGCAATGTTTAAATAGATCAATTTGCGCACCCTTTTCCTGAGCAGGTTTTCCCCATAGCAAAAAGACGATATTCTCACATCTGTCATTGATTGCTTTAATCACACCATCTGTAAACTCTTCCCATCCTTGGTGCTGGTGAGAATTAGACTTGCCACTGTCTACAGTTAAAACTGAGTTTAATAACAGCACTCCCTGTCTTGCCCATGGAATTAAGTTGCCATGATCTGGTGCTTGAAATCCTGGAATATCAGTTGCTAGCTCTTTATAGATATTCTGCAGTGAACGAGGGATCTCAATACCTACGTTAACAGAGAATGATAGCCCCATTGCAAAGCCAGGTGTCTGATAAGGATCTTGACCTAAAATCACTACCTTTAACTTATCAAATGGAGTATAAGCAAAAGCATTAAAGATATCCTTTTGAGGAGGAAAAACTTCATTTCCAGCATCTCTTCTAGCTTTTTGAAAAGCATATGCATGTTTAAAGGTTTCAGTGTTTTTTAAAGGTCCTATGATATCTTTCCAACTGGCCATGTCTGCTCCAAATTAGGTTATTTTCGTCACTTAATAATATATATCGAACTAAGTTTTATATAAGGATATTCTTGTATTGTATAATGACAATTAGAATGTGTGAAATAAATGCCAAGAATTCATGCATTACTGTCTGTAATCTGTAAGAATAACAAAATTTAAGCAGATTATGCTTTCTTTTAAGGAGACTCAAATGCAATCATCAAATCCTGCCATCTCTGTCATCAGAAAAAATGCAGGTGTATACAACTTCGGTGGAACTGAAGCTGGTGCAACCATTTCTGGTACTACTACAAAATCAATCGTTTTAGTAGCACTAACCTTGATCATTGGCTACTTTGCAATGAATTACACCATGAACTCTATCTATGCTACAGGTCAGGTACCTAACGGCTTAATGCTAGGTTCTGTAATTCTAGGCTTTATCGTAGCTTTAGTAACTATCTTCAAGCCAACTGCAGCACCTATCACAGCTCCAATCTACGCTGTTTTAGAAGGTGGTGCTTTAGGTTCTCTATCAGGCATCTTTGAGCTTCAGTACCACGGTATTGTTTCAACAGCTGTGATGTCTACCTTTGTGGTTGTAATGACTATGCTTGCTTTATGGAAGTTTAAGATCATTGTTCCAACACAGCGTTTCCGTTCAATCATCACTGGTGCTATTGGCGGTATCTGCGTTCTTTACATTGCAAACTTGATTTTCTCTATCTTTGGAGTTCACTTAATTCCTCAGACAGGTCCAATCTCAATCATCGTTTCATTAGTAGTTTGCACTGTTGCAGCATTTAGCTTAGTTCTAGATTTTGAGAACATTCAGGTAAGCGTAGATGAAGGTTTACCTAAGTACTTTGAGTACTACAATGCCTTCTCATTATTAGTAACCATCTGTTGGTTATATGTTGAGATCTTAAAGTTATTATCAAAGAGAGATAACTAATCTTTTTGGATAATTTCTAGTGAAAAGAGAGCCTCAAGGCTCTCTTTTCGTTTATGTGTTATCTACTTAGTATTCACTGAGCTTATAGCTTTAATACAGTACAGGATCGGTAACTGATACTTTAAAGAGTGTATAACCTACTACAGTCCCTTCAATTACCTTGATATCCCCTACTTGCAGATTATCTAAGACCTCTACTCTGCTCTTATCTAGAGTAAATTTAACATTAGGGGAGTTCTATAAATTAAACTTCAAAAACCTCGTTACCAAGAGTAATTGAGTCGATCTTTAAAAAATTGATGATTTTGAGACTGCAAAGACTCATTATCAGCTCATTTTGAGCTGAAATTGGTAAATTTAGGCATAAGAATGCTACTTTAGGGACTCTAAAGCTTTTGA
>Ga0256404_1012178_pt1 | contig 11254 bp, 11 predicted proteins | sample RumenRJG_01DNA_FD_185990 | JGI IMG/M metagenome (GOLD analysis project Ga0256404, IMG submission 185990) | Bovine rumen microbial communities from Lethbridge, Alberta, Canada - RJG_01 | ecosystem: Host-associated > Mammals > Digestive system > Stomach > Rumen | place: Canada: Alberta | collected... | reverse complement strand
TCTGTCTGAGACGCAGCAGCAAAGCCTCCAGTTCTCTGAGACACGCGCTGCCGGCCCTTTGATGCCGGTTGAGCCTCACTGCACGCCCCGGTCCTCACAGAGACGCCACCATTAAAATTCCCCGTGAAACACATTGACATCAGTCTATGTCTGCACTAGGATTAACACATAGATAGTCATGAATATGAAAGCAAGTATGGAAGTATCCAAAGCAGCTGAGATATGCCGGGCGCTTTCCGACGGAAACAGGCTCCGGATTATAGAGATGCTGACGCATGGGGAAAAATGCGCCTGCGAGCTGCTTGAGCAGCTGCATATTACCCAGCCGACACTCTCCCATCATATGAAAGTGCTGGAGAAAACCGGGCTCGTCAGCAGCCGCAGGGAAGGCAAGTGGATGCATTATTCAATCTGCTGCGATATGTTCCGTGATTTCAGGAACTATATAAGCGGAATATCCTGCTGCGGTGATTCACAGGAGAGCCGTCATGGCTGCTGCTGCGGAGAATGCCGGTAAAGATAAAAGGAGGACAGGATTATGTCAGGAATGAATATCAAGGTGCTCGGCGGAGGATGCGCAAAGTGCGAAAGCCTTCTTGAGAATGTGCGCGAGGCCGTCAGGAACAGAGGCGCTCAGGCGGAGATCGAATACATTACCGATTTCTCCGTGATTGCCTCCCTCGGAATCATGAGCACGCCGGCCCTGATGGTTGACGGCAGGGTCGTATGCGCGGGCAGGGTTCTGAAGAGCAGCGAGATTGAGAAGCTTCTCTGAGCTGGCCGGAGGTCTGCCCTGTCCTGGCCGGTCTCTTTTTTTGAATAACATATAGACGATTGTCAATATAACTGAGGCAGCTATGCTTGATTTCATTCAGGATCAGGTACTGGGCATGCAGTGGTTTAACCTCCTCATCGGAGAGATGCTCACGCGGCTCGGAATCAACACGTCTGGCCGCGCCGGAGGCAGCCTGCAGTTCTTCCTGTTCGATACATTCAAGATTACGGCCCTCCTCCTGGTGCTGATATTTCTGATCAGCTATATCCAGAGCTATTTTCCTCCAGAGAGAAGCCGGAAAATCATGGGACGGTTCCATGGAGCGGCAGCAAATTCCATCGCCGCGCTCCTGGGGACTGTAACGCCTTTCTGCAGCTGCTCGTCTATCCCGATCTTCATCGGCTTCACGAAGGCAGGCCTGCCGCTTGGAGTGACTTTTTCCTTTCTCATATCATCACCAATGGTGGATCTTGGCAGTCTGGTTCTCCTGACTGGAGTTTTCGGGCTTAAGGCCGCCTGTGCCTATGTCATTGCAGGACTGGCTATTGCCATCGCCGGCGGGTCGCTGATCGAGAGGCTTCACCCGGAATCAGAGCTTGAGGACCTGGTGAAAAGCGCTCTCGGTGCAGGAATCGCCGGCATACCACTCCCTGAGCTGTCGCAGAAGAACAGGCTGTCATTTGCGAAAACCCAGGCTCTGGAGACTTTCCGGAAGGTTTTCCCATATATACTGCTCGGAGTTGGCATAGGGGCACTGATTCATAACTGGATTCCAGCAGTATGGGTTGAAACTGTTCTTGGAGGCAGCAGCCCGTTTGCAGTGGTCCTCGCGGTGCTCGCCGGAGTTCCGGTTTACGCAGATATTTTCGGCACCATACCGGTTGCCGAGGCGCTTCTCGGCAAAGGCGCCCTGATCGGAACGGTTCTGGCATTCATGATGGCTGTTACAACGCTGTCCCTTCCGTCGCTCATCATGCTGAGGAAAGCGGTAAAGCCCAGGCTGCTCTTCATCTTCATCGCGATCTGCGTCTCGGGAATAATCCTGGTCGGCTGCGCATTCAACACTATGAGCGGCTGGCTTGTCTGATAATTATGAAAAGGAGAAACTGTGACATGAAAAATCCTTATGCCAAAGAAGACAGCTGCGGAGACGGAATCAGCTTTTTCCAGCGCTATCTTACGCTGTGGGTCTTTCTCTGCATGGTGCTCGGCGTGCTCGCCGGGCATTTTGTCCCGGAGATCCCGGAGGCCCTCGGAAAAATGCAGCTCGCCGGCATCTCGGTGCCGATAGCAGTGCTCATCTGGATCATGATCTATCCGATGATGATCAACGTTGATTTCAGAAGCATAAGGGAAATCGGCAGGAACCCGAAGGGGCTGTTCCTTACCTGGATCGTGAACTGGCTGGTAAAGCCCTTCACCATGTACGCGATCGCCTCCCTGTTCCTCTTCCATGTATTCGGGCAGATGGTGCCGGGAGAGCTGGCCTCGGAGTACCTGGCCGGCGCAATACTGCTTGGCGCTGCCCCCTGTACGGCAATGGTCTTTGTCTGGTCGCGGCTCACGCACGGAAATCCTGCCTATACAGTTGTCCAGGTTGCAACAAACGACCTCATCATCCTCGCGGCGTTTGTGCCCATTGTAAGGTTCCTTCTCGGCATATCCGATGTCACCGTCCCCTACGGCACGCTTTTCGCCAGCGTTTTTCTCTTTGTCGTGATCCCCCTCGCAGGCGGAGTCATTACCCGGGCTGTCATAACCGGGACCAGGGGAAAGGACTATCTCGAGAACGTGTTTGTGCACAAATTTGACCATGCGACGACCGCGGGGCTGCTGCTGACGCTCGTCATCATCTTCGCCTCGCAGGCGGAGGTTATTCTGTCAAATCCGCTTCATATACTGCTCATCGCCGTGCCGCTCACCATACAGACTTTCCTGATCTTCTTTGTCTCCTTCGCGGGCGCAAAGCTCCTCAGGCTGCCGTTCGATGTCGCGGCTCCGGCAGGCATGATCGGCGCCAGCAATTTCTTCGAGCTTGCCGTTGCCGTCGCCATTGCCCTGTTCGGCACTTCAAGCCCAGCGGCGCTCGCGACGACGGTCGGGGTGCTGACGGAGGTGCCGGTCATGCTCACGCTTGTCAAAATCGCGAACTCCGCCCGCGGATGGTTCACAGAAGTGAGGAACTCATGAAAAAAGTAGCATTCATCTGCAGGCACAACTCCTGCAGGAGCCAGATCGCCGAGGCATTCGGACGTCATCTCGCCTCTGACGTGTTTGAAAGCTTCTCCGCGGGCACGAGCCCGGCAGAATCCGTCAATCCTGACGCCGAGAGGCTGATGATGGAGCGCTTCGGGATAGACATGGAGGCGGAGGGACAGCGGCCCAAGACGCTTTCCGAAATCCCGCCCGTCGACGCTGCCGTAACCATGGGCTGCGGCGTGCAGTGCCCCTTCCTGCCGGCAGTGCTGAGGGAGGACTGGGGCCTTGAGGATCCCGAGGGAAAGCCTGATGAGGCCTTCCTGAAGACTGCTGAGGAAATAAGGGTAAAGGTGCTGCAGCTCCGAAAGCGCCTCTCCTCATAATCTCCTGAAACAACGCAGCTAAGAAGAGAGTACTGCGCAGTTAGGCCGCGGCTCAGACGCCCTGTCACTGCGCATTCCTTTATTCTGGCTTTGTGAGGCCGCGCAGCTTCCGGGCAGCAGCCGTCCGGCATGCGTGCCGGATCCTCTGCCGGGGGACCGCCGTGCCCTTCTGCCATGAACCTGAACTGTCCCTGCAAGGGCGCCGCCGGTGCCCCGCCCGCTTCGCAACGGAGAGTAGAGGACTGGCCTCACTGCCGGCTTACAGGAGACTCACGCATCCTTCCCGGATGCCTTTTCGATCCATTTGCCGGCCTCCTTCAAATCCTGCCTGACGCCGCGCCCATCCAAGTACATCTGCCCGATTGAGATGTCTGCCAGCATGCAGCCCTTCTCAGCCGATTTTTTGTACCACTTCAGGGCCTCGGCGTAATCCTGCCGGACTCCAAGGCCCTGTTCATACATACGGCCAACACCGTACTGGGCGAGCTCATTCCCCTGCTCGGCAGCTTTCCGGTACCAGAAGAGAGCCTCGGCATAATCCTGCTTTACAGCCTTTCCTTCCTCATACATCAGTCCCAGGCTGTTCTGGGCAAGGTCATTACCCTCCTCAGCGGCCCGGCGGTACCATTTAAAGGCCTCAGCATCATCCTGCGTGACGCCGAGCCCGCGGCAGTACATGTTCCCGAGGCGGTTTCCGGAGTCAGAATCCCCGTGCTCCGCAGCCCTCCTGTACCAACCGGCAGCTTTGGAGAAATCCTGCTTCACCCCCTGCCCGTCATAGTACATATTCGCGATGTTTCTCTCCGCGTAGGCCTCGCCGCGGTCAGCAGCCTTCCTGAACCACTTGAGAGCCTTTCTGAAATCCTGTCTCACCCCGAGGCCGTTGAGGTACAGCCAGCCGATATCGCTCTCGGCGCTTGTGCTGCCATGCTCCGCTGATTTGAGAAACCATTCCGCGGCCTCGGACCAGTTCTGCGGAACTCCTGTTCCGTCCCTGTACATGAGCCCTATTCTGGCCTCCGACTCTGCCTCACCCTGCTCGGCCGCCTTCCGGTGCCACTTCAGTGCCTCGCCGAAGTCCTGCGGTACTCCCTGCCCTTTCTCGAACTGATAGCCAAGGCTGTACTGCGCCTGGGAACTGCCGTGCTCCGCGGCCCTGCGGTACCAATTCGCGGCCTCCCTGTCATCCTGCGGGACTCCGAGTCCCTCATAGTACAGATCGCCGAGCCTGTTCTCCGCGTCCGGATTCCCCTGCTCAGCGGACTTCAGGTACCATTTCCGGGCCTCATCATAATCCCGGCTTACTCCGTCTCCCTCGTCGTACATGCAGCCAAGGCTGAACTGTGAGTACGCATTGCCCTGCTCGGCGGCCTTCCGGTACCACCCGAGCGCCTTCCCGCTGTCCTGGGGCACTCCGAGTCCGAAATAATACAGATCGCCAAGTCCGTCCTCGGCATGGTCATAGCCCTGCTCGGCGGACTTCAGGTACCATTTCCGGGCCTTCGCGTAATCCTGACTGACTCCGAGCCCATGATGATACATATAGCCAAGATTGAACTCAGCCCCGGAATGCCCCTGATCCGCACCAAGACGGTAGAGCCTCACGGCCTCACTGTAATCCTGCGGAACCCCGTGCCCGTGATAGTACATGTTCCCCAGGCTGTTCTCACCAGCCGGATCTCCGCTGTCCGCGGACTTCCGGTACCATCTCGCCGCCTCAGCATAGTCCTGCTGAACGCCCTGGCCCTCACTGTACATCTCACCGAGGCAGTACTCCGCGTCATGGTTCCCCCTGTCAGCGGCCCTCTTAAACCATATGAGCGCCTCTCCGTAATCCTGCGCGGTGCCAAGCCCTTCTCTGTACATGATGCCGAGATTGTGCTCGGCATCGATGTTTCCCTGATCAGCGGATTTCCTGGTCCAGGAGAGAGCCTCGGAGTAATCCTGCCGGACTCCCTGCCCGTAGCCGTACATAATGCCAAGAAAGCACTGCGCGTGCTGATCTCCCTGAATTGCGGCCTTCCGGTGCCAGCTGAAGGCCTCGGAGTAATCCTGCTGAACACCGGTGCCGTTATAGTACATGCTGCCAAGGCGGTACTGGGCGTCCGGGTTTCCCTGCTCGGCGGACTTCAGGTACCAGCGGATAGCCTCAGAGTAATCCTGCTGCACCAGAATGCCCTTATAGTACATGATGCCGAGACGGCACTGCGCGTCCGGATTCCCCTGCTCCGCCTCACTTTTTGTCTCACTTAGCAGCCTCTCCCTCTCAGCGGGGCTTCCCTCAAGCGGGCAGCCGCCCGCATTGCCGCCGGCATCAGGCCACGGGGTGTCCTCGCCGGGCTCCGGCGCGTTCTCTGTGATGCCCAGGGCAAAGGAAACCGAGCACACCGCGTAGGCGGCGATTTCCTCATCAATATCCTTCTTCCGGACAAGAGCGTCACAGACGGAATACGTGTACTTCAGATAATCATCAGGGGCCTTCCTGAGGCTCAGCCTGTAAAGCTCCTTGGCAAAGCCGCCTGCCGTCATTGCCTTAATGGCCTCCCTTGTCTCCGGGTACTCATCGAAGGCGTGAAGATCGGCGAGCTGGTAGACCAGGCTCTTCTTCTGTATGGCAATGTTTCCGCTTTCGCTGCAGATTTTCCTGAGCGCGTCATGGAGCTTCATATTGATGGACCTCACCTTTAAGCCGCCCCGGATGATGCCGCGGCGGCGCATTGCTGCACTGTTCCCCATCCGGCACCGGCCGGAGCTGCTCCCTGCCTCAGCTCTTCCCGCCTGAGTCCCCGGGCATGGCCTCCCGGAGCATGGCGCACATTCTCCGCAGCACCTCAATGCTGTCCGGGCTCTCCCCGTCTTCCTGCCCGTCCTGCCGGAGCTCCGGATTATTCCTGACGAGCACGTCCGCAAAGGAGTCAAAGAACCTGCTGTAAAACTCCGGTCCGCTGAACCCGTCCCCCGCGTCTGCCCTGAGCCATTTGCGGGCCTCGGCGGGATCCTTCCTGACTCCGTTTCCCGTGCTGTACATCATGGCAAGGGCGAGCCTTGCAGGCCCGAAGCCGCGCTCAGCCGCCTTCCGGTACCACTTTGCCGACTCCTCATGATCCTCCGGGACTCCTGTTCCGAAAAAGTACAGGCGCCCGAGGTTCGCCATGGCCTCGGCATTGCCCTGATCGGCCGCATCGCGGTACAGGCTCAGCGCCTCGCCCAGATCTTTGCTGACTCCGGTTCCGCGCTCGTACAGGAAGGCAAGGGTGTTCTCCGCCTCGGAGTCGCCCTGCGAGACAGCCTCGCGGCACCACTTCAGTGCCTCGGCATCATCCCTCAACGGGCTGTCTTTGTCCGAATATATGCGCGCCAGGCTCTTCTGCGCAGGGAGAATTCCGTCCTCCGCGGCCTTCCGGTACCATTTCACGGCCTCTTCCAGATTCTTCGTGACTCCCCTGCCGGAACAGTACATGTCCCCCAGGCAGTCAGCCGCGTCAGACGAGCCATGACCGGCCGACTTCATGAGCCAGGAGAACGCCTTCTTCTCATCCCTCCTGACGCCCTGCCCGAGAAGGTACAGGCAGGCGATCCCAAACTCCCCCTCCGCGCTCTCCTGATCCGCGGCCTTTCTGAACCACTTCATGGCCTCACTGAAATTCTGCGCGGTGCCATGCCCGCTGCGGTAGAGCTCGCCGAGCCCGCTCTCGCCTGCGGCGAAGCCCTGCTCCGCGGCCTTCCGGTACCACCTGAAGGCCTCTCCATAATCCTGCCTGACGCCGAATCCGCTCGCGTACAGCCCGGCAAGGCTGCTCATGGCAGGGGCGAACCCCTTCCTCGCGGCCATGCGGTACCAGACGGCACCAGCCTCAGGGTCATAGTCGACGAAATGGCCGATAAGGCACATCGACCCCATCAGCAGCTGCGCGTGCACGTCGCCGCGCTCTGCACGCTTCCGGCAGTTCTCAGCCTCCTCCGCGGTCTCCGGCATGCGATCTGCGGGTGGAATGGCCTCATCAGGCCCGTCTCCGGCTTCCGCCGATGACGGCTCCGGAGCTGCCGGCACGGTTACGCTGTCAGTGAGCCCCAGCGCAAAGCAGGCTGAGTCGGCGGCATAGCGGGCAAGATCCCTGCTGAAATGCCCCTTTGAGGCAAGTGCCCTGCTGATCCTCTCCGCACATGCGGGATATGAGGGCTTATCCTTCCCCCGGCCGCAGAGCTCCTTCCCGCACTTCTGGGAGACGAATTCCCGCATCACGTCCCGCATCTCCGGAATTTCCCCGAAGGCGTCAAGGCCGTCAAGCTGATCCAAAAGAGTCTTCTTCTGCAGTGCGATATATCCCGATTCCCTGCAGAGCCTCTGCAGCGCGTCATGGAGCTTCATTTTCGGTCCTCTCTTCTCTGACTGTTCCTATTTCTCCGGCGCGGAGCCGGCTCCTCATTATCCATTTTTTCCGGCATTATTTCTGACACAGTACAGTGCAGTCCCCGGAGAGCGCCTATCCGCCCGGAGCGGCCGCAGAGCCGCAGCCATAGTGAGCCTCCGCGCAGGAGCTGCTTTGTCTTTCCCTGAAATCCATGACAGGTGTTGACAGGCGCTAAAGAGCGGCGTACCATGCCCAAAGGCGCCAGGCGTGATGCCCGGCTCAGTGTTCAGCAGTTTTTCAGGAGGTCTCAGGCTTTCAGGGTTTTTCAGTTAATATAGCAGCAAATCAATAATTAAAGTCAAAATTTCAATATATTCTCAAGTCAAATTTTCAATATTGCAAAGAATTCAAGTCAGAATAAGCATTCAAAGATTCAAGCATTAAGCATCAAGTCATTTAATCATTAATTCACTTAAAAGAATCAGATAAAGAAATTGCGCCGTCCGCCCCTGGCGTACGCACGCCTGTGCTTTTCTGCCGCAGAAATCAGCCCTCCCTCTGGCATATTGTGCCATAGGCAGCAGTCTGCGCATCACGGCATAGGCGCGTAACCTGGGGCCAGCGTCGCAGGGACCGGCCCTCGCATGCCCCTGAGAGCGTGCTCGGCCGGAATCGGCTGCCCGAGGCGGCCATTTCATAAGCATCCGCCGGCACATGCCGGCAGCTCTGGAGGTTTTATGGCCCAGAAGATTTTCAACATGACCCCGTATGAGGCCGTCTTTTTCCACCCATGCTTTCACGAGTATGAGATCAGCATCCCGTCATCCGGCGTGATCTCCGCATCAGTGCCAGAGGGCAGCGAGCCCTCCGGCTTCATCGGCTGCGTCCCCGAGTGGGATGCCGGCTCCATGAGGCCCGAAGGAGTGCCTGAGCACCTTGAGGACGGCGCGGTCTACATCGTAACCCCCAGCGCGGCGATCGCGCTGAAGGCTGCCGGGTATGACATGAGCCGCTTCCGCCTGGTGGACGGCGCAAGGCTCTCTGAGAGCTCTGAGGGCAGCGCCGGTCCGCGCTTCTCGCTCCGCGGGACAGGGCTTGCCCGGATCATCTGACGAGCCGCGTCATCCGGCATGGAAAGGCGGCCCCTCTCAGAGGCTGCCATCGAACATCATTCAAGGCCGGCAGGCGCCGGCCGATTTGGAGGTTTTTATGACCGAAAGAATCATCCGCAGGACCGTCAACCTGACACCGTACACGGTCAGGACTGACAGCATTTTCCCCGGTGTTAAGGAGAGCATCCCGTCATCAGGCACCGTTACGCTCATGGCAGTGAGCTCGCCCGCTGACCAAGGCCGCCGCAGCAGGTGGGATCCGGAGTCCTTTGTCCTCTCCGGCGTTCCCGAGGAGCTGGACGATGAGGCGGTTTACATCGTAAGCCCCTCAGTCATGGGGGCGCTCAGGGCCGCAGGGTACGACATGAGCCGCTTCTGCGCTGCGGACAGCGTCTCGCCTGAGGTATCGGACGGGCCGGCTGCGAGCCTCAGCTGCAGCGCGCTCAATCACCTGCAGTCAGAGGATGCCCGCTGACAGAGCCCGCGGGCCTGCTTCACGGCCCGCTTTTCAGAAATCATTGAAGGCCGGCGCCACGCCGGCTCAAAGGAGGCAGTATGCCTGACAGGAAGATCATCAACATGACCCCGTACGAGGTCGAGCTTTTCAGCCCAATCAATATGAAGAGGGTCCGCATTCCGTCCCTGGGCGAGATCAGGGGCCGCGCATCGAGGAGCGCAGAGCCTGATGAGTTTGCAGGAGAGATCCCCGGCTATGCAACCGAGTCACTGAGTCCCGTCGGCGTGCCAGCAAGGCTTGAGCCTGATGCCGTCTACATCGTTACCGGCGGCGCGGCGGCAGCCCTCAGGGAGGCCGGCTTCGACATGAGCCGCTTCCGCCTGGTGAGCGGCGCAGTCCTCCGCTCAGAACCGTACGGCGCCGGGCAGCGCTGCTTCATTGAGGGCAGCGGGCTCGCCAGGATTGCCTGAAAGGCGCTGCTGACAAAGCAGTAATGCATGGCGGCCTCGATCTGAGGACACCGTCAAAAGAGCTTAAGGCCGGCATAATGCCGGCTTTTTGCAGCCCTGCACTGCCCAGGATGTTCCTCCCGGCCCGCCATTGGGGAGCAGCATGTCACAGGGGAAGGACTCTCCATGCGCCATTCTGCCCGGAAAGACTTCGTACGGCACCCGCCATGGGATCCTCCGAATCCTTATTTTGAGAGATATATGTCATACCTTTACAGCTTTTGAACACCCGCATCTGATTTTGCTACTTATATCTCATTTATGAAGGTTTATGCCATTAAAATAAAGACAGGCTTTTGAAATGGAGAACCTCATGAAGGGAAAGCTCAAGGTCAACCTGCACCTCACCCAGGCCTGCAACTACCACTGCCGCCACTGCTTCGCCATGTTCCCGGAGCCGCGCGACCTGTCGCCCGAGCGCTGGAAGGACATCATCAGCGACCTTGCGGAGAGCGGCCTGGTCAGCGCCATCAACTTCGCGGGCGGCGAGCCGGTGTTCTGCCGCGGGTTCCCTGAGATCGTCTCCTTTGCCCATGATAAGGGCTTTCTTCTCTCCATCATCACGAACGGCTCGCTCCTGAGGAATGAGAAGCTCTTTCCCCGCGAGCTCTTCCCCATGATCAGCATGTTCGGCTTCTCCATTGACAGCCTGAATTACGACACTCTCCGGAGGATCGGAAGGTACGACAGCAGGGGAAACATCCTCGGCAGGCAGGGATTCATCGACACCGTAAGGCTCATCAGGGAATGCAGTCCCAGTGCTTCCATCAAGATCAACACCGTTGTCTCGAAGCTCAACTGGAACGAGCGCCTCGTTGACATCGAGGAGGAGGTGCCCGTCAGCAGGTGGAAGTTCCTGAAGATGAAGGTATTCGAGACGAATGGCTTCTCCAACAGGGACCTTGCGGTAACAGAGAGCGAGTTTGAGTCATTCGTGAGGAACAACCGCCGCAGGTACGGGGAGACGGTGGTCGAGAGCACCATGGAGCGCTCCTACCTCATCATCGACAACGCGGGGAACCTCCTCGACAACCGCGGCGACTCCTACACGATCATCGGTAACCTCCTCGAGGAGCCCTTCGGCGAGCACCTCTCACGCTTCAGCCTTGATGACCGGGAGTACTCAAGGCGCTACGCAGAGGCAAAATGAGAGCTTCGCTCAGGACTCCATGAGGCCGCGCAGGCAGCATCATCCTGAGGAGCATGCAGCCTTCTCTCCCGGGGACGCGTCTCCGGGCCCTAACACATCCATCTCCCGGAATCCTTATATTGCATGGGGTTCCGCATGCGTGCGCTCAGGGCAATAATGGCGCCTTATAATACGCTCACCTTGTGAACAGAACAGAATGGTGTCCTGATGAGCTCCGTAGACCGCAGCCTCCCCGGCATGCCTGTACCCGCATTCGCCTATCCTGACCGGCATGACGGAAGGGTTTTCGTCCGCCATACAGGGAGGGACGGAAAGCT
>Ga0256404_1012177_pt1 | contig 11255 bp, 8 predicted proteins | sample RumenRJG_01DNA_FD_185990 | JGI IMG/M metagenome (GOLD analysis project Ga0256404, IMG submission 185990) | Bovine rumen microbial communities from Lethbridge, Alberta, Canada - RJG_01 | ecosystem: Host-associated > Mammals > Digestive system > Stomach > Rumen | place: Canada: Alberta | collected... | reverse complement strand
CAATGGAATAGGACCGCTCACGATAGCGTCCGTAGCCTGCACAGCTTTTACAATCTGCTCAGCCGACTTGTCGACCAACTGATGGTCGTAGCTTTTCAGCTTGATACGAATCTTCTGACTCATCGTAATACTAATGTAAGATGTTAAAATATTAGTGTTGAATAAATGTCGTGCGTCTTAAGAGTCATACGCTAAGACGCACGACGAAACTATGTCTTTCAGACTTACTTCTTCAGATCCTCGAGCACCTGAGCCTGCAGAGAAGCAGACAGCGGGGCATGATGATCGTACTCCATAGAGCTTGTGGCACGACCAGAAGTGATGGTACGCAGAGCGGTCACATAACCGAACATCTCTGCTAAAGGCACCATAGCCTTCACGATACGGGCACCGCTGCGAGCCTCATCCATACCCTGGACAAGACCACGACGCTTGTTGAGGTCACCGATCACATCACCCATGTTCTCCTCAGGCGTGACAACCTCGACCTTCATGATAGGCTCCATGAGCACAGGACCTGCTTTCTGGCAGCAGTTCTTGAAGGCGGCATGAGCAGCGAGCTCGAAGGAAATCTGGTCAGAGTCAACCGGGTGGAAGCTACCATCGGTCAGCACAACCTTCAGACCTGTCATCGGGAAGCCACCGAGCACACCATTCTTCATGCTGTCCTGGAAGCCCTTCTGAACAGAAGGAATGAACTCCTTTGGAATATGACCGCCCGTCACCTCATTGACGAACTGCAGGTCGCCGTCCTTGAAGTCCTCATCCTTAGGACCGACAGTGACGATGATGTCAGCGAACTTACCACGACCACCGGTCTGCTTCTTGTAGACCTCACGGTGATTCTCAACGGTCTTCGTGATAGCCTCCTTGTAGTTCACCTGAGGCTTACCCTCGTTACACTCGACCTTGAACTCACGCTTCAGACGGTCGATGATGATGTCGAGGTGAAGCTCACCCATACCGGAGATAATGGTCTGACCACTCTGCTCGTCGGTATGTACCGTGAAGGTAGGATCCTCCTCGGCGAGCTTAGCAAGACCATTGTCGAGCTTAGCAACGTCGGCCTGGCTCTTAGGCTCCACAGCGATAGAGATCACAGGATCAGGGAAGGTCATCGACTCGAGGACGATAGGCTTGTTCTCGTCGCACAGGGTATCACCGGTGCGGATATCCTTGAAACCTACACCTGCGCCGATATCACCGGCGTCGATGCTCTCCATAGGAATCTCCTGGTGGGAGTTCATCTGGAACAGACGGCTGATACGCTCCTTCTTGCCCGAACGGGGGTTGTAGACGTAAGAACCGGCCTTGACAGAACCAGAGTAAACGCGGAAGTAAACGAGACGACCCATGAACGGATCGGTAGCAATCTTAAATGCGAGAGCTGCTGTAGGCTCTTCCTCGAGCGGCTTACGATCCTCTTCCTCACCGGTCTCGGGGTTCGTACCCTTGATGGCAGGCGTGTCCTCAGGAGAGGGCAGGAAAGCGCAAGTATAGTCGAGCAGGGGCTGCACACCCTTGTTCTTATAAGAAGAACCGAGGAGCATCGGGCAGCACTTCATCTCTACCGTACCCTTACGGACAGCAGCGATGATCTCGTCCTCTGTGATGGTCGAAGGATCATCCATGTACTTCTCCATGAGCTCGTCGCTGTAGTCGGCAGCCTGCTCGAGGAGCTTGTCACGCCACTCGTCAGCCTCGTCTTTAAGGTCAGCGGGGATCTCGTCTACCTCATACTCAGCACCCATGGTCTCATCGTGCCACAGGATAGCCTTCATCTTGATTAGGTCTACGACACCCTTGAAGTTCTCTTCAGCACCGATAGGAATCTGGATAACGACAGGGTTTGCACCGAGGATATCCTTCATCTGCTGTACGGTCTCGAAGAAGTCAGCACCGGAACGGTCCATCTTGTTGACGTAACCGATACGCGGCACATTGTACTTGTCAGCCTGACGCCATACCGTCTCTGACTGCGGCTGCACACCGTCAGCGGCAGAGTAAGTAGCGATAGCACCATCGAGGACGCGGAGCGAACGCTCCACCTCAGCCGTGAAGTCCACGTGTCCCGGAGTATCGATCAGGTTGATCTTATATGTGTTATTGTTCCAGTTCCAATAGCAAGTTGTTGCAGCAGAAGTGATGGTGATACCACGCTCCTGCTCCTGGACCATCCAGTCCATGGTGGCAGCTCCATCATGCACCTCACCGATTTTGTGAGTCTTACCTGTATAGAACAGGATACGCTCTGATGTAGTTGTCTTACCGGCATCAATGTGAGCCATGATACCGATGTTACGGGTCAAATGTAAATCGCGTTTAGCCATTATTATAGTTGAGTTTATCAGTTACTGAGTTTCTGAGTTTTTGAGTCCCTGGGTTCTTAAGCATAAAAGCCTCTTGCATGACTCAGACCTTTCTGATTACCAAGAGCTAAAAACTCAATAACTCATTAACTCAAGAACTAAAATTCTTTAGAAACGGAAGTGTGCGAAAGCACGGTTAGCCTCAGCCATACGGTGCATATCCTCCTTACGCTTGAAGGCACCACCCTGGTTATTGTATGCGTCCATGATCTCAGCAGCGAGCTTCTCAGCCATGGTATGGCCGCCACGCTTACGAGCGAAGGCGATAAGGTTCTTCATGGCGACACTCATCTTACGCTCGGGACGGATCTCTGTAGGTACCTGGAAGGTAGCGCCACCGATACGGCGGCTCTTCACCTCCACCTGCGGAGTGATGTTTGCCAGAGCCTGCTTCCAGACCTCAAGAGGAGACTTCTCCTCGTTGGCTGCCTTGGTCTTGACAATATCAAGAGCTTTGTAGAAAATAGTGTAAGAAGTATTCTTCTTACCGTCGTACATCAAATGATTGACGAACTTTGAGACCATCTGGTCGTTGAACACCGGATCGGGAAGGATCACGTGCTTCTTTGGTTTTGCTTTTCTCATTATTTTAATAATGTATATTCTGCATGGGGCTGTCAATAAAGTGCTTCAACGCCCTCGCCCGGACATTTACTCAACCTGTTTCAACTTCTCCAGCAAAACGGAAATAAATTACTAATTGCTAATCAGAAATTACTGATTGCCCTGCGCTTCTTCAGCAGCAGGCTTTGAGCCCTTGGCCTGCAGGTAAGAACCCTTGGCCCCCGGCTCATTGCTTAATGCTTAACGCAATGCGCGTTTACTTCTTTGCCTTAGGCTTCTTGGCACCGTACTTAGAACGACGCTGGTTACGGTTGGCAACACCGGCGGTATCAAGCGTACCGCGAACGATGTGGTAACGTACACCGGGGAGATCCTTCACACGACCACCGCGAACGAGCACGATAGAGTGCTCCTGCAGGTTGTGACCCTCACCGGGGATGTAGGAGTTGACCTCCTTCTGGTTGGTCAGGCGGACACGAGCCACCTTACGCATAGCCGAATTAGGCTTTTTAGGGGTTGTGGTGTACACACGCACACACACGCCGCGACGCTGCGGGCAGCCGTCGAGAGCCGGAGACTTGCTCTTGTCTGCAAGAACGCCTCTGCCTTTACGTACTAACTGTGAAATAGTAGGCATAATTGAATCTTTTATTTATATATTATTTTGTTTGTAATCAACCAATTACGGCTTAACCTCACCTCATCTCCATTCCGACAAGGCAAAATTCACCGATTTCGGTGTGCAAAGTTACTAACTTTTCCCCAAATGGCAATAAAGATGTAATAGGTATTTTTACCACTTATAGAGTTTTAATATAGTTTAACGATAAAGACTATGTTCCGACAGCTGCGTAGCAGAGCAAACTACATCGTGTCACATACGGGGCAGGATCGTGACACAACTGAGGCAGGATCGTGACACAACTGAGGCAGGATCGTGACGCAACTGAGGCAGGATCGTGACACAACTGAGGCAGGATCGTGACACAACTGAGGCACGATGACATGCTTACGCTGAGAAATGGACAAGATAGGGGAATCCCTACGTTAAAATAGGAGAAAAGGCTATGACATATAATCTTTTTGCACTATTTTTGCAAGCAGAATAATAGAAAAGATATAGCTATGAAAAAGTCATTTGTCATTGGAATGTCAGCCTTGCTGCTCCTTGGCAGCTGCGACACGTACACCGGAGCGGGCGCCTACATGGGCACGACATTAGGCAGTATTTTCGGCTCAGCCATCGGCGGTATCGCCGGAGGGCCTCACGGAAGTGACGTGGGCACCGTGGTCGGTATGATCGGCGGTGCCGTGGCCGGCGCTGCCATCGGACAGGCTACCGACCAAAAGCAACAGGCCCAGCGGGAGGCTGACATAGCTGACATGCGCGCAAGACGGGCTGAACGCCGGGCGGCAATGGCAAGAGCACAGCAGCCGGGCAACTACAATTATGACGGCAACTACGACAGCGGCAATTATGGCAGCGGCAACTACGGCAGCGGCAACTATGGCAACACCACCGACAACACGGCAAGCACAGGAAGCACGGACAGCGGCTTCGACGCGACCAACAGCGGCGACGACCGCATCTACAACTTCAAAGGATCGGACTACACGGGTAACTACAGCGCTACCCAGCCACAGGTGAGCATGCCGATGGAATCGAGTGTGGAGAACCTCGCCGGCAATCTGAAATACACACCGAGCATCGAGATTAAGAACGCCCGCTTTGTGGACGACAACAAAGACGGGAAGATTGAGCGCGGAGAGATGAGCAAGATCATCTTTGAAATTTACAACCGTGGCAATCAGACACTCTACGACGTCGTGCCCACGGTCGTGGAGTCGACGGGCAACCGCCACATTGTTATATCTCCCAACATGCACGTTGAGTCGATACAGCCGGGGAAAGGCATCCGCTACACGGCTCTCGTCAAGGCCGACAACCGGCTGAAAGACGGCTCGGCTAAGTTTTGCCTGAGCGTCGTGCAAGGAGAGAAAAAGATCAGCAAGGTATGTGAGTTTGACATTCCTACCATGCGCTGACTTCGTATGTTTGTGCTTTGCGGGGATCGGTTCCGATGGCACGCCACCGCAAGGCACAGACAAGACCTAATTAAGGCTTCCGCTCCGTCTTCTTTATTTTTTCTTCCCTGTTGCTTACGAGAGCACTTCGCCCTTCTTTTTTCTTTAGCGGACCGTTAAGTCTTGCACTGAGCATTTCCCTAAGAAACGATTGCTGCATTTTCTCGAAATCGAACTCGAAATCGGGCAAACCCGTCTCTTCTTCATCGCGATAAGGCACCTTCAGTCGCTCGACACGCTCCACCTCCACCATGGCGATGCCTTGCGCCAACATGCCCAAGGCCCGCGCCGCGCCATAGCTAAGGTCTATGATACGGCCGCGCGTATGTGGTCCGCGGTCGGTGACGCGCACGATGATGCTCTTGCCGTTACGGAGGTTGGTTACTTTGAGCCGCGTGCCAAAAGGATAGGTACGGTGGGCGCACGTGAGGCTGTCGTGATGGATACGCTCCCCACTCGCCGAGCGTGCTCCCGTGGCTCGTTTAGAGTAAAAAGAAGCCTTACCCCTACGGGACTGGGCTCCCACAGAGGCAAAGCTAAAAACGAAAAGTACAGCCGTCAGCAGTACGGTGACGGCTGTGATATGATGTTTATATTCCACTCATATATTAATGGCCTCATACGATGCCTTGCGCCATCATGGCGTTGGCGACCTTCATGAATCCCGCCACATTGGCACCACGCACATAGTCGATATAGCCATCCGGCTGCTTGCCATACTTCACGCACTGCTCATGGATGGAGTGCATGATGTAATGGAGCTTCTCGTCGACCTCGGCAGCCGACCAGTGCAGACGCATCGAGTTTTGCGTCATCTCAAGGCCCGATGTGGCTACGCCGCCGGCGTTGACTGCCTTGCCCGGAGCGAAGAGCTGCTCTGCGTGCACAAACTTCTCCACGGCCTCTGCGGTGCAGCCCATATTGCTGACCTCTGCCACGCACAACGGTTTGTTGGCAAGGATACGGTCGGCATCGTCGCCGTTGAGCTCGTTCTGCGTAGCGCAGGTGAGGTAGATATCCGCTTTCTGCTCCCATGGCTTCTTGCCGGGGAAGAACGTTGCGCCTTTGAACTCATCCTCGTAAGGCTGGCACACATCGTTGCCGCTGGCACGCAACTCGAGCATGTACTCGTTCTTCTCGCCACTTATACCCTCTGGGTCATAGATGTAACCGTCGGGACCGCTGATGGTGATGACCTTGGCACCGAGCTCCGTAGCTTTCTTCACAGCGCCCCATGCCACATTGCCGAAGCCGGACACAGCGATGGTCTTGCCCTTGATGTCGATGTCATGGGTCTGGAGCATCTGGTTGACGAAATAGAGCGCGCCGAAGCCCGTAGCCTCCGGACGGAGGATCGAGCCGCCCCACTCCATGCCTTTGCCGGTGAGTACACCTTGGAACTGATGGGTCAGCTTCTTGTATTCGCCAAAGAGATAACCGATCTCACGGCCTCCAACGCCGATATCGCCTGCCGGCACATCCTCATCAGGGCCGATATAACGATAGAGCTCCTGCATAAACGCCTGACAGAAACGCATCACCTCGTTGGATGATTTCCCGCGGAGCGAGAAGTCGGCTCCACCTTTGGCACCACCCATGGGCAATGTGGTGAGGGCATTCTTGAAAGTCTGCTCGAAACCGAGAAACTTCATGATGCTGAGGTTCACCGAAGGATGGAACCGCAGGCCGCCCTTGTAGGGACCGATGGCTGAGTTGAACTGAACACGGTAGCCCGTATTGACATGCACCTCACCTTTGTCGTCGACCCAAGGCACCCGGAACATGTGCACACGCTCGGGCTCCACGAGCCGCTCTATGATCTTTGCCTTCTCAAACTCAGGGTGCTGATTGTACACATCTTTAATAGAGATGAGCACTTCTTTCACTGCCTGCAGAAACTCAGGCTCATGGCTGTGTTTCCATTCAAGGCCTTTCAAAACCTCTTCAACTTCCATAGTAGATTCGTTTTTTAGGTAATATTCTATTGACAGAATGTCTTGTTTACAAGGGCAAATTTAGGGTTTTTCGCAATACGCACCAAATAAAACTGGAAGAAAATTGTTGCCAAAGTTACATTTTGTACTATTTTAAGGAAACACGACAGCCCCGACCTGCTTTTTCCCGTCCACCATGATACGCAAGGGCTTATCGAACCGCACATGACGTACGAAAGATGTTTCCTCCACCGCCGGCATGGCATCGAGCACCTTCTTCTGTACGATGCCGCCATCAACACGGTTCGTGTCAATGGTAAAGTAACCCACACCGAACGAGGTGAGGTTCTGGAAGAAATGGGTACCCTGGCTGGGGTCGACACGATAGCCCGGAAGCGCTATCTCGGCGATGACGCGCGCCGCACTGATGGCGGGCCACTTCACAGGCACGCCCAGCCACGGGTCACTGCTGCCCCAGCGTCCCGGACCGATGAGGACATATTGCTTGCCCTCGGCGAGAAACTGGCGGTTGATCTTCTCGATGTCCATCGCGATCTGCGGATTGTTGGCAGCCGAGAAGTTGTCATCCCATTTCACATACACCACGTCATGCACATCCACCGAGATACCGTGCCCCAGGGCGCTGTCCGTCTTTAGCAAGCACCCTTCCGCGGGCAGGGCTTTCACATCCTCCACCAGCTCCTGCTTGGCATCCACAATAGGTCGGATCTGAAGGAGACAGAAATCGCCGGTCTTGTCGGCATTGAGGTTACAGGCAAACTCTATCTCCACCGGGCGCCGCATCGCCTGAGAGCCATATTTCATCGCCATCTGCATGAGTTCAGGCAAGGGGAAGACGCCTTGTTGGAGCACGCCGTCGAAAGAGATGATCTTGCGGCCCGTGTCGTAGAGCCCCTCACGGATAATCTGGTCATCAGGGTCGTAGGTCGAAGCAATATAGTTCAGCGCCCCGTCCTTGAAAGCCTCTTTCACGCGGAGGTTCAGGATATTGAAGCCGTCATCGACCTTGAAGTCGAGCCCGTCGTAGCTCGTATCGAGCGCGTAGAAGCGCGTCTGCGTCTCACGGAGCGCTATCTCCATGTCCGACATCTGAAGCACCTGGTCGGGATGGTAAGGCGAGACACGGAGGGTCTGCCCGCCGTCAACGATATATTTGCCCAAGCCTAAAGCTAAGGAAGCGATGCCGTCCTCCGCCTTTTCCTCACCAATGGGATAATAGTTGAGCGAGCGCAACACTCCTGAGATATTGGGATAGAACCGGCCGCCATAGTCCTTGCCGACGACCTCCTGCAAGATCACCGCCATCTTCTCCTGGTCGATGACGTTGCTCGTGGCAGTCATGTAAGCCTTCGAGTCGCGGTAGAACACCGAGGCATAGACCGCTTTGATGGCTGCGGCGAGCATGCGAAGCATCTCCTGACGGTCGGCAAGCCGCGGGATCATATACGTAGAATAGATGCCGGCGAAAGGCTGATAATGGCTGTCTTCCAACAGGGAGCTCGACCGGATGGCGATCGGACTGTTCGTGGCATCGAAGAACGTGAAGAAGTCGGCGATATAACTGTCGGGCAACTGTGCCTTGAGAAACTGTGCCAGGATCTCCTCGTCGGGCGCATCGCTCAGTGCCAACGGGTAGAGGTTGTTGTTCTCCATGAACTGGTCGAAGATGTCGGTGCAGAGCACGACGGTTTTGGGAATACGCACAGTAGCCCCAGGAAACTGGTTCATCTCCGGGTGCGTCTTGATGATGTTGTCAAGGAATGCCAGGCCGCGTCCTTTGCCGCCGAGGGAGCCGTCACCGATCCGCGCAAAATGAGCATAACGGTCGAACTTGCCGCGGTCGAAGACTGCCACGACGCCGATGTTCTTCATGTGACGGTACTGCACGATGGCATCGAAGATGATCTGCCGGTGAGCATCCACATCTTGAAGCTTGTGCCAGGTCACCTGCTTGAGGAACTTGCTCACGGGGAAGATAGCCCGTGCACAGAGCCAACGACTGATATGGTTGCGGGAGACATGATAGAGCATGGAGTCGGACGGGATCTTGAAGATATTGTCCTGCAACTGCTTGAGCGTGCTGACGCGTGCAATCTCCTTGTGCGTCTTCGGGTCGCGGAAGATGAAGTCGCCGAAACCCATGTGTTCCTCCAAGAGGTGACGAAGCTTCAAGGACAGCATCTTGGAGTTCTTGTCTACAAAATGGAAATGCTCTTTCTCTGCCCGTTCCTTGTTGGCCGACTCCGAGCTCTCCATGATAAGCGGCACATACTCGTCTTCCTTGCGGATATCCTCCAAGAGCCGGAAGCCCGCCTCCGGGTCGCGCCGTCCATGGCACGGAAAACGCACATCACTGATGACACCCAGACAGTTGTCCTTATACCTATTATATATACGCATCGCCTCCTCATAGGTTCGTGCGAGCACAACCTTCGGCCGCCCGCGCATGCGCAGGGTAGCAGCATGAGGGTTGAGCGCCTCCGTGGCGAAGTTCTTGCTCTGCTGAAGAATATAATTGTAGACATTGGGGAGGATGGAGGAATAGAAACGGATGGAGTCTTCAACTAAGAGGATCATCTGCACCCCCGCCTCTTTGACGTCGTGTGCGATGTTCATCTTGTCCTCGATGAGTTTAATGATCGAGAGGATAAGGTTTGTGTTGCCAAGCCAGCAGAAGACATAGTCGAAGATACTGAGATCCTCATGCTCCATGCGCCGTGTGATACCGTGTGAGAAGGGGGTGAGGACGATGCAATGGATCTCCGGAAACTTGGTTTTGATGGCGCGTGCCACAGTGAAGGCATCGTTGTCAGCATTGCCCGGCATACAGATGACGAGGTCGATGCTCGTCGTGGCGAGCACCTTCTCGGCTTCCTCGATCGTTGAGACTTGTGTGAAAGTAGGCGGATAGCGGAGCCCGAGCGCCATATATTCGTCATAGATCTTCTCCTCCACGCGCCCATCGTCCTCGAGCATGAAGGCGTCGTAGGGATTGGCGACAATCAGCACATTATAAATGTGTCGCGTCATGATATTGACGAAAGTGACATCCTTGAGGATAAACTTCGTCCATTCCTGCGGTATCTGTGTCGGCATAGGAATTAGTTTCTATAAGTTTTGCTATTTTACTTGTCAATAGGTCATATCGGAGAATAATCTTATAAACCGATGATTTCCTCTGTACCAAGGCCTGTCGCCTTTGCGATAGCCTCTATATCCATCCCCATCGCCTTCAGATTCCGAGCAACAGTTTTCTTGCCATCTTGGAGTCCTTCCGCTCGTCCTTCCATCTTGGCAGTATCAAGCACATCATTCTGTACCATGATATTGTCAATGTGGCGGTCGTAGGCTTTGCGCTCTGCTTTATCCATCTTCAAGTATTGAAGCTTCTGCCGGGCTTCCTGTAAGCCCGGGGCGGTAGTGTCTTCCTTGATATGACCACTCTTGAGATAATCGATCCATTCCTCAAGGGGAGTCTTAGCGACTTTGTTGAACTCGTTAACACGAATAATAAAGTATTCCGGAAAAATTTCCTCAGGCGTCTTAATTTTTATAATGCCTTTATCCCGTGTGTTGATTTTCAGCGTGTCCTTGGTATGCACCCCGACAAGCGTTGTCTGTCCATGATATAAATAGTCGGCCCCCTGTCCCAAATCAAAATATAGAATGCTGATGGAGTAGACTTTCTTCACCTTGTCATATTTATCTCCTAAGGAAATATGCTCTGTAATGGTTTTAGCAACACCATAGAGCACCCGCTCCAGATAATAGAGTTCACGAGCCTGCTGTATTTCCACGAGGATGATCTCATCCTTACTATTCCGCGCCTTGATATCCACTCGATTAAACTTATCGTCGACATCATTCTGATTGCTCTCGCTCTCCAAAATCTCGACGATATGGACCGGTTCGTTAAGGAGCACTGTTATCAGCCCCTCGAAAACGCCAAAGTTAGCCTTGTCACGCAGCATGCGCTTGGCGGCCCAATCGAAACGAATATACTTGTTGTCGTCCATAGCATTGCTTTTTGTGGCAAACTTAAGAAAAAAAGACGAGAAAAAGAGCTATCCTACAAATTTTTTTTCAAAAGAGACGGGAATTCCAGAAATACCATTACATTTGCAGGCAAAAACTTGTGCCTCTTTGCCCTGTCTTTATTTTTTTCTCCTTTTCAGGTTAGGTTTCTCACAGCCAAAGTGTATATATAGTGTATGAAGAACAACGAGACCATCGTACAACTGTTCCGCCAGCACTATCCCGACATGAAGCAGCTGGCCCGACT
>Ga0256404_1012176_pt1 | contig 11256 bp, 9 predicted proteins | sample RumenRJG_01DNA_FD_185990 | JGI IMG/M metagenome (GOLD analysis project Ga0256404, IMG submission 185990) | Bovine rumen microbial communities from Lethbridge, Alberta, Canada - RJG_01 | ecosystem: Host-associated > Mammals > Digestive system > Stomach > Rumen | place: Canada: Alberta | collected... | reverse complement strand
ACGCTCAGATGCTGCCCGGACAACTCGCTATTGATTAACAAGTCTTAAATCTTACTCAGCCTAGCATAAAACGGGGTACTCGAAAGTACTCTGTTTAAAGCTGATAAGCAACAATTGGACGTTTACGTATCAGTCTTAATAACGTATTAAAAGCCAAGAAAATAATAATGGCATCAGCATCCTCATCAGATAACAAGCGCATAGCAAAGAACACTGTGATGCTATACATCCGCATGTTCTTTACCATGGCAGTATCTCTGTTCACTTCTCGTGTCATATTACAGACACTTGGAGTTACAGACTATGGTATCAATAATGTGGTTGGTGGCGTTGTTTCAATGTTCAGCTTCCTGAATGGTGCTATGGCGAGTGCTACACAACGGTATCTGAATGTCGATATAGCAACGGGTAATGAAGAGCATCTGAAGACGACCTTCCGCACAGCCATGCAGATACATATGATGATAGCCTTGGCTATCTTCATCCTTGCGGAGACCGTTGGATTATGGTTCGTGATTGAGAAGTTGGTTATTCCAGAGGAAAGAATGACGGCTGCTATGTGGGTATATCAGTTCTCTATCATAGCAAGCATGGTCGGTATCATCAGTCTTCCTTATAATGCAGACATAATTGCGCATGAGCGCATGGGAGCTTTTGCATATATATCAATAATGGATGTCGTCCTAAAATTGATAATAGTCTATATGCTCGTCATTTCTCCCTTTGACAAGTTGATAACCTACTCTGCCCTCTTCTTGTGCGTAAACTTGTTAGACAGATTTATCTACAACATATATTGTAAAAGACATTTCACAGAGGTGAACTTCTCCTTTAAGATAGACAAAACACTGTTTAAAGAAATGTCGAGTTTCGCAGGTTGGAGCCTTTGGGGGAATATAGCATATGTATTGTTCACACAGGGATTGAACATGCTATTGAATATGTTCTTCGGTCCGGCGGTCAATGCAGCCCGTGGTATCGCAGTGCAAGTGCAAGGTATCATCCAAGGCTTTGTGGCAAATGTACAGACTGCTGTAAATCCTCAGATTACAAAGTCGTATGCCCAGCAAAACCTCCACAGAATGCATAAGCTGATGTTCACGAGTTCGAAGTTCTGTTTCTATCTGCTTTTCCTGATAGTGCTTCCGGTTTCATTAGAAGCACATCAAATCCTTCATGCTTGGTTGGGCATAGTACCGGAACATACTGTATGGTTCTTCCGGTTAATTGCTTTCATCATGTTGACAGAGACACTTGCCAATCCTTATATTGTCGCTAACCAAGCGACCGGCAAAGTTAAAGTCTATCAGGCAGTTTGTGGGGGACTGCTCTTGTGTATTGTCCCTATTGCATACATTGTCTTGAAACTAGGTGGCAATCCTGAGAGTGCCTATATCGTACATGGATGCATTGCCATAATAACACAGATTACACGAGTCTACATGATGCGTAATCTCATAGACCTTCCCATGATGACATACGCACGAAAAGTTGTGCTACCTATTTTGGCTGTAGCCATAGTAGCCTCCATAGTACCATTACTTGCTTACAATGAAATGACAGTCAATCTGTTTAGTTTCCTTATCGTGTGCACATTATGTGTAATTAGCACTATAGCATCTGCCTATTTCTTGGGAACGAGCAAAGATGAGAAAGTAATCATTAAGGAGAGAGTTGTAGCCGTATACCATAAGTTCCATAAAGCATAGATGAAAGGCAATTGGCAATATTTAGTCACAACTCCAGCTCAACTGAACATCAAATAAGTCATGACCGTTCAAGATCTCATAAAGAATAAAGGTAATCAGGTTTGCTGCGGATGTACAGCCTGTAAGACCGTATGCCCCAAGCAATGCATCACTATGGCAGAAGATGCCGAAGGCTTTCTCTATCCTAAAGTAGATGCCAGTATTTGCATAGATTGTCAGGCCTGTGTAAGAGTCTGTCCCTTCCATAATCCATCAAAGGAAGAAAAGCCTCAGAGCGTCTATGCAGCCCTCAATAAAAATGAGGAGATAAGGAGAGATAGTTCTTCCGGCGGTGTGTTCACCATTCTGGCAGAGAAAATGATAAAAGACGGCGGCGTTGTCTTCGGCGCCAGGTTTACTGATGACTGGCAGGTTGAAATAGTTCCGACCGAAACCATTGAAGGCCTCGCTGCTTTCCGCGGCAGCAAATATCTGCAGGCGCAAATGGGCAGTTCTCTCGCACTTGCCAAGAAATATCTGCAAGAAGGACGTAAAGTGTTGTTCAGTGGCACTCCCTGTCAGATAGCGGGACTGAGACACTATTTACGTAAGGATTATGACAATCTGCTTGCTGTTGACTTTGTATGCCACGGCGTGCCCAGTCCTAAGGTATGGAAAATGTATCTTGATGAAGTTACTCAGGCTGGGAAACGAGCCATCTCAGATATAAAGTTCAGGGACAAGCCACAAGGCTGGAAGCGTTTCAACTTTACGCTGAGCTATAATGAGTCGGAGAAGTCCTATACGATGAGCTCTTACAATGGTGACAACCATTTTATGCGCGCTTTCCTTTCCGATATGATACTTCGTCCTTCCTGCTATAATTGTCATGCCAAGTGCGGAAGAAGCAAGAGCGATATTACGATAGCTGATTACTGGGGCATTGACCAGGTTCATCCCCAAATGGATGATGACAAGGGCACCAGCCTTCTGCTTGTCCGTACGGAAAAAGGACAGCAGGCATTAGACTTTACCAAAATAGCTTATACTGAATCGGCATACAACGATGCCTTTAGGTTCAATCCAGCTATTGAGAAAAGCGCAGTGCCACATCATAAAAGAGCCGATTTCTTTAAAAGGCTTGATACCACAAAAGATTTGATTAAGCTAATAGATAACGAGCTAAGGCCAAGTCTTAAGCAAAGGATTAGAAACCTCTATCACCGATGCCGTCACAAGGCAAAAGTTTTTGAGTTGCACCTTTTAGGGGGGGTAATCAAGAAATAGGAAACGTCGCAACAGTCAGAAACACCGGGGTAGTGCCAATGTGTGATAAGGAAATGGCTATTAAATCTATATCTTTTAGGAACAAAGGAAATGGCTGGAAGAAGTATATGATGAACGTTATTCTGAAATCGCAATAAGAAGAAATTAGGAAAACGGCCTTTGGCAACAGCATCAACAAAATAGACAACCCCAGCATCAAGGAACTAGTCCGCCGCGCTACGTGGTTAGGTAACGACGAGACGCACTACATAAGAAAGTGGGAAGACAGAGACATCCACGATCTCAAGAACCTCATCGACCTCACCTGTCAATACATTACGATGGAGTCCAAGTCAAAGGCGTATCTTGAAGAGATGCCAGAATGTTATAAATTAGATAGTAAACTTTGTCATGGATAAATTTAATACGGAAGACTTAAAAGAAGAGAAATTAGAAGGAGAAGTTGATGAAGAGAATAGTTCTTCAGATGAAGTTTATCCTGCGGAAGTAAGAGTGAACAGGGCGCAATTCAGTTGTAGTCATGTGAAAATACTTGTTGAAAAACGCCATGAGTTAGAGATCTCTCCAGAATTTCAACGTAACAATGTATGGAAAAGCTCACAAATGAGTGAATTGGTAGAGTCAATACTTATGGGTATTCCTATACCTGTTATCTATCTGTTTGAGGATCGTGATGGAAACAAACAAATTGTTGATGGTAAGCAAAGGATAACTACAATCATTGATTTCCAAGATGACAAGTTCACCCTTAATGGACTGCATGTAATGCCAAGTTTCAATGGAAAAAAATTCTCTACCTTACCTCCTAAAATGCGTGGCGCTTTTGAAGATTATCAGTTATCTTTCTATATAATACAACCTCCAACTCCAGAAAGGGTAAAGTATGATATATTTGATAGAGTAAACAGGGGTGGTACTCAGCTCACGCACCAAGAAATGCGAGAAGCTCTTTATATGGGCAAAGCTACAGAGATGTTGAAATATCTTCGAATGGAAAATGGTAGTTTCCTCAAAGCAACAGGTAATAGTATACCAGAGAAACGGAAAAAAGATACGTACTTAATTTTAAGAAGCGTTTCTTTTATGTTGTTATGGGGTTTTTCTGAAAGGGTAAAGAAGTTAAACAACGGAAAGGACATCAGCTACAAAAGTGATATAGATGATTTTCTTGCCAGCACGATGATTTTCCTAAATAATAAGGCGGATGATGGACTAATTAAAGATTTAGAACATCGTTTTTTGTCGTCAATGGATTATATATACGATATAATGGGTTCCGATGGTTTCCGGTTCGCCCATGAGGAAGGTAGTAGTAGACGTCCCGTTAGTATGCCCTTGTTCGAAACACTAACTTATGTATTCTCTTTCCCCGTTGTGAATAAGAATCCATTAAGGACAAAACAAATAGTAAGTATTAAAAAGAAAGATTGGGATATGTCTGGTTCCTTCAATGGAAGCAATGTTGACTCTGTAACAAAAGTTGTGGAAAGGAAAGAACTGATCGATGAAATTCTAAATGAACTTTACAACTATGCTTAAGGAAGTAAACATAAAAAATTTTAGAAGTATAAATGAGGCGAGACTAAAATTAAGTCCAATTACAGTCTTGACAGGTTTAAATTCAACGGGAAAATCTGCCTGCTTCTCTGCTATTCTTTCAGCTTTATATCATGACAAGAATGTTGAGAATAGCAAGATACTACTGTCAAATTTCGATTTCACTTTTGCAACAAACAGAAATCGTAATACAGCTGCTGAAGAATATTCCGTCGTCTTAAATTCAGATAATGGTGAGATGGTTTTATCTGACAGTAATATCATAACTGCACCTTCAACAAAGTCAAATGGCTTTTACGATTTGGAGAAAAATGTCTACTATCTATCAGCCAATCGATTGGGCTATAAGATGGATGGAGAATTGTATAACCCTAAATATAAAGTTGGTATTCAAGGAGAATACATTTTTGGAACATTCTTTCATGAGCAGTCTAAACCCTTAAATGAAAGCATCTGCTTTAACACAAGAACATCTCTTACATTAAGCTATCAAGTTGGGCAGTGGCTAAGTTATATTCTATCAATACCATTTGATGTTAAAACCGAGGAGATTACTAGTACACAGATAAAGGTTAGTTATACTGCTGATGGGTTAGATAATATCTTGCCACAACAACTTGGAGTTGGCGTAAGTTATCTTGTAAAAGTATTGATCATGTGTCTTAGGGCAAACAAGGGAGATGTTTTAATGATAGAAAATCCCGAAATCCATTTGCATCCAGCCGCCCAGTCAAGGTTAGGAGTATTCTTCTCCCGCATTATTAAAGGAGGTATCCAACTTCTTATAGAAACTCATTCTGAAAACTTAATAGAGAAGTTACAATATCAGGTTTATTCAAATGAAATATCACCCGAAGATATTATCATTTATTATAAACAGAGTGTTGAGGATTCTTTCTTAAAGATCAATATTGAGAGTAATGGCAAGCTGAGTTCTGATTTCCCTGAAGGATTCTTCGATGTCTCACTTAATGACTTATTGGAGATCGGTTGATATGAGTAATTTGGTTGATGGTGTTGTATTGGACAATGAACTCTTTATAAAGTATCATGAGTTTCTTAATGATACATCTAAGTTAAGTAAGACAATAAGACACCTTTTTCATTTTATGAAGGGTGGAAGGGTTGTAACATGTACTAAGCAATATACTGATACAGGTTTAAAATTGCAGATGTCGTTACAGAAAGCACTTACAAAAGCAAAATTGACAGATCTAAGTCTTGAAGAAGTAGCACAAAGAACTCCCTATAAAATAATCCTCTCAGAATCAAGTTCTACGTTTCCATATGTCAATATTAATGATGATGATGAAAAGATAGAAAATGATTTGGTGGGATCGTATGAAAAAGATGATGACAGACAGAAGGCAATAATGCATCTGAAATCACTATGCCAAAGGGCATCACACGTTGTCATATACGATAAATATATATCGAGAGATTCAACTCAAGAGCATACTGATATCAATTTTCTTGAAAAAATATTGCCCAAGAAAGTACTGCTAATAGATTGTTTTGAATTAAATGATACGGGAAAAACTGATTTGGAGAGTCGTTGTTCTGATTGGAGGGTTACTGTTCTACCCGGTAGTGCTTCACATCATGACCGATACATAATAATAGACCAAAAGGTAGAAATTATACTTTCCAGCGGACTTTATCATGTAGAAAATAAAGACATGGATTTTACCTATATAGTAAGATACATTGGAAAGAAGAAGAAACGGTTCTGAAATGGTAAACTAAGTAATCTTTTAAAATTTAAACTAAAGCAAAGAATCTCAAGCTATATAATATAAGATTTAAAATTTTATGTGGAAAGATACCGAATCATACATAGATATGTTAGGCTATCAAGTCCATGCGGACTTGCTGGCTAAGATTATCCTACAAAAAGACATGTTGCCGACATCAATTGGCATATTTGGCGACTGGGGGTCCGGAAAAAGTAGCCTTATGCTCTTGATGCAGGAATCTTTGAATTCGTGGATTTCTAAAATAGCAGCAGAAAATGCGAAAATACCAGACGGACAGCCTAAGATAAACAACAAAGTTCTCCAGATTGAATTCAATAGTTGGCAGTTTGAAAACTATGAGAATACAAAATTAACACTTATAGAACAAATCCTTACAAGCGTTGTAAATGATATATCTAAACGAAAAGATTTTTTTGATAAAGTAGACGATTTATTTAGAAGACTTAACTACTTAAAAGCGGGTGTAATTTGTTTAAAAAAAATATATTCAAAGATTGTTCCGTCAAGTATAAGTTCAATACTACCAACTTGGGATGAACTTAAAGGATTGGTAAAAAAGGAAGATTACGATAGATTGATTTCTGAAATTAGTCCATATAACACATCCCGTTTTATTTCTCAATTTCGCAAAAGTTTAGAAGAAATAATAAAGGATGCCAACTATAAATGCGTCGTCGTTTATATAGATGATTTAGACAGATGTAGTCCGGATAGAATAATTGAATGTCTTGAAGCAGTTAAGTTGTTCTTAAATGTAAATGGTACAGCCTTTGTCATTGGCGCTGACGAGAGAATTTTGGAATATGCTATCAACAAACATTATCCTAAGAATAATGCATCAAATGATGACAGAAATAGATATAGTCCTTTTTCAGACTATCTTGAAAAGTTGATACAGATTCCTTTCAAGCTGCCAAAGTTGTCTTTTAGTGAACAAGAAACATATATCTTACTGTTATTATGCAGAAAATATTTACCAGAGGGGCAAAAAGATGAACCAATTAATAAATTCCTTAAGTTTAGGGAAACAGATAAACACAGTAAATATGCTATCTGCAATATGAAACACGATTGTGATAAAGTGAATTTTACATCAGTAGAAAGGCTTGTCCCTATTCTTCCTTTAATGGAACATTTCCTTAATGGAAATCCAAGACAACTTAAACGTTTTCTCAACACATTAGATTTAAGACTACAATTAGCTGATGTTGCTGGATTTCATGATATCCGTCCGGAAATTATGGTTAAGTTAATGGTCTTGGAATATAGTCCACTTTATAGAGACCGTTTTGAGGACTTATACAATTTTGAAGTTTCTGATGATACTTTAAAAAAGAGCCATGGCTGTATAATAGATATTGATACCGTAGAAAAAGAAGCTAAAGATAAAGATATAAAATCAGAAAGATGGAAAGAAAACTGGACTTCTCCTATACTAATGAATTGGTTGTCGTCAGAGCCATCTTTATCAAAAGTTGATTTAAAGGACTACTTCTGGCTTTCAAGAGAATCTATAAAAAACTCTGTTCCTGTTGAAAGTATGATTAGTGCCAAAGTTCACAGAGATTTCTTTCGTTTATATAAACATTTTCCAACTATTACAACGTTGAAACCGGAAGAAAAAAGAATTTTCTCTGTTGAATACAGTTCTGAGACGGACTGTGATATGTTTACATACCTATTAAATAATAAACTAAGAAAAAATGCTTCAGACGTGCAGTCATGGAGAATTCTATGTGCTGATAGTGAAGGTCTTTTGATTAGAAATAGTTTAGAAAGGTTAAAAATTTTATTTAATCAAGTAAGAATAGAAGAAATTCAACCAGCTGCTTCTTCATTTATTAAGAGCATTAAAAACTTAGAACCTTTTAAAGATTACTTAACTGAACTATCTTCACATTTTAACGATAGACTTAAGAACGCTTTAAACCAACATTGATATGGGAACTTCTCAATCTTTTAAATCAGGTCCTAAATGGTCAACTGCTAAAAGAGCAGTAACCCAACTGGTTAATGCCGTTAAAAGTGGCAGTGACACTACTAACTCATGTTCTAACTACATGAGAGCATTTAGTAATGCAACAAGTGGAAATAGAGGGGAAGGTCATAGCGAAAGCGGATTCGGACATGCTGGCTCAAGAATAGGTAAAGCTTTTGGAGCTTTCTTGGTGAATGTACAAGGTGGCAGTCTTGCTGACATTCTGAATCTCACTCCAGATGATATCGACCAACAGAGCAAATATGACCTGATTGACGAGATAAGAAAGCATATTATAGGTGAAGATGATGCTACAATGGACGATGATGCTGCCAAAGTAGCTTTTGAAACCGTTATTAATAAGATATGTGAAGAATGCCAGGATGGTAAAGATGTTAGAGAAATATTCGAAAATGCTTCTCAAGACCAAATTGACGGTTGGATCATTCGATATTATATTGAGTACATAATTGAATTTGGTGCCGAGTTATTTCAATCTCATATTTTTGACAAAGATGGTGATGCTGTTCAAACATGTGACTCTATAAGAAACTATCTTGAAGTAGAACTCGGTGATCGATTTATGGACGAATTACGTAATTTGGACTTGTCTAGTCAAGAAGGTCAGCAGTTCTTAGGTAATATGATTAATGAAATACTTGGTATATGGGGACATTAAACATACATGTGAATTTTATTCCGTCTGAGAATATTCGTAAATTTGGTAAGTTTCGTCTATCTTTTACGGACGGCAACAACGTCGAACATTCTGTTGAAACAAAGTTTAACTTTGAGAGCTTATGGAGGATAGGAGGTGAAACGGATTCAATAGCCTTTGATTTCTTGGTCTTTTCAGTTATAGTTTATGATATAGATAGAGCTATAAATAGACATCGTTTTTCTGATGATGGATGGATGAGGAATTTAAGCATCATAGACATTCCTGCAGTAAATGATGTTGCCATGAATCATGCTGCTAAATTGTTTGTTAAAGCGGTAAATTTCTTAACTGGTGATCAGTGGTCTTTTCGATTTGTGCACATAGAACCCTATACATACAATCCCGAGGTCGAAAGGTTAAATGTTGATGACTATCAGAAGGTCTCGTTATTTTCTGGAGGGTTAGATTCGTTAATCGGTTTCGTTGACGAAGCATACACATTAGATGGTAACAAAAAGATACTCTTAATATCTCATGTTGAGCAAGGTAAGGAAGGAAAAGACCAAAAGCGTATATTAACTAAATGTTCTGTGAATGGTCATCCGTACCAAGGGAAATTTACTCAATTATCTGTTAGCGCAGGTCTGAAACCATCTACTTGGGTAAATAATCCTGGCCCGGAGGGAACGTTTCGTTCACGTTCTCTTCTATTCTTTGCTATGGGACTTTATGCATGTTACCACATCTCACCAAATACTCCACTAATTGTACCGGAGAATGGCACTATCTCAATAAACATTCCTCTTGATAAAGGACGTAGAAGTTCATGCTCTACTAGAACGACACACCCTACTTTCATACACAGATTGGAAGATGCAATTAGTGCTATTGGTATTATGAATAAGCTTTACAACCCGTATCGTTTAAAAAGTAAAGCTGATATGATGTTTGAAACTTTTACCAATGTAGATAAGAAGCAAGTTCTTTTAGGACTTTACCAAGATTCATGTTCCTGTGCTAAGCGATCTCACAAGAGATGGTGGGATATAAAAGAAGGAGTATATCATTGTGGGAAATGCCTTCCTTGCATATATAGGCGTGTTGCCTTGGATGTTGTTGGCCTTGATGACCCTTCACAAATTGGAATAGATATCTTCAACAGTCGCTATTTCCGTATCACTGACCACAGTCAGCAAAGCAGTAGTGATGTAAGATCTTTATTGTACTTCTTAAGGAATAGATGTAATTACGAAACTATCGCTCAAGAACTTCGTTTAAACGGAGTAACTGATGTCCATGAATTAGCTGACTATGTAAGATTAGCATTGCATTCATACGACCAAGTCAAAGAATGGATTCGAAGAAAAGGGACTACAACGATAAAAAGTATGGCCGGTTTATGAGATACATCGATACACATTGCCACATAGATATGCTCTCAAGACCAGAAGATTACCTTATGGAATCAGAGCATAACGGAAACATTACCATTGGTATGACAAACCTGCCATCCCACTATAAAATTGGCAAAGAGCATTTCTTGCATTTAAAGAAATCAAGATTGGCTTTAGGGTTCCACCCACTACTAATGGCAGAAGCTCGAAATGAAATCAAGATTTTCAAAGACCTTATCAGCCAAACCTCTTATATCGGTGAAATAGGCTTAGATTTTTCTCAAAAAGGAATACGTTCAAAATATACACAGATTGAAGTACTGAATATTATATTGGAGATACTTGAAAATAAGTCTAAGATTATAAGTGTTCATTCAAGAAAAGCAGAGGCGACTTTATTGCAAATGCTTGTTCATCACAGTATTAAAAACGTTATATTTCATTGGTACTCGGGTGATGTAGCTCTTATTAAGGAAATAATCAGTCAAGGATATTATTTTTCTATCAATGAGTCGATGTGTTTGTCTGCATCAGGAAAACGTATTATATCATCTATTCCGATTAACAGAATACTTCCGGAGACTGATGCTCCGTTTAATAGACATTCGGATTTACCAAATGTTTATAGTTATTTAGAGAGTGTCGGATGTTCTTCATCCCAGATAGAAAACAACTTCAAAGACTTGATGAAAAATTTGCGAAAGGAAAGCCAATAGATATGCCGATAGATTACATAAAACATGTTTGATTTCAATTGAATTTGACGACTTTTATGGAGGGATAAAGGGGGTCAGGGGGTCAGGGGGTCAGGTACCTTGACCCATACATCATATAACTACTGAAAGGCGATATTCATCATGCCACGTCAGCCAAGAGAACATTCTCACTTCAAAGTTTATCACGCCATCCTAAGAGGTGTGAACAAACAGCAGAT
>Ga0256404_1012174_pt1 | contig 11260 bp, 10 predicted proteins | sample RumenRJG_01DNA_FD_185990 | JGI IMG/M metagenome (GOLD analysis project Ga0256404, IMG submission 185990) | Bovine rumen microbial communities from Lethbridge, Alberta, Canada - RJG_01 | ecosystem: Host-associated > Mammals > Digestive system > Stomach > Rumen | place: Canada: Alberta | collected... | reverse complement strand
TCCCCTGTGGCGCGCCTGCGACCCGGACCGCCGCAGGCACATCGTACAGGGGAGCGCGTCTCTTTGCGCCGGGCGGCAGAGCCGGGCGTTACTCCACAGGCGCAGCCTGTGGTTTTCTAAGACGAATAAAGAAAACGCAGACGTGCGCGTTAGTTCCCCCCTGCAACGCGCACGTCTGCGTCTTCTTTTCAGGCGACTGCGCTTTCTTTTCAGGCGGCTGCGTATTAATTGCCGCGTCGTACGCCCCTGCCGGGAGCGCGCGTGCCATACGCGGGACCGAGCAAGACCCAGGGCTATGGGACCGGGATGGGGCTATGGGATCGAGACAGGACTATGGGCCGAGATGGGGAGCCTAGATGTTGAAGACGTACAGGCTGCCCACGATGTACTGCTTGCCGATCATCATCGGCGCGCCGTCCTGGTCGGTGAAGTCGATGTGCTCGTAAAAGAGCGGCTCGCCCAGGGGGACGCCGAGCGGGGCCGACAGCTCGGACGTGGCGCGCACGGTCTCGAGCGTGCAGGCGTCGTCGCCATTGGGCCGCCTGCCCGTGTGCCGCTCGACCACGTCGAAGATCGACACGTCCTCGAGGTCCTCGTCCAGCAAAAAGCCGAACCCCTCCGCGGGGAAGAAATTGTTCTCGAGCATGATGGGGATGCCGTCGACGGTGCGCAGACGCCGCACGTGGATGAGCCGGGCACCCTCCCCCAGGCCGAGGAACTCGCGCTCCTCCGTCCAGGCCTCGGTCAGCTCGCGGCCCAGCAGCCGGGCGCCGGGCTTGCGGCCGGCCTCCCTGCACGTGTCGGTGAAGCTCTGCGTCGAGCTGTCCTGATGCAGCTTGCGCATGAGCTTGGGGCGCGAGACAAAGGTGCCCTTGCCCTGGCGCTTGGTGAGGTAGCCGTCGTCCGAGAGCTCCTTCACGGCGCGGCGCACCGTGATGCGGCTCACCCCGTAGATCTCCGACAGCTCCGCCTCGGACGGTATGCGGTCGCCCTCCGCGTACGTGCCCCGATGGATGTCATCCCTAATGTGATCCATCACCTGCTGGTACAGCGGGGTGAGCGATCCGTCCTGCAGCTTCATGGGCTTCCCTCCGGGCATGCGGCGCAACTTGTCCAATGAAACAAGTTTAATCAATTCCCGTTGCGACCAAGGAAGAAAAGCCGTGCATCGTTACCGTTTGAAAACCGCCGCTCTCCTGCGATTGAGAGCCGCTACTTCTCTGTATGGAGAGCGCGACTCACCTGCCGTGTGGAAAGCGCGGCCCTCCTTCCGCTTGATTTTCAGCGTTGCACCGCTCTGCTTCATGGTTATAGTACGTATTATGACGTGTTATTAGGTGTAGGAGCCAAATCGCCTAGCCGCAGGCGATGTCCCGATACGGCGTACTGTCCGCGTATCGCCTGCCCACGAGACAAAGGGGGACCCATGACGTTCATGAAAGATCTCTTCAGCACCGAGCGGCCCATCATCGGGCTCGTGCACCTCAAACCCCTGCCGGGCGACCCCTATTACGATGCCGCCCGGGGGCTGGAGGGCGTCGCTGACGCCGCGCGTGCCGACCTCGCGGCGCTGCAGGACGGCGGCGTCGACGCGGTCCTCTTCACCAACGAGTTCAGCGTCCCCTATCAGCAGAAGGTCTCCCCCGTCGTGACGGCCTCCATGGCGTACGTTGTGGGCCGGCTGCGCGACGAGATCCGCGTGCCGTACGGCTGCGAGGCAATCTACGACGGCGACGCGACGATCGACCTCTGTGCGGCGACCGGCGCGCAGTTCACCCGGTGCCTCTTCACCGACGCCTGGGCGGGTGACCTGGGCATCGTCGACCGCGACGTGGCGGCGACTATGCGGCACAAGTACGCCCTCAGGCTCGACGACCTCAAGCTCTTTTATTTCATCACCAGCGAAGACGACCATGACCTCGCCGGCCGCACGGTGGAGGAGCGCATGCACTCGCTTGTCTTTGAGTGCCATCCCGACGCCTTTGTGATCGGAGGCACCGGCCCGGGCGTCGCCCCGGACGCGCAGGAGTTCCGCCGCCTCGCGGAGTGCTCGGGCGACGTGCCCGTGGTCGCGGGCACGGGCTGCCGGCCGGACACCGTGGCCGACATCCTCGCCTGTGCGCACGGCGCCTTTGTCGGCACCGCGTTCAAGCGCGACGGCATCATCTACAACCCCGTCGACCAGGCACGCGTCGCGCGCTTCATGGAAGTCGCCAGGGCTGCCCGGGGTGACGAGTGATGACAGCTGGCAGCAGGACAACAGACACCCGCGCGACAGGCACCCGCGCGCAAGCGGGACACGGGCGACGCTACTACCTTGGCATCGATATTGGCACCGGTCAGAGCAAGGCAGCCCTAGTAGACGAAACGTGCACGTCCGTCCGCGTCTGCTCGGTCGAGCACGATATCCAAAACCCCCGGCCGGGCTGGTACCAGATGGACGCGGACGGCGTCTGGTGGGGCGATTTCTGCACGCTCTGCCAGCGGGTAATCACCGAGACCGGCATCGACTCCGCACAGATCGCCTGCGTGGGGCTCTCGGCGCTCGGCTGCGACTGCGTGCCCGTGGATGCCGCCGGCCACGCCCTGACCCCCGCCATCCTCTACGGCATCGACTCGCGGGCGACCGACCAGATCGCATGGCTCAAGGCCCGCTACGCCGGTCGCGAGACGGAGGTATTCGGCCACGAGCTCTGCTCCAGTGACGTCGCGCCCAAGATCCGCTGGTTCAGGGACGAGATGCCTGAGGTGTGGGAGCGCGCCAATAAGTTCCTCACCGGTTCTTCTTACCTCTCGATGCGCCTCACGGGTCAGGTGACGATAGACCGCTACCTGGCAGAGGACTGGATGCCGCTCTACGACTTCGCGGCCGACCGCATCGACGTGCGCGGCTGCGAGGGCATCTGCAGGGCCGATCAGCTCGCCCTCCTGGCATCCGCCACCGATATCGCGGGGACTGTCACTCCGCAGGCAGCCCTCGAGACGGGGCTCGCCGCAGGCACGCCCGTGCTCGTGGGCACCGGGGACTCCGGTGCAGAGGCAATCTCCACGGGCGTCTTCCTGCCCGGTGACATCATGGTGCAGATGGGTTCTACCTGCTATTTCATCTATCTCAGCGACCACCGGGTCAGGGAGGACCGCTTCTGGCCGGGGACGTTCATCATCCCGGGCACCTGGGCGCTCTGCGCGGGCACCAACACCGCGGGGACCCTGACCAGGTGGATGCGCGACGAGCTCTACCCCGATGCGGTCGCCGCGCAGGAGCAGGGTGGACCCGACGCCTTTGCTGTCATGGCCGCAGACGCCGCGAGCGTGCCGCCCGGGGCCGGCGGGCTCATCTGCCTGCCATATTTCGCCGGCGAGCGGACCCCGCTCAACGACCCGCTCGCGCGCGGCACCTTCTTTGGCCTGCTCACCAACCACACGCGCGCCCACATGACACGCGCCGCCATCGAGGGCATCGCCTGTACGATCGCGCAGCATTTTGAGGTGCTCGAGGAGGACGGGCTCACGGTCAACAAGATCATGTGCACCGGCGGCGGTACCAAAAACGAGGTGTGGCTCCAGGCCGTCGCCGACATGCTCGAGCGCCCCGTGCATACCACGGACATCACCATCGGGGCGGCGTACGGCGACGCGCTCATGGCGGCCGTCGGCTGCGGCGACTATCGCAGCTGGAACGACCTCGCGCAGGTCGTGCAACCCAGCTGCACGGTCGAGCCCTGTCCCGAGACCTATCCCGTCTACCGCAAGCTGCGCCGCCAGTTCAAGGCCCTCTACGAGGCGACCAAGGACCTCGCCCACGAGCTGGACGCACCTACGGCGTAGCCCCTCCCCGACCTGACGAAGGGAAGGTCCGTCTCACCTCGGCCTCACGGGCTTCGCGTCCGATAGTCTGCCGAGGTAAGACGGACCCTCCCCTTCTGTCTGCATCGAGGGGTCGCTGCGCCGGGCTCTGCTTGCGGGTGGGACGTGCTTGCTACCTGCGGCTACGGTACTAATGACGGCGATTCTTGCGGCCCTTGCGGAGGATAGAGCCGACAATCCACAGGCCCAGGATCACGGCGAGGAAGTAGCCGACGAAACCGATCACGGGGACGCCGAAGATAACGGGCTTGATGCGCGCGTAGTAGACGACCGACGAACCGATGAAGAGACCCGCGACGACGATGCTCATCGACAGGCGGTCAGCGGCGTTGGAAAGGCCGCGCATCGCGTCGTTGATACCGGTGAGGTCGAGCTGTGTGCGGATCTGCCCGCGCGTGAGCATGCGGGAGAGCGTCGGCAGGTCCCGCGCGGCGCGCAGCAACGCGTGGCTGGCCTCGTAGGACTCGCGGAGATAACGCTTGCCTTCGCGCTTGATCTCCTCATCTATCTGCATGTTGGCCCGGACATGCTGGCGGATGATGTCCACGATGGAGACGCCGGGCAAAAACTCGTCTACAACGCCCTCGAGCGTCACAAGGGAACGCGCCAGCATCGTCACCGTGCCCGGGAGCTCAATGCCGTTCTTTCGCGCCATCGACACCAAAGAATTGAAGAAGCTCCCGAGGTCCAGCTCCTCCAGCTCCGCCTCGCCGTACTCGGCGATGATCTCGTCGAGGTCGGCGAGCAGGTGCGCGTGATCCACGTCCGACACGTCGGAGATCGAGAAGCGCAGCAGCCCCTCCTTGAGCCTCACGGAGTCGCGCAGGCCGACCGCGAGCACCATCTCGCGCAGCGCGGCGCGGTCGTGCGCGGACAGGCGACCCATCATGCCCAGGTCCAGGTACACGATTTTGCCGTCGCGGATCAGGATGTTGCCGGGGTGCGGGTCCGCATGGAAGAAGCCGTCGTCCAGCATCTGCTTGGTGTAGTTGTCGACGAGCTTTGTGCCGATCTCAGCCAGGTCGTAGCCGCCCTTCACGAGCTCGGCCGTCCGGTCGATCGGGATGCCCTTCACGTAGTCCATCACGACCACATGGCGCGTGCACCAGCGGGGGTAGATCTTGGGACAGTCGATGAAGGCCACGTCGGCGTTGTTGTGGCGGAACTCCTGGAGATTCTTGGCCTCCACGAGGAAGTCCGTCTCCTCGCGGAACGACTGCCAGAGCTCGTCCACGACCGACGTGAAGTCGATGAACTGGTCGTCGCCCAGGAACCGGTCGGCGCGCCGGGCCAGCGAGCGCATGATCGAGATGTCCTGCGCCATGATCTCCTGCACGTGGGGACGCTGGATCTTGATGGCCACCAGCTCGCCCGTGATCAGGCGGGCCTTGTGCACCTGCGCGACCGAGGCCGACCCGAGCGGCACGTCGTCGATCGCGTCGAAGATGTCCTCTATGGGCAGGGTGTACTCGTCGCGCAGCGCCTGGAGCATGGTCTCGCGATCCATCGGCTCGACCTCGGTGCGCAGCTTCTTGAGCTCGTCGCAGAAGCTCTCGGGCAGGATCTCGGAGCGCATGGAGAGGATCTGGCCGGCCTTCACAAAGGTCGGGCCCAGCTCCTCCAGCAGCTGGCGCAGCGACTGCGGGGTGAGCCCGTGCAGGACGTCGTACTTCTGCGCGATCTCAAATATCTCGCGAAGACGTGCCGCCTTGCTCGAGCGCGTAATCTGATAGCGATCCTCGACGGTATTCCTACCGCCGAGGATGCCTATGGTCTGCGTCGGCCCCTCGTCCTTCGGGAGCTCGTCGGATGCTCCGCCCAGCTCGTCTTTGGGGTCAAACTCCGGATCTGCCACGTGTGGTATGCCTCAGGGATGCTCGGGGGATACCCGAGGTCGGTTTACTCGGCGTCGTCCTTGGGCTCGTCGGCCGCCTCGGGCTCGACGTCCTCGGCCTCCTCGACGGGCTCGGCGTCGACCTCCACGGGCTCGGCGTTGAGGTCGTCCTTGATCTGGGAGACCTTGGCCGCGTACGCCTCGCGCTCCTCCGGGGTCATCACGCGCATGCGACCGCGCAGGATGGAGGCCTCGGTGTCGCTGCTGACGGTGCTGGCCTTGTGCTTGAGCTCCTCGTTGAGGGCCTTGCCCTGCTCGACGGTGATCTCGCCCTTCTTGACCAGGTCGTCGATCAGCTGGGACGACTTCTCGGCGCTCATGGCCACGGCGCCCACGCCGGCCAGGAAGACCTTGCGCGCGGTATCGCTCATATCATCGATAAAGCTCATGCTGTACCCCTTCTCTCGTATGGGGGCGCCACCCGCGCCCGTACGCCCAGATATACCCATCCTAGCGGGTCTTGTTGCGCAAAAAACGGGCCATCGGTAAACGAGGCGGCAGCCAGTGCGCGCTGCCGGTGAGGCAGCCGGCGCGCAGCTCAGGCAAGCGCGATCGGCCCAAGGTCCCGTGCGTGCGATCAGGCCAAGAAGAACGCGCGCAGCTCCCCGACCGAGTGGACCACGGCGTCGGCGCCCGCCGCCTCGAGCTCGCCCGCAGGCGCGGTATCCCCGAAGTACACGCCGATGCCGGGCATGCCCGCCTCGTGCGCCGCCTCGATATCGAAGTGGCGGTCGCCCACCATCACGGCATCGTCGGGCGTGAAGCCCGCCTCGCGCACGGCGGCGAGCACAGTATCGGCCTTGGACACCGCCGCATCGGTGTTCTTGCCGTATATGCAGGCGAAATCGTCGGCCATGCCCCCGTCGCTCACGCAGCGGCGCAGCAGCGGCGTGCGCTTGGACGAGGCCACGACCAGTGTGCGTCCGTCTTTCCTGAGGTCGGCCAAGAGCTCGGGCACGCCGGGGAAAGGCGGCCAGGCCTCGGCCCCGAGCGTGTTGTATATCTCGCGGTAGCGGCGCGTCACCTCGGCGGCGTCGGCCTCGGACAGGCCGTACACCTGCGAGAACGCCTGCGGGAAGGGAGGGCCCACCAGGCGGCTCAGGTCGCCGAGCTCGTCTGGGCGCATGCCAAAGCCGAGCAGGACGGTGCGCGCCGTCTCCACGATGGCGGGCAGGGTGTCGCCCAAGGTCCCGTCGAAATCCCACGCGATGCAGGGGCGATGTGCGATATCGGTCATGAGCGACCTCCTGAGCTGCGACGATAGAACCTATGGGCATCAGACTGCGCCAAGCGTACGTCATCCGCGGCACCGTCAAGACGTCTTTAGGCTACGATGATTTGGTTCGCATCGCAATCGAGGGAGGCCCCATGCACGCCAATCCCATCTACTGCTTCCACCCCACGCCCGAGCGCGCCGCCGAGTTCGCCGCGCCCGCCTACGACGTCTTTGACCGCGCCGGCGCCGCCGCCTACGTCGCCGCGCACCCGCGCTCCTTCCTCGCGATCGACCGGCCCGAGACGGGCTTCGCGCCCGACCACGACATGTACGCCGACGACGTCTACGAGCACGCCCGCACGCTGCTCAACGAGCGCGTGGCCGACGGGACCCTCCTGCGTGACGAAAACCCCTGCTACTACATCTGGCGCCTCAAGACCGCGGGCGGCCACACGCAGACCGGCCTCGTCTGCGGCGTCGCCGTGGACGACTACGAGGACGGGACCGTCCACCGCCACGAGGAGGTGCTGGCCGAGAAGGCGGCCGACCGCATCCGCCATATCCGCACGACCAACGCCCAGACCGGCCCCATCTTTCTGGCCTACCGCGACAACCCGACCATCGACGCCCTGGTCGCGCTGACCACGACGGGCGAGCCCTTCTACGACTTCGTCGCCGAGGACGGCTGCCGCCACACCATCTGGCGCATCTCGCGCGACGTCGCGATCGGCTCGCTGCAGCTGATGTTCGAGCAGGTCCCGGACGCCTACATCGCCGACGGGCACCACCGCTGCGCCTCGGCCGTCGCCGTGTGCGAGGAGCGCCGCGCCGCCGCGCGAGCGGCAAAGACGGACGGTGCCGCTGCGGATGCCGCCGGGGCGAGCAACGCAGGCACGACCGACGTCGCGGACATCCCGACCAATGCTCCCGGCGAGGAGGTCGCCCCCTACGACCGCTTCCTCGCGGTCCTCTTCCCCGCCAGCCAGCTCCAGATCATGCCCTACGACCGCGTGCTGACCGATGCTGGTGGCCTCACCGCCGACGAGGCCATTGCCGCCATCCGCGCCGCAGGTTTCACCGTCGAGCCCGCCGAGGGCGTCGTCGACCCGCAGGCCCACGGCGAGTACGGCCTCAAGATCGAGGGGCGCTGGTACACGGTCCGCCTTGTCGGGGGCAGAGCTGACGACCCCGCCATCGACCCCGTGGCCAAGCTCGACACGGCCATCGCGCAGGACCGGATCCTGGGTCCCGTCTTTGGCATCGCGGACCCCACGCGCGACAGCCGCATCTCCTTTGTGGGCGGCGCAGACGCGGCCGAGCAGGCGGATGCGCGCGCAGGCCAGACGGGCGTGGCTCTGACCCTGCATGCCACGTCGATGGACCAGCTGATGGCCGTGGCCGACGCGGGCCGGCTGATGCCGCCCAAGTCCACCTGGTTCGAGCCCAAGCTGCTCTCGGGCCTCTTTATCCGGAGGATCTAGGTACAGCCGCCTGGCGGCGCACGCCTACGAGCGGTAACGGCTGAGGAATTCCGCGGTGCGCGGGTTCTTGGGGTGTGCGAAGAGCTGCTGTGGCGCGCCCTCCTCGGCGATCACGCCCTTGTCCATAAAGATCACGCGGGTCGAGATGTCGCGGGCAAAGAGCATCTCGTGGGTCACGATGACCATGGTCATGCCCGTGGCGGCGAGGTTCTTGATGACCTCGAGCACCTCGCCGACCATCTCGGGGTCCAGCGCCGAGGTCGGCTCGTCGAAGAGGATGGCGTCCGGCTCCATGCACAGGGCGCGGGCGATCGCGACGCGCTGCTTCTGGCCGCCGGAGAGCTGGTCGGGGCGCGCCTTCTGGTACGGGAACATGCCCACCTGGCGCAGGTACTTCTCCGCGAGCTCGCGGGCCTGCTGCTTGCTGCCCTTTTTGACGATCTCGACGCCGCTCATGCAGTTCTCGAGGACCGTCATGTTGTTGAAGAGGTTGAAGTTCTGGAACACCATGCCCACGCGGGCGCGGAAGGCGCTCTTGTCCTTGGGCGCGTACGAGATGGGCTTGCCCTCGAAATAGATGGTGCCCGAGGTCGGGTCCTCCAGCATGTTCACGCAGCGCAGGAGCGTCGACTTGCCCGAGCCCGACGAGCCGATGATGCTGATGACCTCGCCCTTGTCCACACTGAAGTCGATGTCCTTGAGGACCTCGTGGGTGCCGAAGCTCTTGCTCAGGTGTTCAACCCTCAATATCTCCTGCGACATTAGGCCACCTCCGGGTCAGCCACGAGCTCGTAATCCTTCGCGCCGTCGAGCTTCCTCTCAAGCAGGCCCAGCAGACGCGAGGTGATGAAGGTCAGTACGAGGTAGATCACGCTGATGATCACGTACGTCTCGAAGAAGCGATAGAAGGAGCCGGTCACACCGCGGGCAACGAAGAAGAGCTCGCTCACGGAGATCACGTTGAGGACCGAGGTGTCCTTGATCGACGAGACGAACATGTTGCCGATCTGCGGGATCAGGTTGCGGAACGCCTGGGGGATCACGACGCGGGTCATCGCCTGGACGTGCGTGAAGCCGATCGCGTAGGCGCCCTCGAGCTGGCCCTGGTCGATGCCCGTGATGGCACCGCGCACGGACTCGGCCATGTAGGCGCCCGTGTTGATGCTCAGGACCAGGATGCCGGCAAGAAGGGAGTTCATGTTGAAGTCGAAATACTGGGCGGCGCCGTAGTAGACGACCATCGCCTGGACCATCATGGGCGTCCCGCGGAAGACCTCGACGTAGATGCCGGCGATGACCTTGAGCACGCGGTTGACCGCACGCGTGACCGGGGAGGCGTGGCTGTCGACCACGGCGCTCTGGATCACGCCGACGATGAAGCCGAGGACGCAGCCCAGGACGGTGCCCGCAATCGCGATCTCGAGCGTGGTGATCGTGCCGTTGAGAAACTGGGCGCTATACCGCTCGAGTAAGAACAGCACCCAGCCCATAAACGTTGTCGGATATTCTGGCATGAGGTTTGCGACCTTTCTTCCGATGTGCGGCGGTGCTGTTCAGGCATCCCGTGGGAGTGGTGAGGGGCCGCCCCCACGGGATGTGTGGATGCGGACAGGCGCGAATCAGCCGGCTTACTCGCTCACGGAGAGGGGCTGGTTGTCGAAGGCCTCCTGCATCATCTGCTCCTCTTCGTCGCGGTCGAGGTCCGCAAGGACCTTGTTGATCTTGTCCAGGAGCTCCGTGTCGCCCTTGCGCACGGCGATCGCGGCGGAGGAGTTGGACAGGTCGTAGTCGAAGCCCTTGCCCTTCTCGGTGCCGCCGATGGTGCTGTCGAGCATCACAAAGGCCAGATCGGGGTTGGACTTCATCACGGACTGCGCCTCGGTCTCGCCGAGCACGGTACCGTCAATCACGCCGGATTGGATGGCGACTATCAGGGTGTTTTGGTCGGCCATGGAGTTCTCGTGCTGCACGTCGGGGATCTGGTCGATGATGTCGTCCTCGAAGGTGCCGGTCTGCGCCGCGATCTTGGCGCCGGAGAAGTCCTCCAGGCTCGTGGCGCTGGCGTACTGCGAGTCCTTGAGGCAGACGACGCCCTGCGGGGAGCTCCAGTAAAAGTCGGAGAAGTCCACGGACTGCTTGCGCTCCTCCGTCACCGACATGGAGGCGATGATGCAGTCGAAGGTGCCGGCGTTGAGCGCCGGGATGATGCCGTCCCAGTCGACGCGCACAAACTGCGGCGTCCAGTCGTTGGCCTCGCAGATCTTGTCGGCGATGAGGCTGTCGTAGCCGCCCACGTAGCCGCTGCCGTCGGACATGGCGACGGCGCCATTGGAGTCGTCGCTCTGGACCCAGCTGAAGGGGGCGTAGCCGCAGTCCGAGCCGATGCGCAGCGTGGAGCCGGCGGGGTACTTCTCCTCGCCGTCGGCGCTGCCCGCGGCACCCGCACCGCCGTTGCCTGAGCTGTCGCAGCCCGCGACACCCATGGCGGCGCCCGAGAGCATGGTGGCGCCGATTGCCTTCAGAAAGTTCCTTCTCGAAAGTGTGCTCATGTTGTCCCCCCCAAATCACGTCTTTCGCGGACGTGAGGCACAGACCCTTGCAAATGGCGCCCTCGGTCAAGGGCGCCCCCGCAACAACCGATGCACCACGGCCATCCTGATATGGTTGATAATAATGAGCCATCGTGAGAACGTGTGGGTCCATTAGACGGCCCTCCCCGGCAGCGTGACCTCGAGGTCGGAGCATCTCAGCATCACCAGCGCGATGAGGTTGTCGACGTTGCGGAACCCGTAGGCCATCCTC
>Ga0256404_1012172_pt1 | contig 11262 bp, 9 predicted proteins | sample RumenRJG_01DNA_FD_185990 | JGI IMG/M metagenome (GOLD analysis project Ga0256404, IMG submission 185990) | Bovine rumen microbial communities from Lethbridge, Alberta, Canada - RJG_01 | ecosystem: Host-associated > Mammals > Digestive system > Stomach > Rumen | place: Canada: Alberta | collected... | reverse complement strand
AGTCCAAGAATTGCAACTCTGGATTTTCTAGGAGCTTGCCCTTGTGCAACCATTTCTTTCACAGCAGCATCAGCGACGTATTGTCCCATTCCATCGTTTATGATCCGCCCGTTTAAAATAATCTGGCTATGATACCCGAGTTTCTCCGCTTCATATGTAAAGTAATAAGGATCAACGCCAATGCAATGACCTCCAACCAATCCCGGTCGAAAACCAAGCGCATTCCATTTGGTATTCATGCCGTCCACAACTTCATTGGTGTCAATTCCCATTCGGTCAAAAACCATTGCAAGCTCATTCATAAATGCAATATTGACATCACGCTGTGAATTCTCAACAACTTTGACGGCTTCTGCTGTTTTGATGTTTGAGACAGGGTACGTTCCTACTTCAATCACCAAATCATATACGCGTTTGATTATTTCGCGTGATTCGGCGTCCATGCCCGAGACAATCTTGCGGATATTCTCTAGCCTATGTACTCTATCGCCCGGGTTGATGCGCTCGGGACTGTAGCCAATCTTAAAATCAATTCCACATTTCAGACCGGATTCTTTTTCCAAAATAGGAAGGCAAACGTCCTCTGTTACACCCGGATAAACAGTAGATTCGTACACGACAACGCTTCCTTTAGCCAGATTCCTCCCAATAATTGTACTTGCTCCCTCTACCGGAGATAAATCAGGCGTGTGATCTGCATTCACTGGTGTCGGGACAGCAACAATAATAAACCTCGCGGATCTCAGTTCCTTTTCATCCGTCGTAAAGGAGATGCCTGCTTTTGCGACTTCGGCGTCCCCAACCTCTTTCGTGGGATCCTTCCCCGCCTTATACTGTTCGATCTTATTTGAATTAAGGTCAAAGCCAATGACATCCAGTCCTTTTCTCGCAAATGCAACAGCAAGCGGCATTCCAACATAACCCAAGCCGACAACAGCAAGGCGCTCTTTCTTTGCTACAAGTTCATTGAACAATTCCTTTGACATCTTTATTTCTACCTCTTCTCCGCATGGCTCAGCATTTCCAAATAGCCTTGCCGCAGCCTATTGATATCCGTTTTTATTTGCGCATAAGTTCTCACGCGACTTACCAAACTGCTATATCCTTCCGAATCAAGATTTGCTATAGTGTCAATTGCTTTAACAAATGCTTCATCTTCTCCAATTTTTGCAATATAACCCGCGCCACTTTCAGCTAGGTCGTCCCAAGGAGTGGTTCCTTTGCTTATAATGACCGGACAATCGTGCGAAAGCGCCTCGGCAATCACTTGACCATAATTCTCAAATTCTGTCGGGAACAGAAGACAATCATAACTAAGGTAAATACTCTGTGCATTCTTCGGCTCAAGGGCCCCCTTATATGTGATCGTCACATTTGATGGAGCCTCAGCCATTGCCGCTTTGCATTGCTCCCAATACTCGACGTTTTCAATCGGTCCATAGATATCAAAAGTTACTTCTTTTTTGCTCTGTTTAATTAGATTAATTGCATACAAAATGTTTTTATTAGGAACTAGCCTACATACAATCAACGCGCGAAGTTTCCCGCTTTCTTTTACAATCAGTTGTTTAAAAGAACTCGCAGAAGGAAAATTTGGCAACAAATGCACCTTTTCGGAGGAAATATTCAGTCTTTCACAAATGTTCCTGAATTCCTCATCAGACGTTGCTTGGAACACAGTATCACGCAACAATCCACTCATTCGCAGCAAATGAAGATACGGTGTTTTTTTCCATGCCTTCATCCGGAGAGCTTTGCTGCTTAACTCCCCACGTGTGGCGAGAATTATAGGAATGTCAAGATTTCGCGCGGCACATATTGCCGGCATAATAAATCGAAAAGAGAAAAAGCTGTTCAAGTAGATAAGATCTGCACCAATCTCGAGCAGTACTTTTTTAAAGACTGAATAGGACACTTCTCGATCGCGCAAATACAAGACTTCCGCTTTTCCTACGCAGTTCCATCCATCGCTAATTCCAGAAAGTCTTTTTGTTTCGTGCAAATCGTGGTCTGTCGTAATAATTTTAAAGCAATAATCATCGCCAAGGTTATCAATCAAATTGGCAATGCTACTAACCGGTCCGCCATACTTTTGAGCCGGTAAATAGCCGCCGATAAAAATTGCAATCGTCTTCATCCTATATATACTCTACTCTAACGATTCCTCCAGCGCATCCATAAACCTCTCCCGCGCAAAGTGCGCCTCATAATACGCTCGCGCGTTCGCGCCCATCGTGGAGCGGTTTGCGCCTCTGATAAATCTTTTGATATTCTCCACCAACACCGCCACGTCCTCCGCTGGGCCGCAATAGCCGCACTGCGCCTCCCGGACGACCGTCTCCGTCTCGCCGTCGATCGCGCCGATCACCGGCTTGCCCGCCGCCATGTAGGACTGCACCTTGCCCGGCAGCGTCAGGCTCAGCACCGGGTCGGCGCTCAGCGTCACCAGCATTGCGTCTGCCAGAGCGTAAAACTTCGGCATCTCCGCCACCGGACGCCTGCCGTAGAACGTAACGTTATTAAGCCGAAGCTCCTGCGCCATCGCCTCTAAGCGGTTCAACTCGCTCCCGCCGCCAACGATGTGAAAATGCACCGGCTCGTCTCGCAGCAAACCCGCAGCCCGCAGAATCGTATCCACGCTTTGCAGCACGCCGATATTTCCCGCAAAAACGAAATCAAACGTCTCCGTGTCCTTGTAGGGCAGCGGCTCAAAGATTCCCTCCGCATATTGCGGAAGGTAATCGACAATCTCGCTTGGAACATCGAACTCCCGATGCAGGTGCTCGGTGAACATGCGGGAGGTCACCAGAATCCGGTCAATTCGCGTGTAAACGCTCTTTGAAATGCGGTGGAAAACACGATAGATCGGTGAGCCGCGCCGAATGCCGCCAGCCGTCAGGCTTTCCGGCCAAAGGTCGAGGCAATACAGCACAAGCGGTACGTGGTGTTTTTTCTTATATGCTATCCCCGCGCTCGCCATCATCACCGGTGAGAGCTGGTTGACAAACACCACGTCGAACGAACTGCCATCCTCCGCCCGACATGCCTTGGAACGCGCAAAACAACTCGAAGAGATCGGATAGCTGAAATAATTCAGAAAACGGTTGATCACGCCGCGCTTGCGCGGAATGGTCCCGCAGCGGTGGATTCTTACGCCATTTATGGTTTCATCCCGCTTTTGCCCGTTCTCATAGCCGGGATAAATCTCACCTTCCGGATAGTTCGGCACGCCGGTCACAACCATGACCTCGTGACCGCGCCTGACCAGTTCCTCGCAGATGTCCGATATGCGAAATGGCTCCGGCGCATAATATTGGCAGATGACCAATATCTTCATCTGTTTTTCTGTCTCCGATACTCTTTTATCTCGTCCTGTACGCCCTCGGCAAACGCTCTGGGCGAATAGCCAAACGCCTCCATCGCGTCTTGGTGGGAATAAACGCGCGGCTCACAAAGCCGCTGGACTTTCTCGCGAAAATCCGCTTTCTTCAAGGTCAAGCCGTACACCGCCCACGCTCCGGCATAGGCAATCGGGAAGGGGCAGCTGACGAAGCGCACGGTCTTTCCCAGACCTTCGCCAATGACGCGCAACATCTCCCGCAGCTCGATTGGCTCTTTTCCCGACAGCACAAAATCGCGGTTAGCGGTTTCGGCTTCGCGCGTCAGCACAGCGTAATACGCTTCCGCAAGGTCCTGATAATGCACCGGCTGCAATTCATACCGCGCTCCGTTCACAACCGGCATCAACGGCAGCCTGTCCACCATCTTGATAAACGTCACCACATTGTGATCGGTCACGTTTCCGTAAATCATGGTCGGGCGGAGAATGGTCAGCAGAATATTGTTTTCTTTGCAGGTGCGATAGGCAAAATCGTCGATTTGACGGTACTCCTCGCCCGCTCCCTTGTACTTGGAGTAAATGCCGGTCGTATGTACCAGAATCAATCGCCGCACGCCGCAGGCTGCGGCTGCGGTGACGATCTCCCGTGACCAATGGATGCCCGCGATGTGGACGACCGTGTCGGCGTCTTGGAACACGGTTTTCAGGAAGCCGATATCCTCCAACGCGCCAACGCGCTTGACGACATTCGGTATGGCTTTTTCCAGCTTTGCGGTATCGGACGAGGCACGGACGATTGCGCGGATGCCATCCGGGAAAAGCTGATTGACAGCGTCGAGGTTCTTGCCAAGCAGTTCGGCAAACGCACCGCCGGACTTTTTGCCCGTAGCTGCGGTAATAACCAGCACTTTGCTCATCGAATCGCTTTCTCCTTCTCCAGTTCTCCCGTGCCGCCCTCGACTACCCCATCGTGCTTTGCAACCGAGAAGATCGTACCGATAAAGCACCTCACGTCCATCGCAAACGCCGTCCAGCCGCCATGCCTAAGCGCCGCCACATACTCGCCGTCAAGCCTTGCCTTTTCGGGTATCTCCAGCTCGTCGCGCCCATTGATTTGCGCCCAGCCGGTCAAACCGGGGCGCACGTCATTCGCGCCGTATCGGTCGCGTTCTTCCAGCAAGTCGTACTGATTCCACAGCGCAGGGCGCGGGCCGATCAGACTAATCTCGCCTTGAATCGCGTTGTAGAGCTGCGGCAGCTCGTCGATGCTGTACTTCCTGAGAAAATGTCCTGTTCGCGTGATGTACTGTTCCGGGTGTTCCAGAAGGTGCGTCGGAAGATCCGGCGTATTCATCTTCATCGTGCGGAACTTGTAAAGCCAGAAGTATGTCTTGTTTTTGCCAACTCGCTTTTGCTTGAACAAAGCCGGTCCGGGATCATCGACCTTGATGATCACCGCGACGATCAGCATAGGAATTGCAAGCACAATACCGGCGATGACAGAAAGCGTCAGGTCCAGCAGGCGCTTGATAATCCGCTCATACACGTTTGGTTTCCTCCGTCAAAAGAAGCTGACCGCTTCTTCTCCGACCCAATTCACAGCATTGATCGTGTCATTCTCGCGGACGGTCACGACAATAGTGTCGCCTTCCGCCGCAAGCGACTCAATCTAATAGTTTCTGTCAAACACCGCGTCAGCTAGGGCAGCGCCACTCGCGAACGCCATCTCCGCCGCTTGATGCGAAAACTTGACAATAACCGGGGACTGTATCTTCTTAACCTCTGGATTCAACTTGTAAGTCATTGTGACCTCCTCCAGCCAGAATTACTGCACCTCTGTGCGCATCCATCCATTCTCCATCAGGCAGCAGACCGATTTCGCGCAGTGCCAGGAGACGGCTGCTATTGATTCTGCCGCGTTTCAACACGCGAACCTGTCCTCGTATCCACTCGCCGGTCTTAAATCCGTCCGGCGAAACGTATGTTTGCTGCCAAGGCTTGCCCCGGAGAAGCTCCGAGTACTTCTTGGCGTGGTTATATCCGTTTTGCCAGCTTCTATCCGACGGACTCCAAACCATTCCGAGCTGCTCAAGCCGCTTTGTCTGTTCGTCAGTCAAGTAGTGATACTTTGTCGGATGATTATGATTTGCGCGTTGGTTCGCAATCCAGCTGCCAAGCCGGTACCCGTCCTCACAAACAAACTGACCCTTGACCGCTAAATGTCCGTTGGCCTTGTAGAACTGCTCCGCATGAAGATAGCCAGTCTCCCATGTATCTTCGCATTCCCAAATCATGCCGATCTTGTCCAACATCTGAGCCTGTTCGTCAGGGAGTTTGCCGTCTCTTCTCAGCGTTCTCTGTCTGAGAATCCAGACAGCTAACAGCTTGCCCGACGCGCCCTTATAGCCTTCTGGCACCTTCAAGTCGCCATGCGCCTCGTAGTACACTTTTGCGTCCTGATAGCTCTCTTCCCACGCGGCGCTCCATTTGTTGTGATTCCGATTACCCCAGTCCATTCCAATGGCTTCCAGCAGTTGGATCTGTTCCTGCGTCAGCGACTTGCCGGGGCGATTGCCAATGTATATTTGTCTCTGCTCATTCAGCCATTTGCTGACCCATATCCCCTCCGACTTATAATTCGGAGCCATTTTCAGGTCGCCATGCTCTTCGTAATAATCCTTCGCCAGCGCATAGCGCACTTTCCAAGAGTCCGGCTTTTGCCAAATCATCCCCAACGCATCCAACTGCGCTTGACGCTCAGTGGAGTGGTTGTCTCTTCCTTTGCTGCGCCGAGCACAAATCCATCTGCCAAGTGCATATCCCGAAGGGGAAACATAGCTGCTCGGAACGTTGAGGTTTCCATGCTCGCTGTGATACGCCCTCGCCTCGGTCAAGCCGCGCTCCCATGCGCGCTCATGCACCGAGTCCCAAATCATGCCAATATCGTCCAATCGGTCGATTTGCTCCTGCGTGAGCTCTGCGCCAGCCTTTGTGCCTCTTCCGTTTTTGCGCAACGCCCGCAGCTTGAATATCCAGGCTCCCAGTCTCAGGCCATCCTCTGTTACATAGAAATTGGGCATGTCCAAGTTCCCGTGCTCGCGGTAATACTGCATAGCCGCCGCATAGTTTTCTTCCCAGAGATAGTCGGGAACGTCCCACACCATCCCAATCCGATCAAGAGCTTGGATGCGCTCCTGCGTGAGATACGCGCTTCGAATGCCGCTTTTTCGATAAGTACGAAGGTTTGCAATCCACTGTCCAAGCCGTATCCCATCCGTTGTCACATCCGTAACAACGACCTTCAGATTCCCGTGCTCGTCATAGTAGTTTTTGGCAGCTTGGTAGTAGCGCTCCCATGACTGATCCAAAAAGCTCCCCCAACGCATACCAATGGCTTCGAGTTTTTGAATCCTGTCCTCACCCAAAACGCCATATTGTATCCCTGCATAGACCTTCCGCTGGGTCATAAGCCACGCGCCGAGACTGTAGCCGTCCGCCGTCTTATAACGCCGAGGGACATCGAGATCACCGTGCTCATCGTGGTACTGCTTGGCATACTCATACATCAGCTCCCACGACGCGCTCAGCGTGTCGTTGAGCTGCTCGAACAGCTCCCGCGCGTCCCGCAGCTCGTCGATGACGCGGAACCGCTCGTTGACCACCATCCCGCCCTCGCCGAGAAAGCGGTAGTAGTTCACCGCCACCTGCATCTCCTGCTCGATTGTGCTGATGCTGTACAGGTTTTCAATGTTGTTGACGATGTCGAAGATGACTGGCTCCTTTGCCTTGGACGCGGAGAGGGCGCGGCCAATCTGCTGCTTATATATAATAGGAGAGATCGTCGGGCGGAACAGGATGACACCGCTCACGTCTTCGACGTGGATGCCCTCGTTGAGCATGTCGATGCAGAACAGCAGCTTGAGATGGTCGCTGCCGTCCGCCTTGAAGTCCGCAAACGCCTTGCTGGTGGCGGGATCGTCGGAATAGGCGCTATAGACGTGCGGCTTGGCGTCGATTCTCCCAAACCACTCATCCACATGGTCCATCATCTCGCGCATGTGCTCCGCGTTCGCGCAGAACACGAGGTACTTGCCCGCGCGGTCGGCCATGTACTTGTCGAAGATCGCGTCCAGCCCGTCCGCCTGCTCCAGCGCACGGCGCAGGGCTTCCAGATACTTCTCCGCCGCGTCGCGGGTCGCCTTGCTCTTGGCACGGCGCACACGGGATTTCAGGCGGTCGTAGTCCTGCTGATAGGCGAACACTGAAAGCACATAGGTCGGCGCGTTCAGGATGCCGCGCACGATGGCTTCGCCCAGCGTCATTTCCGACGCCACGTTGCCGTCGAACAGCTCATCCGCCATGTCCCGCTGGTTGTCGAGGTAGCGGATATTGGTGGCGGACAGCCCCAGCAGCTTTGCTTCCGGGTAGGCTGACAGCAGCCGCTGTACGCCCTGCCCCCACTGCTCCGCGCCGCATCGGTGGAATTCGTCGAGGATGATGTAGTCGGGGCGAATCTCCGCAAGCTCCGTCTCGTCCGTCAGCATGAGCTTGGCGTAGGTCAGAAACGTGATGTTCTCCGGCAGCTCTGCGCCGGTGGCGGCAAGGTTTTCCAGTTGGGTGCGGAAGATATACTCAGAAGGTGAGAGCCAGCAGATTCGTTTGTCGGAGTTGTCCTCGCAAAGCTTGAAAGCGATAAAGGACTTGCCAGTACCCGTGGGATGGACGACGGCGGCTTTGCCGTTCTCGGCAAGCATGGAAACAGCAGCAAGATAGGCTGTTTCATTGTGTGCGTACAGCTCAATCGACACCGCCATGCCTCCTCGCCCAAGGTTTTGGGACAGAATCGCTCTTCTGTCCATAGAAAACAATTTATTTTGTAAGCCGCAAATTTATACATATATAAAATACCACGCATTTTTAATAAACGCAAGCAAAAAATGCAGAATTCGACAAAGCCATCCAACTGTTTAGTCTGAATGGCTCACTTTGTGCTATTTCACGATAAACATAGCATCGAAAGACCGTCCTTCGGGGCGGTCTTTTACTTTCCTATTTCAAGACAGAAGAGCGATTCTGTCCATTTTGCTTTTTATAGGATCAATCGCAGTGCTTCCATTGTTCTCGCGTGCTCGATTCCGCTGGAAATCAAATAGATGCGCGTTGTCTCGATGCTGGAATGTCCCAGCACGTCCGCGAGCCTTGCAATGTCGCGGCAGGCGCGATAAAAGCATTGCGCGAACAGATGCCGCAGGTTGTGCGGAAACACTTTTGTCGCGTCCACGCCCGCCTTGCCGCAGAGGGCTTTCATCTCCGCCCATATCTGCTTCCGGGACAGGCTCTTTCCGCTTCTGGTGAGGAACACCTCGCCGGAGACGATTTTTTGTTGTTTGGCATACTTGAGCAGCTTGCGGCAGAGCTTCCCTGGCAGCATGATGGTGCGAATCTTGCCCTTGAGGGCGATTTCCGTTCTGCCCGACCGCAGCGCCTCCACGGTGACGAACCGCAGCTCCGAGACGCGAATACCCAGCGCGCAAATGATCTCGATGACCAGTGCCAGACGCTCCAGATGAAGCCTGCGCGCCGTCTGTACCAACTTCTCATACTCCGCCTTCGTCAGCTCTCGGGATGAATCCCGAAACAGCCGCCGTTGGATGCGCAGCGGCTTGACGCGGCACTCCCGCCATCCGGCAAAGTCCAAAAAACCATTGAGCGCCGCGATTTTCCCGTTGACCGTCGCGGGCGCGAGTCCGGTTTGGGCGAGGTGCTCCTTCCAACGGGCAGTCTGCTCCTTGTCAATCGCTTGACCGTCCAGCCAGACGCAGAAATCCCGCACGTCATGCAGATACTTTTCGATGGTGCTGCCTTCGCGCTCCTGCTCACGCAGGTAGAGGCCAAAGTCCATAATTTGCTCCGCTGTCATTTTGTGTTTGCTCATGCCTGAGCCTCCTTTTCGTGCAAATATGGACTAGTGTACCCTGTTTTGCGGAAAAAGCTATCCGTCTGTTCCGTTTTCCATGTACAGCTCTTCCGCCGCCTGCTCGGCTTGAATGAGAATATCCTTTGCCTCTCCGTAGTTGCTCTGCTCCATCGCTTCGATGGCTCGTTCTGACGCATCCACCATGAGGTGGTATAGCTTTTGATAGATTTCCATGGGCAGCCTCCATTATGTAGTCTTTTAGCTTACATATTATAGATTATCAGCGGCTATTCTAAATGTCAACCAAAATGTAAGCTGTAAGAGAACATTTCAATCTCTTTCAGCTAACTAGGAGGCATTTATGGATAGAAAGCAATTTGGAAGGCGGCTCAACGCCGCGCGCAAGGACAAGGGCATCACAAGCGAAAAGCTCGCCGAGCTGTGCAGCATCAACGCAACCTATCTTCGTCAAATCGAAGCAGGCTCAAAGACGCCAAGCTTACCGGTTTTTGTCTCCCTGTGCAGGGAATTGAAGGTGTCACCGTCCTATCTGCTGTCCGATGAACTGGCTGTTCCGGAGATTCAGGACATGGACGCGCTTTGGGAGCTTTGGCAGACAGCCACACCGAAACAAATCAAAATGATATCCGCCATGGTGCGCAGCGCACTGGACAACTCTGAAAACTGACTTAGCAACCTCTTTTCGTTTCAATAGAGTAGATTGAGCTTAATCAGTCCCGTCCTCTCAGTCGAGCATCCAAGGTGAGTTTCACCCTAAGGCTCTCGCGGGACCGTACATGAACCTCTCGATTTACCTGACACCTATCAATTAGAGTCAGTTTCGACAGAGGGTTCAATGCGAAAACATTCTGGGCGCGCCTAAAAAAACGCCCTGCGCTATCCGCGAATGAGATAGCGCAGGGCTTGATTTGTCCTAGCGCAAGAGATATTGCGGGCAACCTATGGATGTAAAGCCCTCCGCGCCGGTGATTACGACGCAATTTCGACTGCTCGCACAATGGACAATCAGCAGCTTGCCGTCCTCGTCCCAGCCTCCCACGATGCCAACGTGTTTATCGTCAGGGAAAAACACAAGGTCGCCGGGTAGTGCGTCCTCCCAAGAGATCGGCGTACAGTAGCTGTGCTGCATGGTCGCGCCGCCGCCGTGTCCGAGGACGTATGCACCGCCGCTGACGTTGAAGAATACCCAATCGACAAAGCCCGAACAGTCGAGGCCGTAGGGCCGATAGGTTCCCGTGGTGCTGTTGCCATCAGCCCATACCTTTTGAATCGTTCCCCAGCGGCTGTCCCAGCCGAGGACAAGGGACTTGCCGCCCCAAAAATACGTTACCTTGCCGACAAGAGAACAGGCCACGCGCACCACCTCGCGGCGCTCCGGCGAGAGATCGGCGGGGAGCCGCTTCATAAGTTCCGCCGCGTCCGCGCTCACGGCGGTCAGATTGCCCACAAGCTCCATAAGCGCGGCGCGCTCGGCCAGCAGCTCATTCATGGCGTCGGTCTGGCGCGAGGTGAAGCCGTAGGCGGTCGGCATATCCGCCGCGGCCTTTGGCGTCACCGTGATGTGCAGTATCTTCTCCGTCCAGCTATCATCGGTATTATCGTCCGGGTCGCTATCGGGGTGGTCGATGGTTTCTACCTCCGACGTGAGGACGTTCATATCCCAAAAGACCGCTTTGAGCCGATCAATGCGGTCGGCGTCTATCGTGGCGACGTCCGCGGCGTCCGCGCCGTCGCCGCCGGCGACTTTCGTGGCAAACACCGCGAGGATCTCCGCCCAATCCGCTGTGGAGCCTTCCACGGTGATGTCGTCATAGGTGTCCGCGCCTTGCAGCGCCTCCAGCCACGCATTGAAGTCAAAGTTGACCTGCGCCACCGCTGCGGAGATCGGCACGGTGTCCCGCGACGCACTCTCGTTGGAGAAGAAAATACCAAAGGGCGAGGCGACAATGGCGGCGATCAGCGCGACGACGACTAGCACGACCAA
>Ga0256404_1012171_pt1 | contig 11262 bp, 8 predicted proteins | sample RumenRJG_01DNA_FD_185990 | JGI IMG/M metagenome (GOLD analysis project Ga0256404, IMG submission 185990) | Bovine rumen microbial communities from Lethbridge, Alberta, Canada - RJG_01 | ecosystem: Host-associated > Mammals > Digestive system > Stomach > Rumen | place: Canada: Alberta | collected... | reverse complement strand
AGTTTGGGCGGCGGGGGCGGTCAGGGTCAGCCGCCACAGGCTGCCGGGAAAGCTCTTCGACATGCGGGGGTCGACGACGGGGATCTCCTCCACCGCCATGTCCATGGCCTCGCCGGGCAGTATGCGCATGCCGGGCCAATACCTCATAAGGAATACCTCGGTGACGGGCTGGGGCGCGTCGGTCTCGATGGCGTCATGCAGGACCACCGCGCCGCCCTCAAGGCGCAGCTCGCGGGCGAAGGCGCGCAAGCCCGCCGCCTCGGGATAGGCGTTGCGCAGATCCATCGACAGGCCACAGGCGTCGGCGCGCACGTCCTTTGCGCAGCGGTCCCAGCCGTTGACCTGCTCAAAGCCGCCGATCAAAGGCACGTTGTGGTAAGCCGAGCGGGTGTTCCAGAGGGTGTAGCGCTTATCGGAGAAGGTCGCGCCGGTGTAGGTCATGTTGCCCGCGTCCACGATCTGCGGCGCGCCGTCCACAAGGACCATGAAGCTGCCGCAGTCGTTGTGGTTGTGGCTGCCCTCGTTGACGCCGCCCTTGCACACCAGCGTCAGCCCGTCCCGGCACAGGATCCTGACCTCCAGATCCGGCATCCATACGTCGTCCGGGGGCAGGGGTTCTGTCGTATCCGTCACATGGGCATGGGTAAGCTCATTCAGCAGCCGCCACAGCTGGGGCGTGTCCTCGATGAGCCGCGCCGGGTCGCCCCGGAAGCGCGCCCCGAAGGCGGTAAGCGCCGGGTCGCCCAGCTTTTCCCCCGCGAATTGCAGCCGTTCGCCGGGGATGTCGGGCTTGGCGTCGCAGTCGGCGAAGTTCATGAACCAGTCCCCGCCCAGCCAGGTGTTCAGCGGGAAGCGGAGTATGTTCCGGAGCTTTTTGTCTTCCCAGAAGGAAAGCCGCCCCCCGGTGACGCGCTCCAGAAGCTCCAGGCAGTCCAGCAGCGCCCCGCCCGCCATGCTCCAGTAGCCGGGGCCCTCGTCGCAGCTGCCGTCCCCGGGCAGGCTGTCCAGGTAGCGGTCCAGCATGCCGCAGCCCCGCTCCAGCAAGGCGCACAGCCTGTCCCGGTCGTCGATCCAGACGCAGGCGGTCAGCATCACGTTGGACACGATCCACGGGGTCCAGTTGCACAGGTCCTTGCGGATGAAGCCCATCCACCAGAAGTCGTCCCGGGTCTCGAAGGGGACGAGCACCCGCCGCTCGATCTCGTTTTGTACGCGCTGCCGAACCAGCGGGGGGATGCCCTTTGCCAGACGGCAGGTCAGGGACAGTATCATCGCCGTCTGGGCCGAGAACAGGTCCACATAGGGGCGCTCCACGTCCGGCAGCGCGCGCGGCGGCGTGGGTTCCACCCCGGCGTGCTCCCCGCCGTTGTGGGCGCTGACCACCCATGTGCTCTCCTCGCAGATCAGCCAAAGCCCGTCGATCAGCGCGTCGAGGTCGGCGGGCGCGTCCCCGGTGAGACATCCCATCAGCGCCGCGATCAGCTTGCGGCGGCGCAGGAAATACGGCCGCTCAAACACGGCCCGATCCCCGGACCGCGCAAAGGCGGCATACTGCGCGGCAGTCAGCAGCGGGTATTCCACCGACCGATACCGCACGATCATCTCATGAATCGAGGCATCCGCCCCGTCCCACGCAACATCCTCGAAGCCAAGCTCAAGCTCATCACAGAGCAGGGAGCGCAGCGGGTGGGCGGCAAGATATTCTTTCAGCATATCAGTGTTATCAATGATGTAGAGTGGAGGAGGGGGAAGGCGAGGAACGACCGCTCAGTCGGCCCTCAGCCCTTCAATCCCGTCGTGGCGATGCCCTGAATAAAGTACTTTTGCAGGGACAAAAACACGACGGAGACGGGGAGGAGGCTGCACACGGAGACGGCCATGATGAGGTGGTAGTCGCTGGAGTTCTCCTGGATGAAGCGGCGCAGGCCCACCTGGACGGTCTTGTTGACGTCGCGGGTGAGGTAGATCATGGGGCCCATGTAGTCGTTCCAGGTGCCCACGAAGGTGAAGATCACCAGGGTGGCCACGGCGGCCTTGGACAGGGGCAGCATGATGCGCGCCCAGATGCCGTATTCGCTCAGCCCGTCGATGCGGGCGGCCTCGCACAGCTCGGTGGGGATGCCCTGGTAGAACTGGCGCATCAGGAACACACCGAAGGCCGAGAAGGATTGCAGCACCACGATGGCCCAGAGGGTGTCATACAGGCCCATCGAGCGCATCAGTATGAACTGGGGCAGCATGTAGGTCTGCCACGGCACGGCGATGGTGGCCACGTAGCAGATGAACAGCGTGTTGCGCCCGGGGAATTGCAGCTTGGCGAAGGCGTAGGCCGCGAAGGAGGACGTGAGGGTCTGTATGAAGGTGACCAGTATGGCGATGGTCGCGGTGTTCTTGAAGTAGGTCAGCAGCGGCACCTTGGACCAGATCAGCCGGTAGTTCTCCCAGTGGAACACCTCGGGCACCCAGTGGATGGGGTAGGAGAACACCTCGCGGTCCAGCTTTAACGACGCCGACAGCATCCATACGAACGGGATCAGCGTGAACAGCGCCAGCGCGATCAGCGCGGCGTACAGCAGTATCTTCAGCGCGATGCCAAGCGGCGTGGGCGCCACGCCCAGGTATTTGGTCTGTTTCGTCATGTCGCCCGCCCCCTCACCTGTTGTCGTATTTGTCTTCCATGCTGAACTGGATCAGCGTGAAGATCAGCACGATCACCAGCAGCACCATGGCGATGGCGCTGGCGATGCCATAGTTGAAGTTGGAGAAAGCCTCGTCGTAGATATAGGTGACCAGCATCTTGGTCGAGCGCCCGGGGCCGCCCTCGGTCATGATGGCCACCACGTCGTAGATCTTGAAGCAGGAGATGATCATCATGGTGGAGGCGAAGAACGTGGTGGGCTTGAGCTGGGGCAGGGTCACGTTGGTGAACTGCTGCCACTTGTTCGCGCCGTCCATGGTCGCGGCCTCGTACAGATCGGCCGGCACGCCTTGGAGCGCTGCCAGGTAGATGACCATGTAATACCCCATGTTGCGCCACACGCTGACCAGTATGATCGACCATATGGCCATGGCGCTGTCGGCGGTCCAGCTCTTGTTGTAGGGGATGCCCACGGCCATCAGGGCCTGGTTGATGGGGCCGTCCTTCATCATCATGAAGCGCCAGCACACGCAGATGGCCACCATCGAGGCGACGTAGGGGAAGAAGAACACCGTTCGGAACCCCACCGCGCCCTTCACCGCCTTGTTCAGCGCCAGCGCAAGCGCCACGGCGCAAACGAGCGTCAGCGGCACGGTCACGAGGGTGTAGAACACCGTGTTTTTAAGCGCGATGCCCAGGTCCACCTTGGTGAACAGGTATCCCAGCCCCTTCTCCGCCACCTTCGCGGTCTTGAAGATTTCGGCGTAGTTTTGCAGCCCCACCCATTCCATGCTGCTGAAAGCGCCGCCCTTCCACTTCACAAATGACAGGAAGATGGAGAACAGCACCGGCAGCAGCGTGAACACGGCGAAGCCGATGAAGTTCGGCGCGATGAACGAATAGGCGATCAGCGCCTTCTTCCGCTCATACCGGCTCAGTTTCCTGCGGTAGCTCCGGGAATTGTACTGATCCATGGAAACGCTCCTTTCAGGGTCGGGGAAGGGGAAAAACAATTGGAAATTTGGAATTTGGAATTGGGAATGATGGATCAAATCCTTCGGATTTGTTTGATTAAATAAGGAAACGGGGAACGACCTCTCAGTCACCGACTTTGTCGGTGACAGCTCCCCTGAAAGGGCAGCCAAGAGGAATGATGATGCGACAGCCTTGGCTCCCCTTTCAGGGGAGATGTCAGCCGTCAGGCTGACTGAGAGGTCGTCCCCCGCAACCATCCATATTCCTGTTTATCACAGGACTGAACAGCTACGAAATCCGCAGGATTTCCACCTTCATTGTCCATTCTTCATTTCAATTCTCCATTCACTCTGTGAGGGACCGGGAACGGGGAATGACCTTGTGCCTTTCCCCATTCCCAACCCTTCATCGAAGCGGCGGGGAAGGCGAGACGTTCGCCTTCCCCGCCGTTGGGGGTCGCGGTGGATCAGCCCAGGATCTCGGCCACGCGCTCGTTCATCTCCTCGATGCCCTCCTCGATGGAGTACTCGCGGGTCATGATGAGGGAGTGCTCCTCGTTGAGGATGGTGCTGATTTCGGAGGAATGCTCGGAGGCGGGCATTTCGATGCTCACGCTGGCGGGCACCAGGGCGGCCTTGCTGGCGTCATCGGTGGGGAAGCCGTCGGCGGAGGCCATGGCCTCGGCGACCTTCTCGGAGACCCACGCGGGACGGGTGCCGGTGGCGGCGGTGGCCAGAACGCCCTCCTCGCCGGCCAGCCAGGAGATGTACTCCCAGGCCAGGTCCTTATGCTCGGACTTGGCGTTGATCATGGCGCCGGTCAGGTTGCCGAAGGAGGAACCCGCGGCCACGCCGTCCTTGTGCGGCACAGAAACGATGCCCCAGTTGAAGTTGCAGGTGCCGTCCTTGTTGTAGCCGATCAGGGTGGACACATACCAGTAGCCCATGGGCATCATGGCGATGTTGCCGTTGGCGAAGGCGGCGGAGTAGTGCAGGCCGGCGGCCTTCAGCTCGTCATAGGCCATGCAGGCGCCCGCGTCCTCCAGATCCTGGTACAGCTGATAGAAGTAGGCCAGGTCGGAGTAGTCGCCGTCGATCAGGGTGTTCACGCCGTCGCACACGTCCCAGTTCACCACGGCGGACAGCCAGGTGTGGTAGTGGGTGCCGTAGTTGCCGTCGCCGGAGAGCTGCTTGGCCAGGTCGGCGTACTGCTCCCAAGTCATGTCGTTGGTGGGATACGCAACGCCCGCGGCGTCGAACAGGTCCTTGTTGTAGAACAGCACCCAGAAGTCGGAGCGGAAGGGCAGCGCGTACTGCTCGCCGTCCACGGCGTAGTTGGCGTCCATGCCCACGAAGCCGCTCTTGTCAAAGCCGGAGGCCTCGATGTAGCTGTTCAGGGGCTCCTCGTAGCCCGCGGCCTGCCAGTTCAGCAGGTCGGTGATCTCCTTGACCATGAAAACGTCGCTGAAATCGCCGCCGGAGAGCATCGTGGTGGTCTTCACGGCGTAGTCCTGGGAGGCGACGTCGACGTACTCGATGGTGACGCCGGGATGGGAGGCCTCAAAGGCTTCCTTCTGGGCGGCCAGATAGGGGGTGGTGGCGGCGTCCCAGGCGACGACGGTCAGCGTCTGGGCGTCCTCGGCCACGGCGAAGCCGCACGCGGTCAGCAGCATCAGCATTGCCAGGATCAGAGCAAGGGCTTTCTTCATGAGTGGTTCCTCCTTTTGATTGTACGGGACGCGCCCGCCGGATTCGTGTTTCCGAAGCCTGAAAACAATTTTCAGCCTTCGGGGATTATTATAGCCACAAAGCGGCAGATTGTCAACAGTTTCCGTTAAGAATTTCAATATTTTACAAGACGACATGAAAATATATGAAAACGGATTGAAAATTACAGGCGGGTGTGGTATACTTGGGGTATGATCGGTTGATTTCGCAGACGGATCGATGTTGGGTGAATTAGGAATTAGGAATTAAGAATGTAACTGTTCAGTCGCGGACTCCTTCCGACCCGCTTCGCGGGCCACCTCCCTCAAAGAGGGAGGCTTTTGGGTTCCCGTCCAGGCTCCCGTCCAGGCTCCCGTCCAGGCTCCCCTCCAGGCTCCCGTCCAGGCTCCCTCTCCGAGGGAGCTGTCAGCCGCAGGCTGACTGAGGGAGTCATCCTTGGGCAACTGAATAGTCACTTAGGAATTAGAATTGGCCTGGCTGCGCAGGGGCGGCGATGCGCCGCCCGCCGGGCAGTGTCGTTAAATGGCGCGCGGCAGCCGCTATTTCATTCCTAATTCCTAATTCCCAATTCCTAATTCTCCCCGCCAAACCCCTGCGAATCGACAAGACTGACCTTTTCCCCAACGCGACAGGAGGCTGGAAGTATGGAACAGAGACCCGTTACGATCAACGATGTGGCGCGGGCGGCGGAGGTTTCCGTGGCGACGGTGTCGCGGGTGCTCTCCGGAGGCAGCGCCAGCGCCGCCGCGCGGGAGCGGGTGGTGGCCGCGGCCCGGGAGATGGGCTACCGCAGGCAGGCCCCCGAGCGCAGGAGCGAATCCGCCCCGGCCAGGGCGCTGGCGCTGGTGATCTCCGACCTCACGAATCCCTACTATTCCATGCTGTGCGCCGGGGCGGAGCAGGCGGCGCGGGAGGCGGGCAGGCCGCTGATCGTCTACCAGCCCGAGGCGGGACGCCGGGGCGAGGACACCATGGCCGAGGCCATACTGGAGCTGCCCGCCTGCGGCGCGGTGCTGGTGGGGGCGCCTGTGGAGACCGGGACCGCCGAGGAAATCCGCAGGCGGCTTCTGAAGATCTCCCAGCGCATGCCCATCGTCACCATCGGCCCGCGGGTGGAGGGCGTCAGCTGCGTCAACATCACCTCGGACCTGTCCGTCAGCGTGCGCAAGTCCATCGCCCATCTGGTGGCGCTGGGCCACCGCCGCATCGCCTTTGTGGGCGGCATGGGGGGCATGCGCTCCTCCAGCGCGCGGCGGCGGGCCTACTTCGAGGAGATGGAGCGCCTGGGCCTGCCCATCGACCGGCAGGTCAGCACCGAATCGGCCCACACCCCCCAGGGCGGCGAGCTGTGCGCCAACCGGCTGTTCAGCGAGACCCAGCCCGGCCAGCGCCCCACCGCCGTCATCGCCATCAACGACCTGGTGGCCCTGGGCGCGCTGCGACAGCTCCAGCGCATGGGCATCCGCGTGCCGGAGGACGTGGCCCTCATCGGGTGCGACAACCAGTTCTTCACCCCCTACCTGAACCCCCCGCTGACCACCGTGGACCTGCATCCTTTTGACCACGGCGTCTCCGCCATCGGCGAGCTGATCGGGGCGCTGGACGGTGGCAGCCAGGCGTCCTTCTCCCAGATCCGGGAGTGCAGCCTCATCGTCCGGGAGAGCTGCGGCGCGCTGCTGGGGGTGCGGAGCATGCGGGAGGGCGTTTGACATGAATGTCTACGCGCCCGAATACTACCCGTCCTTTCGCTGTATCGCCGGTGCCTGCGGGCACACCTGCTGCGCTGGGTGGGAGATCGATATCGACCCGGAGAGCCTCGAGCGCTACCAAAGCATGCCCGGCGACTTCGGACGGCGGTTGCGCTCGGGCATCAGCCTGGAGGACACGCCCCACTTCATCCTGGGGGCGGGAGAGCGCTGCCCGCTGCTGAACGGGGACAACCTGTGCGACCTCATCCTCCACGCGGGCGAGGACGCCCTGTGCCAGATCTGCCGGGACCATCCCCGCTTTAGAAACTACTATTCCGGCAGGATCGAGGTGGGCCTGGGCCTGGTGTGCGAGGCGGCGGCCCGCCTGATCCTGTCCTGGCCCAGGCCCCTCCGGCTCGTGCGCCTGGAGGGCGAGGGGGAGGAGGAGCTCAGCGAGGACGAGCGCTGGCTCTTCGATATCCGCGAACGGTGGCTCCGTGCCATCCCCGAGGAAGGACCCCGCGCCCGGCTCGTGGAGACCCTGATCTACCGCCACCTGCCCGACGCCCTCTACGACGGCAGGCTGGACGAGCGGATGGACTTCATCAACAGGGCCTATCATGAAATCGCCGACGGCTGGAACGACGGCGACCTGAACACCCTCGTGGAGCGCGCCCGGGTGTTTTCCGACAGGGTGGAATATGACGATGAAGTCTTGGAGCGATGGATTACGGGGGAAGTGTAGTGTTGAGAGTGAAATCGCGGAAACGATTCACTCTCCGCTTTACCGAAAAGGAGGCAATGCGATGTCGAATCAACTGTACGATCTGGAATCCGCCAACATAAAGTGTACCCTCTGCGACGTCGGCGCGTCTGTGGCGCGCTTGGCGGTGCGGGACAGGGGCGGGAAGTGGACGGACGTGGCGCTCTCGCCGAAGGGGTTCTACACCGGGGAGCTGGACACTTCCAGCATGGGCCGGACCGGCGCGCCCTGCTGCGGGCGGGTGAAGGACGGCGAGGCGGTCATCGACGGGCGAACGTATCAGCTCACCCAAAACGAAGGGCGCAACCACATCCACGGCGGCGTGAACGGCTGCGCCAATCGGCGTTGGACGGTGGGGGAGGTCACCCCCTCCGGGGTGTGCTTCTCCATCGCGCTGGAGGACGGGCTGGACGGCTATCCGGGGAACAGGACCCTGACGGCGGCGTACACGCTGACCGGGAATGCGCTGCGGGTGGTCTACACCGCCGTCACCGACAGGATCACCTGGGTGGACATGACGAACCACACCTACTGGGACCTGACCGGGCGCTTCAACGGCTCGGCCGTGGAGCAGCAGCTGGAGATCGCCGCGCGGCGGGTGGTGTTCAACGACGCCGCCCATCTGCCCCGGGAGATACGGGACGTGGACGACGCCTTCGACTTCACCGCGCCCTGTGCGCTGACCGAAAAGCGGCAGAAGTACCCCGACCATCCCCAGCTGATGAACGCCCGCGGCTACAACAACGCCTATATCCTCGACCCCGGCAGGAACTATGCCGCGCGGCTGTACGCCCCGTCCAGCGGCATCCGCATGACGCTGCGCACAGACCAGCCCGCCATCGTGTTCTATTCCGGCGGCTACCTGAAGCCCAGCACCCCGCTCAACGTGGGTCCCGGCCACGCCTGCCCCGACTGCGCCCTCGCGCTTGAGGCCCAGGGCGTGCCCGACCCCTTCCACCTGCCCGGCATCGAACCCGCCCTGCTGCGCCCCGGAGAGGTGTACAGGAAGGAGATCGAGTGGGGGTTTGATACGGCAGCAGATGATTGAAGAATGGGGAATGGGGAATTGGGAATTGGGAATTGGGAATGATGGATCAAATCCTTCGGATTTGTTTGATTAAGAAGGAAACGGGAAACGACCTCTCAGTCACGCTTCGCGTGACAGCTCCCCTGAAAGGGGAGCCAAGGCTGACGAAGTCGGTGACTGAGAGGTCGTCCCCTGCTGCTATCTCAACAACTACCAATTTGCCGTTAGCTGAACAGATACCGCTTTTTAATAAAAAGAAATCCGAAGGATTTCCACATCCATTCCCAATTCCCCATTCCCCATTCCCCATTCCCAATTGAGAGCCACATTTTCATATAAGAGTACACTGCCGACTGCCAAAAAGAAGCGCTGGACTAATCGTCCAGCGTTTCTCCTTCCAGGCGTATGCGGGCGGCGATGAGCTTGGCCAGGAAGTAGAGGAGGGCACACTCGTCCTCCTGCCAGATGCGGAGGCTTCGGGGCTCGGCGCAGAGCAGATAGCCGTTCGTCCCGGAGCCGTCCATGCCCACCCGCACGATCATCAGCGACTCCACCTCCATGGACGTGAGCGCGGCGTGCAGCCGGGGACAGCACGTCCTCAGCGGCTCAAGCGTGTTGGTGGTGAAGTGGTCGTCGTGCTTCAGCAGCTCGTCGATGTCGCTGACGTCCTTTTTCAGGGACCGGTTGCGCACGGAGCGCAGCACGCGGCCGGGACCGGTGTAGTAGAGATCGGAGACCTGGAGCGCCTCCATCAAAACAGGCGTCACGGAGCTCAGCCGGTGCCAGAGCCCGGGCGCCATCTCGAAGTGGCGCGCCAGCCTGTGCATCGAGGTGTAGATGCCGTCGCGAGCGATATGCCGAATGCGGATGTCCCTGTGCTTTTCCTCTACATATATAATGTAGCAGTTGCGCCCCTTCACCTTGCCCCGATAGAGGGTCTTGTCGATGAGGGAGAAGAGCGTCTCATAGTCACGTGCGTCGTCCGGGCAGGTGGCGCAGCCCACGGTGCCGGTGATGAAGAGGTCGCAGTCCGGAAGCGTCACGCTCCTGCGCAGCACGCCGTGCGCGCTGTAGAGGTCGCTCAAAAACGCCTTCTTGTCGGCATAGGTTCGATCCCGGAGGTTGACGAACAGGAATTCGTCCCCGCCGAAGCGCCCCGCAAGGCCGTAGCCGTCCAGAAACCGCGCCAGGTTCCCGGCCACGTCCGAGAGCACCTGGTCCCCCACGCTGTGACCGTAGGTGTCGTTGATGAACTTGAAGTTGTCCAGATCCAGTATGCCGAAGGCGAAGGGGGTGCCCGCGTCGATCAGCGCCCTGACGAAGCCCAGTATATAGGCCCGGGACACCAGTCCGGTCAGCGGGTCCAGCAGCATCTCCAGGCTGAACTGCCTGAGCCGCTCCTCAAAATAGGGATAGCGCGATAGCTGCGCCGCGTCGTACATGTGTGCGCCTCCCTTCCCGCAGAATGTAAACATTATAGCACAATCCCGGCAAAATGAAAAGCGTGCGGGAAAAAAGTTGTGCATATATATGAGTAATATTATTGACACTGTCCAAACACGATGTTATAATAGTTGAGAAATTTAGTTATTTTATGGGCTGGACGGTAAAAAGAACCTCGCCGCGTCAATGCGGCGCAATGGAGGCAGGGCGCTTGGAGAGGCAGAGGAGCGTTGGCGCGTATCGGACCATGGACCTGGCGATGTTCGCCGCGATGGTCGTGGTGTTCGAGACGCTGCTGGTCAACGCCGCCACCCGCTGGTTCCCGGGGCAGCCCTACACCGTGTCCGTGACGCCCGCGGTCACCGCCATCGTGCTGATGCGCTGGGGGCCCTGGGCCGCGCTGCATGCCACGCTGGGCGGCGCGGCGTTTTGCTTTGCCTCGGGCGCGGCGCCCGGCCACTATCTGGTGTACGCCGCGGGCAATCTGCTGGGGCTGGCGGCGCTGACGATCAGAAAGCGGCTCACCCCCGAGGGGATACGGGAGAGGGTCTTCATGAGCCTGCTGTTCGGCGGCGCGGTGTGCCTGCTGATGCAGCTGGGCCGGGCGGCGATCTCGGTGATGGCGGGCGCGCCTTATGTGCAGGCGCTGGGATTTTTCACCACCGACGCCATCACGCTGCTGTTCACGCTGGTGATCGTCTGGATCGCCCGGCGGCTGGACGGCATCTTTGAGGATCAGGTTCACTATCTGCTGCGCATCTATCGCCAGGAGAAAGAGGAGGATTTTGATGAGAGCTAAGGGATCGGATTATCTGCTTTACGATCAGGCCAGCGGCGTCTACCGCGAGAACCCGGAGCAGGCCGTGCGGGACGACGTTGAAAAGCACTACTGGCTGCACGTGGGGCGCACCGTCGCCAAGGACTGGCGGCTCTATGTGATGCTGCTGCCCACCATCCTGGTCTTCCTGTTCTGGCGCTACCTGCCCATGTATGAATTGCTG
>Ga0256404_1012167_pt1 | contig 11265 bp, 12 predicted proteins | sample RumenRJG_01DNA_FD_185990 | JGI IMG/M metagenome (GOLD analysis project Ga0256404, IMG submission 185990) | Bovine rumen microbial communities from Lethbridge, Alberta, Canada - RJG_01 | ecosystem: Host-associated > Mammals > Digestive system > Stomach > Rumen | place: Canada: Alberta | collected... | reverse complement strand
TGTTGGCACTTTCCAGTTTACAGGATTTGAAAGAGCTTCGGTAGTGGCTTTTTCTTTTCCGACTATTATTGGTCGTTATCTCCCGACATTCTGTGGCTCGTTACGCCCGACCCGAACAAAATGATTAACAAGAGCTCTTGTACACGAAAAAAAACATTTTATTGGAGGTTTGAAAATGGCATTTGAAAAACTTTGCTCACCCATCAAAATAGGTAATATGGAACTAAAAAATCGCACTGTCCTTATGGCAATGGGTAGACCGATTGCTGATTTTGACAGTTCCCCTAACGAGAGAACTTTTAATTATATTGTCAATTTTGCAAAAAACCATGTTGGTCTCATCATCCCTGGTTATTTTCAGGTACGTGATGACGAAATCCATCAGTCTTCATTGTCCATGAGCCTCTATGACGACAAATTTATTCCTGAGTTGAAAAAAATGACAGACGCAGTCCACAAATATGGAAGCAAAATTGCTTTTCAAATCAATTATCCAGGTTTGGTCACATATGGAGGTGAACGGCTGCCTGCCAAGGGACCTGACGATTACACGGTAGAAGAAATCAAGGACTTCGAAATTGCCTATATGCAGGCAGGAATTCGAGCAAAAGAGGCGGGAGCCGATGCAGTTGAGTTTCACCTTGCACACAATTACCTTGCCGAATCATTTCTTGCTCCATGTTTTAATCACCGCACAGATGAGTATGGTGCAGACACAGTAGAAAATGGGCTGCGTTTCTCCCTCGAATGTATTGCCCTTCTGCGTAATGCGTTGGGTGAAGATTATCCAATCATTGCAAAAATCAATGCTTTTGACCGCTTGGAAAACGGCTTAACTCCGGAACGAATGGTAGCTGCAGGAAAAATGCTGGAAGAGGCAGGAATCTCAATGATTACTGTTAGCGCTGGAGGCATGATTTCCGGTGTAACTGATATGGCTGGGGACGGAACAAGAACAGAAGGCTGGAAAGTTCCCTTCGCCGAAATGCTTCGTAAAGAGGTCAGCATTCCGGTCTGTGCTAGTGGCAGTATTCGTCATCCTGATTTTGCAGAAAAAATTTTGGAAGAGGGAAAATGCGATCTTATAGGAATGGGCCGAACCTTTACTGCAGACCCGGAATGGATGGTAAAGGTAGAAGAAAACCGTGTTGACGAAATCAGATATTGCATTTCCTGCATGAGCTGTATTTCTCTTTATCCTGCAGGTGAAGCCGGATGTAGTGTTAACCCGCTCAACTGCCGCGAATTCCAGAAAAATGAACTGAAAAAAGACGGAAACGGACGTCTTGTTGCAATCGTTGGCGCTGGTCCTGCCGGTCTTGAGGCTGCTGTCAACTTTGCCAAAAGAGGTTTTAAACCTGTTGTATTTGAAGCAAAGAATCAGATTGGCGGAATGGAACGCATTTCTTCTCTCCCTGATGCAAAGAGCAAAACTACATGGCATATCGACTACTATCAGAGGATGATAAATAAACTCTGCATAGATGTACGGTTAAACACTACGGCAACCCCCGAAATGCTAAAGAATCTGAATCCCTATGCAACGGTTATTGCCACTGGTGCTGAGCAGGTTGTACCCGCTGGCCTCCCGGGCATTAATCTTCCCCATGTCAAGATCGGGACTGAATTTTTAGATTCCGGTGAACGCTTCACCAATCACAATGTTGTCGTCGTTGGCGCAGGATTGGTTGGTCTTGAAATTGCTCACACTCTTGCAGCAGCTAAGAATCACGTCACGGTTATCGATATGGCATTGGTCCATCCTGACTCTATGACCACCCAGTTAAACTATCCCCTTACAAAAGGGTATTGTGAAATGAATGGTGCCGAAATTAAAATGGGCCATAAGCTTCAGAGCATTTCCACTTCCGAAGTAACCGCCGAAGATATCACAACTGGGGAAACCGTGATAATACCCGCTACTGATGTAATTCTCTGCATGGGAAGCAAGAGTCGAACCGCTCTTTACGATGAAGTTAAGAATATTCTCCCCAATGTCACATTAATCGGCGATAGCATTAAAGTCGCACGTATTCGCAATGCCGTTCAGGCAGGATATGATGTTGCACTTAATCCGGAACACGATGTTTATCCAGCATCTCGAATCATGAAGGCTGCAGTCATGAATGACTATAGCGGAAAGACATCTATTGAGGAAATCGAAATTGATGCTCCTGCTTCTCACGAAGTACTCGTCAAGCTCATCGCAACAGGTATTTGTGGGACGGACTTGGGTAGCCGTACAACACCATTGGCAAAACCGAACATTTTGGGACATGAAGGTGCTGGCATCGTAGAGCAGGTTGGGCCCGATGTAACCGATCTCAAAAAAGGCGATCACGTTATTTTAACTTATCCCACATGCGGCAAATGCCCCATGTACAGTACTGGTCGTTCATATGCCTGCTCCAATCTTACTGCCTTGGCATTCTACGGTCACATGCCTGATATGACAACACGTTTGCACAACAGAAAACATCAGGAAGTGTACAATTTCTTTGCACAGTCTTCTTTTGCAGAATATGCTGTTGTCATGGATACTGCTGCAATCAAAATTGATAAAGATATTGATCATACTGTCCTCGGACCTCTTGGGTGCGGATACATGACCGGTGCTGGTGCCGTACTTAATGCTGCGAATGCACAGGCAGAAGACACTATTGCAATATTCGGTTGTGGTTCCGTTGGTTTTAGTGCACTTATGGCCGCAAAAATTCGGAATTGCAAAACTATCATTGCTGTAAGCGGCAGTGAAGAAAAGCTTCTTTTTGCAAAAGAACTCGGCGCCACTCACATTGTAAACCGCTCTAAAGTCAAAGATGCTGTCAGTGAAATAAGAAAAATTACCGGCGGTCTCGGTGTAAATTATGCTGTTGATACTACTGGTTCCCAACCAATGATTGATCTTGAACAGTCCGCCCTCGCAAACGGTGGCAAGCATATTATTGTTTCTACATTTTCTACGTTAACCTTTAAGACTGCAGAGATGTTAATGAAAGGCCAGCAGATTGTTATTGTAACTGAAGGAAATGATGATTCTCACAAGCTCATTCCTGAATTAATTGAATACTACAAAGAAGGTAAGTTCCCGGTAGAGAAGCTGGCAACCTTCTATGACCTTGACGATATCGAACAGGCCTACGAGGATCTCGCAGCACATAAAATAATCAAACCTATTCTCCGCATGTCAAAATAATCATTCTTTCCTCTTATTATCGGTGAACGAGCTCTTCGCAATTCCTTATTTTGTAAATCCAATTGTTCATGGAAAGAATACTATCCCCAATAATTAATTTAGGCTAAAGATTGGGGTAATTTATCTTAAATAATTGCCCCAATCTCACGACGGAAAGGAGTATTTGTATTGAAAGTAAGCAATCCATCTGGAGAGGAAACTATCTTACGGTCATTGCGGCGGCCGCAAAACAGAAACAGTGCATCACTGAAAGCATCCAGTTGAAACTGCTCCTGGACGATCCCGGCCAGACCATCTATTCCTTTACGGAGGTCAGTGTAGCCGGTTGCCAGATAAATCTTCTCCGGGGTAAATCCCTTTAGCATGTCTTCAAGGCTCTCAGTACCGAACTGATTGTCCGCTCGTCTGCCCCGTTATATATCTCCATGCTGTATTGGCCGATTTGAATTGTTACTGCTGCGCTGCCGGCGGTGCTCAACGGCACTTCATAGAAGCTGCCAACTTCTGCCGATGCATACTTGTGGTAAAGCTTTTGCTGCCACTTGTAGTAGGTGTGATAACTCAGTCCTTGCTCAGCGCACCAGGCCTGTACGCCCAGTCCGCTTTCTCTGCACTGTTGGATTCGCGAAGCCCAGAGTTCCTCCTTCTTCTGGTGATTAAGCGTCTGCAAACTCTGTTCGGTCATATGCAAAAATTCCCCTTTCTCCATAGACTCTATGGCTTTGCCGTAGACTCTACGCTTTAGGCTCTATTTTCGCACATTTTCCGTTTTACCGCTACACGCCCTCACGTTTGACGCTTACTGCTCGTCAAATCCTGACCGTATTTTACATGAATAGTTCAAAAACAAAATCAGGCTGAATCACTTTTTCGGTGATCCGGCCTGATTATTTGTTATTCTATCAGTATTCGTAGTGCCCTCTGCACGCTGCGATCAGGAGATTACCGTTCTCGTCAATATCATAAATGAGACGGTTTGCCTCATCAATTCTCCGGCTCCAGCCTTTTCGGTACTTCAGAGGCTCCGGTTTTCCGATACCGGAGGAAAGACCGTTGCGCTCGATATCTTTTACCAGATCATTGATTCGCCTCAGCGTTTTTCGGTCCTGCTGCTGCCAGTATAGATAATCGTCCCAGGCTTTATCCGACCAGAGTTTATTCATCCAGCGGTTCCTCAATCAGTTCATGCTGAGTGCCGCGGCCTGAACGAAGTTGTTCAAAGGCTCTGTCCAGGGAACTGAGGTATTCCGCGTTCCTGGCGGCTCGTTCCAGGGCGTTCCATTGCTCCAGGCTGATAATCACAACATTTTTCTCGTTTTTTCTCGTGACGATGACCGTTTCACCGCAATCGGAAACCTGATCACAGTACTGTTTTAAATTGTCTCTGACTGTAGAATAATTCGCAGCAATCATGAGCTCCACCCCCTTATCAGCAATTATGTTCAATTTATTGTACAGTATATTGTCCTGCAAGTCAAGGGGAAGATGCGACAGAGTCAGGTGCACAGGGGACGGCTCCAATGGCGTTAAGATAAGATAGAAACCCCAAAAATGAACTGTATATAAAATGAATACTGCCTGGAAAAGAAAGCAGAAAGTCAAGCAGCATACCGAGTCAGCCGCTTTTTGCTTTATACATGGAAAGGACACCTCCGAAGAGATGCCCTTTCCATGAAGATTGGCAGCACAGTACAGGATGCTGCGATCAGTTCACTTTCCCTGAGGAGATAGAGAAAAGGAGCTGCGCTAAATTACTCATTTCCCTTCAGCCCCTTTTGTGTTGTTTACTGCGCATAGTCTGTAAACGCCTGCAGCATCTGTTTTGCCGCTTCAGAGAGAAACTTCGGGTCGCGTGTGATGATACCGAGATCGCGGAAGCAGAGGGGCACGAGCGGCAGCACCGTGAGTCCTGCGCGGTCAGCGCCGGAAAGAGCAAGCTCCGTCGTGATGCCACATCCGAGACCGCACTCCACCAAGGCTGTGAGCGCAGTGTTCGCGTGAGCGGAAGCCGTGACCTCGACCGAGACATCCTGCTGACTAAGATAAGCCTCCACGTCCATCTCGTCGCCGCCGTACAGCAGCACCACCTTCTGCCCGCGCAGCGCCTCCACCGGGATGAATCGCTTTGTCGTGCCGGGAAGGGGCTCGCGCGAGACGCAGACAATCCGGTCCTGCACCAGTGGAATGAATTGGAGCGGTGCTTCTGCGCCTCTTGCCGCCGTATGAGAAACAACTGCGAGATCCAGCTTCTGCGATTGGACGCCGTTTATCATTTCCCGGTAGCCGCTTTGCTGTACCGTGACCTTCACATCCGGATGCTGCTCCCTGTAGGACGGAAGGATTTTAGGAAGCCAGTTGACAGCGATGCTCTCAATCACGCCGAGCCGCACTGTGCCCGCAGTTGCACCGCGCAGCTGCGACACGCGCAGCTCCAGCATCTCGTTTGTCGCGAGAATGTCCTTCACATACATAAGCACAGACCGTCCGCCGTCTGTGAGCGTGGTGTCCTTCCGCCCGCGCACGAAGAGCGGAAAACCGAATTCCTCCTCCAGCCCGGCGATCATATGGCTCACCGCCGATGGGGTGAGGTGCAGCGTCTCCGCCGCCCGTGCAAAGCTCTGCCGCTCCGCGACCTCCAAAAACACCTGATAACGATAGAGAGACATGATATCATCCGCCTTTTAGATGAGCTTTCATTCATCTAAATAGTATCATGGATTGCAGGAAATATCAATAATTGACGGACAATTTGAGTATAACGGCTTTTTAAGATTATAATTTACTCAATTAACATTGATAAAAGATTAGCTTTACTTCATTGAAAAAGCGTGATATGGTGAATACAGAAAAAAAGAAGGGCAGTGATTATAATTGCGGAAGACAAAAAGGAGGACTGACCATGCTGAAATACTTTGTGGCTGACGCCTTTGCCGAAGCGCCCTTTGAGGGCAATCCTGCCGGTGTCTGCGTGCTGGAAGAGTGGATCCCGATGGAGAAGATGGCGAAGATCGCCATGGAGAACAACCTCTCCGAGACCGGCTTCGCCGTGAAGGTGAGCAGCGATCCCTGCACCTATGAGCTGCGGTGGTTTACGCCGGTGGGCGAGATCGACCTCTGTGGTCACTGCACCTTCGGCACGGCATATATCCTGTTCCGGTTCTTCGAGCAGGAGAACGATGTGATCCACTTCAACACGCTCAAATGCGGCTATCATCTCGTGGTGGAAAAGCAGGGTGACCGGATTGTGATGGATTTTCCATCTCTGCCGCCGGAGCCTTTCGAATACGCCGAATACATGGGCGAAGGCGTCGGTGCGATGCCGAGCGAGGTGTGGAAGACCGAACGCGATCTGCTGCTGGTGTACGACTCCGACGAGACTGTGATTGGTTTGCAGCCGGACTTTGAAAAACTCAAGGCGTTCCCGGTCGGCCTGTCAGTCTATGTGACAGCGAAGAGCGCGGATCCGCGGTTCGACATTGCGGCGCGGGCGTTCTGGCCTAAGATCAACGTAAATGAGGACCCGGTCTGCGGCTCGATGCACAGCGCGCTCATGCCCTTCTGGGGAGCGCGCCTCGGCAAGAGCAAGATTGTCTCGCGCAACTACTCCCGTCGCGGCGGCACGGTCTGGTGTGAGCAAGAAGGCGACCGCGTGAAGATCAGCGGCAAGGGCGCGCTGTACCTCGTCGGTGAGATCCTGCTGGACGAATAAGACAAGGAGGAAATGAAAATGGAAACCGTCAAACTCGTACCCATCGAAGCAAACGGTGTGACTGCCGAGGGCGTGTCCGTGAACATTCCCGGCACGGAGCTGGAGATCCTGCAGGTGCGCTGCGCGCACGGGATGCTGTTCTGCGGCATCTTCGACAAGACCGTACTGGAAAAGCTTGATTTCCCCGCTGCTGTGTTCTCCGCACCGCACTTTTCCGATATGCTGGAGCGCAAGCCCGTCTTCCTCACGACCGCCGCGAAAGCGCTCGGTGCAAACGAAGACATGACCGGTGCGGAACTGATTCCCTGTTTTTCGTAATCGATAACTACATATCATTGTGCATAACGCAGCTTTTTCCACCTCGAAAACATCAGTATTTACAGTGCGTTTGAAGAATGTGGTTTATGTGACAGAGGGACGGTCTCCTGCCGCAACACAATCCGTTTCTCCGCATCCGCCAAAAAACAAAGCAGGCTGTATCACTTGTTCTGCAGTGATCCAGCCTGCTTTTGCATTATTTCTTGTTATGGCATGACGTTACGCACCGGGTTGACGCGGCGGAATCGCATTGCCATTTCCGGGGTTGTTTCCGGGCAGTCTTCGTCAAAGGTGATGGGCATCTTTCTGGCGTTGTCCGGCTCTGCCGGTTCTGCATTACTGAATTGCCGATTGACCACCTTGAGAAGTGCTCCACGAGTCTATAACGTGGAGCACTTGCAACAAATGTATTCCGTATGATCAGATGTTTTCCAGCTTCTCGATCAGTTTATCAAAACCGTAGATCTCCAGCGTAGTCTTCCCGGCGAGGAGCTGTTCAACGATGTGCTTTTCCTTCTCGTATTTGACCAGTGCTCTTTCAAACACCTCGTCCTCGTGCTCCCTGGGAACGACAACCACGCCGTCGCAATCACCGAGCACGATGTCACCGTCGTGCACTTCGATACCGCCACAGATGACGGGCACACCGATCGTCCCGAGTGTGGCCTTCACCGTACCCGAAGGATTGATGCCGCGGGAAAAGACAGGGAATCCCATTTCCCGGATATCCTCGGTATCACGGCAGCTTCCATCCAGTACCACACCCGCAAGCCCGCGTACCTTGCATGCAAGAGCCATAATATCGCCGAAGTGACCGCCTTGGTCGTAGCCTCTAAGTTCACACACCAGCACATCGCCGGGCTTGGCGGCATAGATGCCCTGATGGATCGCAAGGTTATCGCCGGGCTGGCACTTCACCGTGACGGCGCGACCGAGCATATGGCACTTGGAATCGATGGGCTTTATGCCGGAGTCCATTACGCCCTGACGGGGAGCGGAATGATTGTTGTCAGCCACGTTTCCGGTGGGCAGAACTGCGAGCTGCTCACGTTTTTCCTTGGTCAGTTCCATAATGCGTCTCCTTTTATCAGGCGAGTAAGTTGATGAATGTAGTAATGATGATGGGGTTCATGATGTTGATGAAGATGACCGTTACGACCGGCAGCACAAACCAGGCTGTGGGCGCGGGACCGTTCTTGTCGATAACGGCTGCCATGTTGGCTACCGCGTTCGGGGTCTGGCCAAGGCCTACACCGCAGTGACCGGCTGCCATGACGGCGGCGTCATAGTCCTTGCCCATGGTGCGGAAGGTGACGAAGTAAGCCCAGAGCATCATCACAACGGCCTGCGCCAGCAGGATCACGATCATCGGAAGCGCGAGGTCGATGAGCTTGGCAATGCTCAGACTCATGAGTGCCATGGACAGGAAGAGATTCAGGCAGGTGTTGCTGATCACGTCGATCTGATGCATCTTGAGATCAATGTGCCGTGCATCGGCAATGTTACGGACCAGCGCGCCGCCGAAGAGGCAGCCCACATAGTAGGGGAAGTTCAGGCCGGTGAGTTTGAGGAGTTTCGAGATATAGGATCCGATGAATGCAGCGAGAAGAATAAGAAGAACGCTGTTAAAGAAGCTCTTCTGCTCCAGAGGGAACACTTGTTTCTCTTCTTTTTCCTGCGCAGTGGCTGTGCTTTTGAGGTTGTACTTCTTGATCAGGCGCTCTGCCACAGGGCCGCCGGTGAGACTTCCAAGCAGGAGACCGAAAGTAGCTGCTGCAACGCCGATTGTCGTACCGCCGTCTGCACCGAGAGCTTCCAGTGTCGGGCCGAAAGAGGCACCGGAGCCGACGCCGCCGGACATGGAGATGGAACCCATCGCGACGCCGAGAAGCTTGTTGATCCCGAAGAGGCTGGCAAGACCGACGCCGACAAGATTCTGCACAACCAGAAAGGCGACTGCACCGATTGCAAGGATCAGGCCGAGCTTGCCGCTCTTTTTCAGGATCGCATAACTGCAGGTGAATCCGGTACCGGTGAAGAACAAATTCATAAAGAAGTCCTGAAGAACGCTGTTCATCTCAACGGTAAAAGTGTTGGTCTGTACACCGATGAAAATGAGAATGCTGCAGATCAGACCACCGATAACGGGTGCGGGGATAAAGTATTTCTGGAAAAACTTGACTTTGCCTTTGATGAAGCTGCCGAGAAGGAATACCAGTACAGCGAGACCTACGGTTTGGGTGACGTCGAGCTTGATGACCACGGGGAATGCCTCCTTTAATGATTAGTGGGGTTTTGCTTCTGTGGTCACAGTATAAAAGAAAATAAAACAGTTGTAAAACGAATGATTACTGTTTATAATATCGATAAAATCGATATTTGGCGAAAGGACGGCAGCTATGACTTACGAGCAGATTGAAACGTTTCTGACGGTTGTTACCTGTGGAAATATCACCGCGGCAGCAAACGAACTTTTTGTTACACAGTCGACCGTAAGCTCTAGGATTCAGAGTCTGGAGAATGAGTTGGGGGCGCCGCTGCTTATCCGGGCAAAAGGACATCACAGTGTTGAGCTGACCGGTTACGGACAGTCGTTTGTTCCCATTGCAAGCCAATGGACATCTCTCTGGAAACACACCCAAAGTCTGAAAGCTGCAGCGGATATCAGCGTATTGACCATCGCAAGCATCGATTCTGTCAATAATTACACGCTGGTTCGACTGTTCAATCAGCACATTGAGAGAAATCCAAACATCAAGCTTCGCATACACACGCATCACTCTAATGAGATCCACGGTCTGGTGCAGAATCGAATTGCAGATATTGGCTTCGTGTTCAGCCGGGTGAATTACCCCAACATCATTTCCCGCCCGGTCTATCGGGAACTGATGTATCTGATCTGTCGCAAAGATGGACCGTACCATGATAATATGGAATGCGCAGAATTATCTACCGAGAACGAAGTGTTTTTGCGCTGGGGACAGGATTATCAGCAGTGGCATGATCGTTTCTGGAGTCCGGACCGTCAGCCTGCCGTCACGGTTAACACAGGCTCTACACTCCAGCAGTTCCTGAACAAACCGGTACGCTGGGCGATTGCGCCGATGTCCATCATCCATCAATTGAGTCACAAGAGTGATTTGACCTATTATAAACTGAAAACACCCCCACCTCCGCGAATCTGCTATGAGATCCGCGATCGAAATCCTACGTTAGGCCAACAGAAAGCGATTGATATCTTCCACGGGGAATTGGAAGAATACATTGACAGCAGCCCGGATATCTGTACCTTTGAAGATTGGATGCTGCGAGAAAACGCAGATTAGGTGGATCCCACGGCGGGCCGATAGCTTTTTTGCAGAGAAATAGGACATCACCATTTCTGATGATGCCCTATCCCTGAAGATCGGTAGCACAGCACAGGATGCTGTGATCAGTTCACTTTCTCTTTGAAAGCCTTGGCCGGTTTGAAGACCGGAGTGTTGCTTGCGGCAAAGGTCATCGCCTCACTGGTTGCAGGATTTCTGCCGACTCTCTCATCACGGTGCTTGCACGTGAAGGTGCCGAATCCGAAGAGGGAGACGGGCTCGCGTGCGGCGAGGGAATCCATGATGGAGTTGAGGACAGAGTCCACAGCTGTAGCGGCGGCTTTCTGAGTAAGATCATTCTCAGCAGCGACTTTCTTTACGAGTTCGGTTTTATTCATAATAATCAGCTCCTTGCTGTTAATAATAGCAATAATAATTATATGAAGCATCCGGCGCTCCTTTCAGGCGTACCTGCTTTTCATTTTCAATGGAATAAAACTCATTGCCTCTCACATAAGAAGGGGGGAGGACAAAACCTGTCATTCATGATCCATCATCAATGATTCCAGGAGCTTATCACTCTTGTTGTAAAAATCTTCGTAGAAAGACTTCCCATATCGGAATACTCCGTTCTCCTCAGGCAGCAGCTGCTGATAGAGCTGATCATAGATGGGATCTATTTCAGCCAGCCGTCCATATACGCTCATGCATGACGGAAGCATATACTGCAGTCT